>JACLAC010022309.1_pt1 | contig 11168 bp, 1 predicted proteins | sample 8027881 | NCBI WGS metagenome assembly JACLAC01 (sample SAMN15725517, study PRJNA655200) | protist metagenome | isolation source: fluorescence activated cell sorting (FACS) single amplified genomes of... | place: Spain: Blaines Bay Microbial Observatory, Mediterranean Sea | collected 2016-01-19 | reverse complement strand
ATAAATTGTAAAATGCGTGGTATGAGGATAAAATGAATTATGTGATATACGACTTCGTATGAGTGTGAGTGGTGTGTATAGTACGAACGCTTCGTAAGAAATTTTGGATTATTGGCGACGTGGGAATCAGGATAATACAGTGTGTGTGTATATATATATGATGTGGGTAAAAAAGTTAAAGTGTTTTTTAGTCTCGTACATTATATATTATGAGAAGTATACTCTTCTTTTTCTTTTTTTTCTACAAAGTCGGTACAAAGTATAAAATATTTTTGCAATTTTACAATTTATAAATATATTAATCTCAGTTGTTTTTAAGTCCAACGTTGTGGCAAGAGTATATAGCTACATGTAAGAAAAATATATTGGACATGAACAAACAAAATCAGAAAAATCGAAATTATAACAATTGCACTCTAGTCAATACACCTGTCGATAGGGATATTTACTTTTCAATATATTGAAATCATTTACTAACACCAAGCACACACACGCATACACACACATATATATATATATATACCAGGGGGGAGAAACCACACATCATTATTTTAAATTGCACACAAATAATAATAATAATGTCCACGCCTGATCTAAATGCACCTGTATGTCTTATGTTTTTAGGTAGAAGACATCCTTCATTATCTAGGGAAGAATTTTCACAACGGTGGAAAAGTGAATTTGGTTCATTGGTTAAAAAAAATATGAAAGGACTGAATGCGATAAGATACGAGCAATGGCATTATGTCAATAGTAGTAATTCACCAAAGAAAATAAGAAACATGTCAGTAGATCCGAAGGATGAATATGATTTTGTTGATATGCTATGGTATAAAAACAGTCAAAGTGGTAATGGTGATTTTGATGACAGTGAAATGTTAAAAGTTGAAAAAAATCTTTTAGATTTGAAACGTTGCTCTGTAATGATTGCACAACCACGTCATCGATTTTCGGCTGAATCTTTTTCTACATTGTCAAAGCTATCCAAGCCAGGCCTGAGAGTTGTTTTTCCATTGAAACGCAAACAGGATCCAAATATATCATCAGATGCTGCATTTTATCATCGCTGGCGACATATTCATGGTCCACTTGTCGATTCAGTTGCGCCACATTATGGCGGGCAAAGATACGAACAAATGCATAGGATATATACACCAACAAAAATGATGAAAAAACGTGGTATCACTGAAGTGTTTGATGGCTATGCAATTGCTTGGTCAGATGATTCAAAAATAAAAGATATAAATAATGCAAGGAAAGCAGTCAATACACTTTTAGCGGATGAACAGCAATTTTTAGATTTACCTGGATCTAATTACTTCATGGCTGAATGTCAATTTGAATGTGGTGAATTAGAGAGATCAAAATTATAAAAAATATAGTTCTCCTTTTTTGTTTGTGTATGTGTTAATTTAATCTACTCTGCTGATAAAAAATATTTTTTCGTACGAGTATATGAGATATTATTACGCTTCTCGTATTTTTTATTTAAAATAATATATGGTCATTAATATATATATCATATATATTTTATTCTTTTGAAGAGTATCATATCATAGGAATTATCATGAGTAAATTAAAAATAAAATTATGTGCGTAAACTATATTTTTATATTATATATATATATACAAATATTATAAATTTATTTACTCATCCTCCTGTAAAATCATTGCAACACCTGCCAAGGTCCACTTCCATGTAGGATCGACACTCTTCAACGTGCACAATGAGGTATACGTAGGTCCTCTAAAAGTTGTCATGTACAATGGTGTATCGTAGATTGTTGGATTGTGACGCATGTAACCAACATTCGTTGGCTCCCATGTATCTCTAACAACAACTGCTTTGAAATATACAACAGGCAATAACGGCAATAAATCCTTCAATTTACTATCGCATAAATGCCCACCACAGTTGACTCCAGCAATTTCATATGTATCTTGATCGCCATCACCTTCATCTTCATCATAGTAAGCACCCCATCTAGCACCTTCTAAGAAAATACCATGTGTAAATGCACCATCTGGAGGATAATAATCTGCCTTTTCTATATCGGTAATCATTGCAATATGCGACTCAGTTGTCATTTGGTCTAATGGATAACCTTGTCTACGTCCAGTAACTTGCATTACTGCTGTTAAATATGCCATCGGATTGAAAAGACCACTGAACCAAGTGCATGTTGGTAAAACCAATGCTTTTACCCAACTATTAAGCTGTATGTTCCGTTTCAACATCTCATTAAACCAACCGGCTAAAGGCTTCTTTGACCACCATGCTCGTGATTCCCAAGACGTTTTATGGAATGGATTTCTACCTGGCACTTGCTCAATAGATAAAGCTTCTTGTAAATCATCCATTGCATCGGACATATTTAATTCACCATTTAAACCCTTTTGTAAATCTAATAAAGATTTACGAATGTACGACAACAAGACATTCATACGGGTTAATTCTTGCACCAAAAGTAGGGAATATGGTCCTTCCGTTTGATCTAGCAACGGTTTAACGTTGACCATAATTTTAATCATATTATAATCTGCTGGAAGTCTTTCTAGGAAATCTTCAATAACACTTGGAACGTCTACGCCGACGCTAACTCCTTCATCTTTCTTAATTCCAGCTTGCGTCCCACCTAAACCACCAAGAACGACCACGTCGGACCAAATTTTCGCTTGTGTCGTAGTTAAATAACCAATTTCTACATTTGGATGCATTTGAAACATCATCGGGGTTTCTTGTGGCAATTTTCTTTCAACGTAGTCAAGAACACCATCATATTTAAATTTACCTACATCTGGTGCTTTATAACCAGGTGCAATTTCCTTATGTTTGAAAATGCCCTCTTCATAGTAAAAGTCGAGGTACGTTTCATTTGTGCGGCGATCCCAGGAATCTGTAATGTGACCACCATACATTATTTGGCCGAAAATGTAGCGGAAATCATCCCACGGAATGATATCTTGCTCATTTAAATAATCTTCAAGCACATTCGCACAACAATTCAAATCACCTAAATTGAAACTGTAGCCTCGACTCCAGCCTTGTTGACCGAAACGTCTACGGCCTAAAATAACTGAATGATAGAAGCATAGGGTGGCTAAGCATCCTCGGAAATTTTTTGTCTGTTTATTTGAAGAAATTCTCTCTTCGTTGAATTCTGCCCAAGTTGCACGAATATTAGATTTAATGTCCGAAGGAGACTCATTACAAACTTTAATTGCCCGCATCATCAAAAATTCAGGCATATTCTTCAAAAAGGCAAATACGGGAGGTTCCGCTGACAGGAATACACGGAAATCTTTATGTAACGTGTCGCTAGCGAAATATTCATCTAGTATACGTTCTAAAGTAGGCGTCCAATGCTCCATTAAATGCAAATTTTGCAAGAAAATCCAACCACCATTCGTTGTTAATTTTTCCAATGCAGCAGCAGCAATAGGCTCTTGTCCTTCTCCCATTGAAATATTTATGAAATTTCCTTTTTCAAGCGTATAACCTAGTTCTTGTCCGATATCTTCAACCCAATTGGTTGGATCGACACCTGGGAATAAGGCGAAAAATATAGGTGCCCTAGAGTCAGATTCTTGGAACGCTTTCATCATTTGAAATGGTTGCTGAGTAACGTAATCTTCTCCAAGCTGATTTCCAACAAATTGCCTCAACGCTGTTACCAAACGGTCTGGTCTTAATAATTTCAATAGAAGCAATTTAGTAAATTCATTAATATCCTTGTATCCCGGAATAGTTTTTGTTTCCGGTTGTTCAAGGTTTAACCATTTTGCATAATCTTCTTGCATATCTGACATAATTTCTCCGAAACCAGAAAATATTTTTGGGAATGCATTTTCTAATCCTGCTACACCCTTGAACGTTTTTTCATCGATAATTTCTAATAATGATTCTGGAATCTCCATATCGTCACTCGTTACTTGTTTAACTAATGCTGCTCCCATTCTAGGATTCAAATCATTCTCAGCTATCATAACTTTTAACGTTAATAGCGTGCTAATTACAAGCTTGTCTGACTCAAATAAGCCACGGCGCATGTAATTAAAAACTTGCATTTGAATCTCCACCATCAATTGTTTACATCTTGCCCGGATTGCTCGGTCGATGGTTTTCTGATCTGGTCCTGTATCCTCTGGCTCTGCCTCTGGATCTTCATCTTCTCCTTCCTCTCCTTCTTTTTTTGGGGCTTCATCCTCGACTGGCGAAATAGGCTCTGGTTTAGGTTTTAAAATGTCATCTGGTTCGCCACAGGCTGTTATACTACGTTTCATTACATCAATGAATGCTTCTAGATTATAGATGTAGTAGGTGTGCATTTTAAACAAACTATTTAACAAGAAAAACAGCAAAGATCCTCTTGCAGCGACTAAGCGATATTTTTCACTCGTTACGTTAATAGATTCTGCAGTTTTAGCTGCAATAATCTGCTTCCTTCCAATATCATTAGCAATCTCTTTTGTATTTTCTAACCCTTCGATCAATGCTCGATCTTCTGTGATATCCCCCTCTGCGGTTGCAATCTTGTGTAAAATTGAATCTTCTAGTTCTGCCATTCGCACTTTAAATTGATTTTGTTGCTGAATTAAAAATAACCTCTGTTCAGCTAAATCTGGTCGTTCCATTTTTACCACAAGATTTAATAACTGATCAGCTAAACCTGATGGAGTAACTGTGAAATTAATCAAAGCACACTCTGCTTGGATTTCAGGTGGGAAATGTGGATTACTTAGCTTCGTATGCAAAAATAATTTGAACTTGGGTCCTAACTCAACCTCTCCATCCCCTAGTCGCACATAGAATTTACGCCCCTTTTTGACAGTAGCTCTTGAAATGACAGGATTCAATATGGCAGGAATGCTTTCTTTCAAATTTTCAAGCATAATACTTTCTCCATTTTCCATAGCCCTTTCTAATTTTCTAAGCATTTGCTTCTCTTCCAGACGTACTATATCTAAATTATTTTCCTTTTCCTTCTCTCTGATCCATGCAATAGCTTGTAATTGAGGGTCGATAAGTACAGGCCATCGATCCGTATTAGTGACAATAGTAGCATTTTCAGTAGATACTTTGTCAGATGGAAGATTCTGCGATTGCCATTTAGCAACTTCGGCGTCGAACGTCAAGATTTTCAATGGATCTGCAGTCGGCGTCATCGGGATCATAGGTGACAATTCAAACTTTGCTTCTTTGCCATCGTCCTCAGCGTCTGGATTATTCTCTGCTTCTTTTGCCATCTTTTCCCTCCATTTTTCTTCTAGTTCTTTTGTTTCATCTTCTGTCAATTGCTCAATAAATGGCTTAGCTGCAGTTTGCATGAACGGAGTCCAACAATTAGCAAGCAAATGCTCTCTAAATTCTTTCGTAAATGGTCCGATGTAGGAAATAAATGCAGATGCTAAAAGGACATCTCCTGTAAGTAAATCATAATCGCTTTCCAATACTTTGATATTAGCCATCCATCTACCACCTTCGCTATCCAACGCCCTAGTAAGACGTTGTGCAAGATCCAGTTTTGCTTCTCCTTTTTCTACCTGTTCAATTGCCTCTGCCTTGTCTTTTTCTGCTTGGTCTGATTCTTCCTTTAATTTATCAAGAAGCTCTTGAAGTTTACCTAATCGTTCTTTTGCAGCAGCTAGCGATTCTCGTGCCCCTTGTAAGCGTACATTACACTCCTCAAGTTCAATACGAAGTGGCTCTACTTCTACATGAATATCTCTATAGATAACAATATTTTGTACCCATGCACATAATCCTGCAGCAGCAGAATTTTTTACCCTAATAATGTCGGCGTCAAATCCCTCATCTTTAATATATTTTCTAATATGCTTGAAATTTGCTTCTGGTGGTTCATTCGCTTCGATACACTCTTTGTATGCTAACAAAGCACGCAAAAAGCCGGCGATATCTGTTAGACATGACTTCTTTGATGCTGCCCAACTTTCGTCTTTAACAGCACCACTTTTTTTGGTAACGATATTTTCCGAAATCGCCGCAATATCTGCGTTAGAGGCATCAGGCATACCACATAGCAGTTGTGCAACTGCTGCAAAAACTGGTGCAACACCCTCAGGTGCTTTGTTCATCGTTTTTGCCTCCCCAAGATCCTTTTTGTTTAACGTATCCAGCGCAGCCATTGCAGCATCAACTGCTGGTTGTGCTTTATCCATAACCTCTTTTGCTGCAGCTTGCCTTCTTGTAACATCCGCCTCTATCTCATCAGCCTTTTGCTTTTCAAGGTCAGCTTTCGCGGTCTCTTCTTGCGCGCTATCCTTCTCAATTGCAACTTTTGCAGCAATGGCTTCAGAATTATTTTTCTTTACTTCCGCAGCTGCAAGCATTATTGCTAGGTCATCCGACAATTTTTGAACACTAGCGGCAGTTTGATTTAATTTTAAACAACCATTTTCTAAACGTTCAATAGATTTCATGGCTTGCTCACGTTTTTTCTCAAGAAGTGTTTTATAAAGTTTAATACATTCCAAAAACGATTTTGGTGTAGTATATACAGATCGTTTCTCGACCTCCAAGAAGTCTTTTGCAATATCATTTACATTTGTAAATGCATAAGGCATGAAACTCACGATTGCTTGTTTCATGTATGGCTCACCAAGTTCTTCTTCGCCTAAAAATTCTTGCGCTACACCAATCAGTGCTTTTTCTGGCCACGGTTGGAACCAATCAATCACAGTTGAATTGATCAAAGCAGGAAATTTCAATGCACGACTACGGAATGCTTCTCCCACAGGAGAGAAACATAAACATACATGAAGATTTTTGCGTATACGAGTCATGAAAAATTCCCAAACGATCTCTGGCTCCGGAACTAAGCCAGACTCTTTAGCTGCCTTGGTACATTCATTTATTATCTCATCTTTCTCTTCTTGTTGATATAAATCTGGAATATTACCACTAGCTAACAAGTCATTAATATAAACCAAAAACCTTTCATTTGTAATTTGAGAATCGGTGAACAAAAACAATGTACCGAGATTTTTAACACCCGCATCTTTGTAAAATTTTTGCAAATCTTCTTTTAAATCGGTGAGACCATACGTCTGATTGATTGTAATGGTTTTAAGTCCATAACCTAAGCTGAACGCTGCTAACCGAGCTAAACTGCGTTTACCACTACCTCCAACACCTACAGATAAGCAATGCCCACTTGCATTGGATATAATACGCCCTATACGACAAACATGCTTTACAGCATCTTCAAATAAAACTAAATTCATTGCCGCATTCGATTCGTTGTATGAATCCAAAGTTTTGTTACAAATGTTTGTTAATTTTTTCATACTTTTCGCTTGATTATAAACTAAATCAGACGTACCTTTTGCAAAAGGTGTAAAAATAAGTGGTTTAGGGTCTTTATCTGCATACAATGCGGAAATATCGGCATTAAACGAACTAAATTTCTTCTTAGCACAAGTTTTGATCAATTCGCTAAACTTCGCAATATGGTCTGTATTGACCAATCGATCACTATAAATTCTTTCAGACTCATGACACCATAGTTGGACAAATTTGGACGGATCTTTAAACGCTTTAGGGGTTGACATCAGTAATCCTTGGAATACATTTTGAAGATGACGAAGATTAAATTCATAATGGAAGTTCACAGCAGATTTCCTAAACGTATTAATAACTAAATTGTGTACTTCCAACGCACCTTGAATCAAATTTGGTGCAATTCCTTTAATATCGTCGTTGAACTTTTGCAAATGACCATCTAAATATGTTGTGAAAATTGTCAAAAGACTTGTTGCACCTGGAAGATCCATCGCCATTGTAACAAAATGCCTTTGTAAGCGTGGATTTAAGTAGAAACTTCCCGCCGTTGGATTCATAGCAGCTATGTATTGACAATCTTGGATATTCATTGGCCCTAATTTAATGCGGTCGAACCATCGTTGGTATTCAATTACTTGTCTCATTAAGGCAATAGCACTTTGAGTGTCGTAAATATCAACTTCTGGCAAATTAAAATCATCAACGAAAAATACCATTTTGGCTTTTCCGGCTGGCCCGAAATTGGATCCAACCCGTTTAACAATTTTGCTTGTAATGGTATCTTGCAATGCTTGACTTGATGTATAAAAGTTGAAATTAATTGTCGCAGATTTCCTTACTGCCTCGTCCTCTTGTCCCAACATGCCAGAAATCAGTTGTGTTTTACCACATCCAGCAGGGCCAACAATCATTACTGGCTTAGTCATGTGCATTAGCGATACCAACCAATGAGCATTTGCACTTGATTCTGGTGTAGGAATTGTAATAGAATCCATTGGTGTCCCAGCTTTGTATTTTACTGGATAAAAATATTTAGATTGTGCCCATGGTATAAACGTGTCCCCTTCTTCATTTTCAACATCTAAATACAAATCAAAAACGGAACCACGAGTTGGCAGGCGAACATTTTTAAATTTTCCCATCCACCATTTACTAAATTTTTCACTATAATCTGTTCCTTCAAATTCAAACATGGATGCACCAAATGCCCATACACCTGCAAAAACAAAGCGAGGCTCGAAAGTGGTACGGATTTCTTTCTCGTCGTCCAACTTTGATAAGGTTTCAAAATATTCCTCGTTCACCATGGTATCCAACATGTAAAGTAAGGACATAATATATGCCATATCTTCTAATGGTACAATTGATTTACATTCAGCTTTCAAGTAATGCAATGTATCTGCGCAATACTCTTTAAACAACGCATGCAATACATTTTGAACAGCAGTTGACGCACCAACTTTTGATTTGTTGTCTACCCAACTAGAAATTAATGCTCGCCATTGCTCTCCACCATCAGTACTGATGTATAAGACACCAGCACGACTAACGGTTGCCAATGACGCGAATCTTAAGTCTCGGATTTCAAACATCATTTTCATATGAGGTTTTAATGGAATCCTTTCGTTACTTGCTAATGTTAGCGTTTTGTTCATATCCATGACACTGTTCATTGACTCAATCCAATTAGTATCTAAATCACCGTCCATGATAATCCACTTGGGATTTTCGTCGCTTTCGTTACCCATATCCCGCATGATTTTGGACAATAAGCCATCTTTCCACTCCCTTGTGGCTAATGTAATGTAACCATACAATTCTTGCGGCGTAATTGATTTAGGATTAATATCCTGTACCTTGGTTTTTTGGCCACCGATGGTTTGTGCTTTAGCCAATGTTCTCCAAGTTTCTGACTTTCCTGCAGCTGGAGGTCCCATGACGAAAACACAATGCCTAATAGCAAGTAACTCAGACAATTCGACACATTTTCGTTGGAAGTATTCGTCTTTCCATAAGCCCTTCTCTTCGCATGCTTGGGCAACGCAATCCTCTAGTGCCATATCGCGCTTACGTGGAGGATCAATTCCCGGGAAAAGATCACCCAATAAACCGAAGAAAATAACCCAATCCTGTGCAACAATTTTAGGCGTATTGAAATCTCTCAAAGCACGACATAAAATAATCTGCTCATCTACATCCGGTTCTTGGCGTTTGAACCCACCAGCTACACGCAATACACTCTTTACAGCACGAAGACCCCAATCGTAATGCAACTGCTTTGACAATAAATCATTTAAAAGGGAATATAAACCATAAAACTTTGAAGCAAGCGCCGTAGCTTCTTGGAATCCTTCTGCCATCAGCATATTCTCACAAATAAGAACAAGATCAGGAACCATCACAGTCATTGGTCGGAACAACGCTTTTAAACCTTCCGGTAACTCTGCACGTCCAATATATCCAGGATTCATGGTAATGAATACTCCTACGGAATGAATCAAGGCAACAGTATCGCCTTCAATCGTAACCTTGTGTTGATCAGCTTTCAAACCATCACAAAGAGCCTTGAATTGTACTGTTACAACAGAAAGAACTTCTACACGAAGTCTATTAAATTCATCGAAACATCCCCATGATCCTGTAGCACCCAGACCTTTAAAGACATTACCCATGGAAATGTAGTCCATCTCTGGAGAACAATTGAAGACATAAATAGTATAACCGAAGTTCATTGACAAATCCTTAACGGTCTCCGTTTTTCCAGTACCAGCTGGCCCTGCAGGAGCTACTCCCATTTTTAAATATAATCCAACAGTCGACGTTACATAAATACGATCTGTTAATGGAGTAACAACTAATCGACCATCATTACCAATGTATTCAAAACCATATGGGAAGAAACCATTCAAAACGGTATAGGTTGGCAAGTTGTCGTTCTCTGGATCGCGTCTTGGTTTTAATTGGGATTGCCACAGAAAATGATCTACTCTGTCTACTTCTTCACGGATTAATTTCGCCACTATATCACGATTGTGAGCATCCATAGTAATCATACACATCACACGCTGTCTTTCATTTTTAGTTAATTTTGGATTAATTGTAATGTTGACCAAATCCGAAATATCCTTTCTTTGAGCTTGATTAAATTGCTTTAATTTACCGGAGGATATGGCTTGTTCACAATCAATGACATATTGAATAAATGAACAAAGCAGTGTTAATTGAGCTGGGGAACGTGGATCCGCGTGTGTTTCGTTCTTTTCTAATGGATCAGGCACTTGCTCCATCAACCAATCAACGCGTGATAATTCTTGGGCATACTTCCAACATTCATGGAATTTTATCTTCAATGTTTCTGTCATTGCATCTAAAAACGTTTGTAGGTACACTTCAGGCTTTCCTAGTAATTGAATTTCTTGGTTCAGGGTTACTTTTTCTCCGCCTACCGTGGAAAAAAATCTAGGTACCCATGGTCTTTCTTTTGGGTTACGCTCATCTATTTGCCATGCTTTCACTTTCAAATATACTTTCGTGACATGATGTGCTATTTTTGTTGGTACATTACCATTACTCAATATGTCAAGAAGATCAGCTTCCGAAGTGAAGTAGAACCGTGGGAATTGTGTTCGTTTTTGATCTAAGAAATCCATTAACGATCGTTTACATATATTCAACCCTTTTTCTGTTGATTCAAGATGCTCAAATAAACCTTCTTTGTTAGCGGCACGTATAATACTTTTGGTTTTGCGAGCTTCCTTTAAGATAGATTTCACATCCATATCAATTTGGACAAATCTTGCAGCATCTTCTGCCAATTCTTTTTTCACCTCCTCTGATCCGATGAACAAAGGCTCCAAATAGGACC
>JACLAC010016338.1_pt1 | contig 11170 bp, 4 predicted proteins | sample 8027881 | NCBI WGS metagenome assembly JACLAC01 (sample SAMN15725517, study PRJNA655200) | protist metagenome | isolation source: fluorescence activated cell sorting (FACS) single amplified genomes of... | place: Spain: Blaines Bay Microbial Observatory, Mediterranean Sea | collected 2016-01-19 | reverse complement strand
ACATCACCGACAGCGTCCCCAATGCGACGAGCGCGCAGCTGGGTGTCGAGGCAGCTGGGGTAGTATCCGCCATTGTTGAAAGCAACGAATATGACCGGTTTGTGGCGGAAGAGAGCAAGAGAGATTTCCCTAAAAATATCGATCCAGGCGCACGCTATCGCGCCATGCGTGACGCCGGAGCCGCCATTTTCCGATGCTTGGACGCCCCCGATAAAGCCCACTCACTCTTTCAGCGCCATTGTAACACAAGCAGTGAATTCTGTACCGCACTATTCAATGCAAAGGCAAACATTGCCGACCACAACAAGATGAAGAGTGCAATACCTCAGCTCTTTGACTACTTTGGCGCTGCCCTTCTTGAAAACAGTTCCCGCTTAAGCCCAAGCGTTGCGCAATATTGCAGGGCGTTTTTAAGTATCATGGACCATTACGCTTTAACTTACTTGATAAAAGATTCCACGGAAAGATCAAACGCGAGCGGTACCTCGATGCACGTGCTGCTAGAGCATATTGCCGGGCTTGAGAACAACAGAGGGGCTTTTGCTAACAGGGGGTCAATGATCGGAGCAATAATGCAGAAAGAAGAAGCAGACCCATTGTTCGTCTCCATTTGCATTGAATATTTTTGTTCCGCAATGAAGTGGGTCTCGGTCTGCACGGACGAGCAAGTGCAGGATCACCGATGTAGAATATCCCTTCGGACGTTGGCCATACTGATCGCCGACACGTCCGTGCCCATGATGGGGTTCGGCAGTAACAACAACCAGCTCAGTCATCCGGTCCAGTTATTAGCATGCTCGCTCTTTTATATGCGGAAGACCGAAGGCGTCTGGAACAAAATCATGGAGAGGTTCATGTGGCAAGATATTTACCATATGCCGCTTCACCCGATGCAACAGCTACGTCCAGACGCGGCCTTGTTGGGTTGGTATCAAGACGGCGGCAAGAAATTAGCTGCAAAACATCCGACGGTTATCGGGAATGAAGGTAAAATAGAAGTTGCATGGGACCTCTTTCTATTAGTAGTAGACACGGATTGTTTATTACAGCAGCATGCTAATGATTATGTTCAGTTGCACTGCCAAGGCCCAGGCGCATGGAATTTACTTGAAACATTAGCATTCTCGTGGCTCGAGTTTCAACACTCTCCGCCATTGGCACCCGGGCAGAATTCTTATTTTTCAATGTCCTCTCCGGGTCAAAGCTTCCCTGTGCCCTACGATAGTGCGTGGCGATACACCCACAAAATTATGTCGCGTGTTACTCACTGCGTTAATTCGCTTAGTGCATCGATGGGCAGTCATTTGGGTAAATTAAACAGCGGTTTTAGCTTCAAGTTGTGGCAACGGCTGCACATGAAAGTGTTCAATTTAGACATAAGCGATAGTATCCTTCACCATGCAAAAGTTTGCCATGACAAGCACAAACGGTGCCTTGGTTCTGCTGTCGACAAAGCTCGCAGACACTGCAACACCGTATTTCCAGCAATACCCCCGACGCCTCGCCCAAGCTTGTGCACTTCATCGTTCCCCCCATATATAGTGGGCTTATTGGAAAACGATAGAGTGTTCCCATTCTTTACAAGGGACAACTCGGCGCGATCGGTTCCGTTTGGAACAGGTGATTCAATAAGTACATGCGCCTGCAAGTGCATTCTGGCGCAACTGCTGCGTACGCCAGTCAGTTCCCGAAAGAAGGCACTGAACCCGTATTTTCGTATGCTGCACAAAATGAAAGCACCTGCTTCGCTTTTTCGGCTTGAAAAAGACGAAGATGAAGACGTCGTGGTCCACTATCGTGAGGATAAACCCGGAACTATATACGGATTGCGGTCTGTCGTTGAACTGATACTGACGCTGGCAATATCATGCAGTGAGACGGAAGAATTAAGTCGTTTTGGGTTGAAATCACTTACAAAATACATGTCGAAACTATTGAACGTAAATGCAAGTGACACAGAAGCGCGGGCTGTTTGTGTTCAAGGTTGGGCGATTTTCTTCGCACTCCACCAGAAATTACCTTGGAATTATGCCACCCACCAACCCATTTCATCAGCAGCGCGATGTGGCAGCGAACTGCTTCGAATGATACGTGTGACAGCTAACGATGCCCCGAAAATAGCATCAAAGGATGCGAATGATTTTACACGATATGTATATGAGCGGTATCAGCGTTTAGTGCGCATGGAACTCGACTGCCTGCGATCTATAGTGGATATTGGTAGAAGTAACCCGGGCGCTTCAAAATTATTGCAAGGGAACTGGGGCTTCCGCTTTGGGGAGCACGGGTTTGTTCACGACAGTATATTATTGCTGGTCTCACGACCCAAGTTATTTTACCGCGCCGACTTCGAAGTTGTGGTATCACTAGTGAATAAAATCCTGTCGCCCTTTACCAACATATGGCCCTCTGAGAATATGAATTCTGAAACCGATATGATTCTAGATATCGAAGTTTTACGGGCCCAGCAAAAGATTAGAAAGCAATTAGACGAAGATGTTAAAGCGCTCGTAAAAGAGGCGCCCAAATATTTTGCTGCAATAAACGAATTTAAATCTACGATGGCACATTGCAATTATTCTCACAGCGCGTTGAGAGCGTTTGGGTCCATTGCTGCTGTATCTTTAAACCCTGCCGTGGCAGAAGAAGAAGAGGCGAGGATCAAGATATGGGAAGATATTATATGTAAATGGATCAACGAGACCTTTGCTGGCAGTAGTACAAAACCTGTCGGGCCATTGATACTGCTCGAAATACTGAATTCAAGGGGTATACGAACGTACCCAAATACTATCACAACACTCTTTAAAAACCCGCACCACCCGGCATTTTCAAAGACCGGGGCCATTTTGTTGAAATGTTTCATTGTCATCGCAATAAACCCGGGCCACAATGGCGGGAAAACGATAGCAATGTTTACCCAATCGTTTATTTCTACCATAGATCGAATGGTCGGGGAGCCGAACCCCTCCGTACACCATAGAGAAAGCATTATTGTTTTGTTGAAGAACATTTGCAGAGCCTTAAAAAGCGACGATGGGACGCTCCCCAACAACAACGTTTTCCAAGCGATCCTTCGCGAGATTAATCGGTTCCAAAGCAAAACAGAAGTGCAAAAATTGTTGCCGGTCGTGCGAGAATCGATCATAGTTCTGATCGGGCAGTGGAGACGGCTTTGGGCGGAGGCATCGTTTTCCGTAGAATTTATATCGACTCTTTACTCGAACGTAATTTCTGGTGTTCTGCGGCAGCTAGACAAATGCTACCTCATGCCCACACTCGCATCAGAAGAAAAGTCGATTTTGGAACTGGTGTCTTTGACCTTCTTTATTCAGCCACTTCTCCAGAAGGATGAGTTGCAGAGTACCTTTGCAAATGAAAAATCTCTGTCGATTCTGCGAGGCGCTGAAGCAGAGAAAAAAAAATGTTACAACGTCCTGCTGCGATGTTTTAGCCACATGCCATATTTCACAAACCGCCACATCGCTGCTCTTCTGAAAGGAGTTGTCCTTTCGTATTTTGGGTCCAACCGTCCAAGTGGGCCCGCAGATAATGTTCTTGGGGCACTGAACCAATTTTTACCATCTCCTTCGGCCCAGCATGACATGTACAAGAAGATTATCAATCTGAAACAGTTCATCGTCAAAATGTTCCACCCGACTCAAAATGAAAATTTGCGTCATTAAAAATCATACGGTAGGCAACAAAAAAGTAGAAGCACCACATTAGGATAAAATTGAAAATCATTATTGTACATTATTTCTTATGCTATTCCAATGTTAAATTGATGGTAAAATATATGATGCCACACAAGCTACTTTTATTTTTTTTAAATATGCGCGTCATCATCGTTAGAAATATTTTTTATTAAAAAATAATATAAAATAACGTCGTCGTCGTCGTGGTGGGGTTGGAAAAGTTGGACGACGACGACGACGATGACGACATCTTTATTTTTTGTCATCCCCTTTTTCTAGAACTTTTCTATTATATTGAATTATCAATGTTTCTCAAGTTTTAAAAAATATAAATGCACGCAGAAAAGAAAGATCGGCATAAGATAATTAACAGCATGAACTGTTAACTTAGTGTACAGCCATGAGTTCCCTACGATCGCCGGTCAGCCGTGGTTCTGATGCGAAACCAAAAGTTCGGCGTCGTCGCGTCCCTTTACCTAGACTAGACCTTACGGACGGAAACTACCATGCTCTAGAGGAAAATGGTGCCGGGGGTGCGGCTAAATTTACTAGCGGCATTATTTATGGCCTAGTAAATGCTATATTGACAATACCTTGCATGTATGGTTATGCGGCAATTATATTTAGCCACCCAGCATTCGGGCCGTACAGGCCACAACTCTCGAAGCTTGTGTTGTTTTCCAGCGCCGTACACCAGATTGTATTCACTTTCAAGTCGTCACTACCGTTTGCTATTGGACAGGTGCAGGATGCAGGCCTTATATTCTTGTCCAGCATGGCCACATCTCTAGCAACATTTGGTCTGCAACATAACTGGAGTATGCCCAGCGTGGTTGCAACCACACTGTTCGGGATTGCTGCCGCTACTGCTTTGCTCGGCGTTTCTTTGGTTCTGATTGGAAAGCTGAAGCTGGCGTCGCTGGTATCATATTTGCCAGCACCTGTCGTGGGCGGTTACCTTGCTTTCATTGGGCTGTTTTGTTTTGATGCAGGCCTGAATATATGCACTAACGTGGTGTTTACGGGTATGATTCAAACCGATCTTCAGGCATTCCGTAAAGTATTTACGACCAAAGAACACATACTGCACGTGGTCCCAGGTCTGATTGGTGGGGCCATTTTTTTGTGGGTGTCGTACAAAAGTAAGCATATTTTTGCGCTGCCAGGTACCATCGTTGGAATGCTGGCGTTATTTTATGGTACCCTGCTTGTCACAAACACAAGCTTCGAAGCCGCTAGAGAAAATGGGTGGTTAGATCCACTCCCGACCGGTCCTGCCGAACCCTTTTGGACGGAGTTTGAGTTCTTTGACTTTTCTTTAATCGAATATAAACAGTTGTTGCCTCTGATTCCAACATGGGTAGGGATGACTTTCGTCGTGGCTTTCTCTTCTTGCCTAGATGTTAGTGCGATCGAAATGGATATGGGGCGCCCGTTAAAAATTGACCATGAGTTGGTGACCGTAGGATGGTCTAATGTTATCAGTGGAATATGTGGCGGGTACACCGGATCATATATATTCTCGCAAACCATATTTACGTACAGGGCAAACCTCGATAGCCGCATCTGTGGCGTTGTCGTAATTTTTGCTGAAATTGCGCTGGTCATTGTCCCTGTTCCACTGATGAGCTATGTCCCGAAATTCTTTTTTGCGGCAACGTTAATGTTCATTGCGTTTGATCTAATGATTGAGTGGATTCTAGATTCGAGGAAGAAAATGCTGTGGAAGGAATATTTAGTTTTACTTTCGACGTTTGTGCTCATAAACGTCTATGGGCTGGAAGAAGGGATGTGCTTTGCTATGGTGTTCGCTATGGTCAATTTCGTCTTCGCGTACTCACAAACAACAAAGATGATTGTCTCCAAGATTAAAAAGACAAGCAATATTTTAACCTACCACGACGAAAGACAAAAGATTATTCAAGCACATAGAGAAATTTGTGCGCTGCAGCTCCACGGTTACCTGTTTTTCGGGAGTGCAGTTAACCTTGTGAAAGAGGTGAAAAAAACTATCCTTGTGAACCAGAAACGTATGCGCTCTTCTAGTGTAATCAAGAAGGCGGACTTTTTGTCTATCGCGGAAGCTGCAATTGCAGAGCGACAGAGCGCCATAGACATGTCAACACCATCCCTTCTGAGCCCGATGGGGGGGGCGAAGCCCAACTTCGCTAGTCTGGTAGGTCGCAAGGAACCAGCAGCCACAAATGGTTCGGGCGATTCGGGGTACTTTCGCCTTAATTCAAAAAGCCCTGGCAGCAATGCAGTTTTGTCGCTATTTGATTTGGAAAGGCAAGGCGGAGCCGAAGGATTCAGAAGCCCCCGCGCTGAGGAAAAACATAATGCGCTCCATAACCCCCTGTCTAACAGAGTGAAGAATTGCGATATAGAACGTGAGATGCTGCCAACCCGTTTTGTTGTTCTTGATTTTCAGCGCGTAACCGGGATCGATACAACTGCTGTACGGACATGTTTTTTAGTGCTGGACAAATTATGCGAAACTTATGGCATTGCCATCATTGCCAGTGGGTGCACAGTGGACATCACCTTTTTGCTGAACTCAAACGGTCTTCAGCGCTGGGAACCAGGAAGGTTTCCTACGCTGGAAAAGGCTTTGCTTCATGCAGAAGAAACGGTGACGGGCATCTCCGAGCATATAGAGAAATTTAAATCCCCGAAACTTCGCTCCAAGTATGACCGATCAAAAAGCAGCCATGATGGAAGGCTCTTGACAGCAATACTTCGAATGGCGCGATCCCAACACCGGGTTGATGAGTTACAAGCCGGTGTGCTTTCGGGAATAGAAAGATGGTTTGAGGTTTCCCAGAAGCTAGCATTGGACGATTCCGTATTTCATGCAGGGGAGACCTCTGAAAAAATGTATGTCGTAGAGAGCGGAGAGATCACCTTGAGTCTTCCTGACTCCACCGATTCAGAAGACGAAATTATTGTTCGGAAAGGCTTCGTTTTTGGCGAAGCTGATTTTTTCTTAAACCAGGCCAGGACGAACCATGCGGTTGCCCGAGTCCACGATACTGTCCTTTGGTCGTTGTCCCAATCCAAATTTGAAGAAATGAGCAGTGTGGAACCAGGCCTTACCGCGTTGTTTGAAAAGATAATGCTTCGGATCATGTCTCGGCAAGTCTCTTACAGTCGTAATTTTGGGTAAGCCAACCGGAGTAGTTTTTTTTTTAAAAGTGTATTATGAGAGTCAGTTATAGTCTATGCGCAGTGGGAAATTTAAATATGATAATAAATAACCCTACGAATACTATATGGTAAATACTACCAACCCTATTTTTATCAGGAGCCATCATCGACACGAAGCAATCTACAAAAAAGCAGAAAACAATCTATTATTTGAATTCTATTAAAATATCAACACAGCATTATAAAATATCAACACAGCATAAAAAATGTGAATATATAGAAATACGCAGTTGTTTGTTAGTTTTTTAAACTATATTCTTCTCCGTCCGTCCTCCAGTAATATTAATTTGGGAAATTTAGATTATTATACGAATAATACGTACGCGCACTCTTTTTACTTTTTCTTATTTATTTATTAGAGCATGCAATACTATCCAATATTAAGAAAAATAGAAAAGGAGAAGAAAACAAAGAAGAGGAGGGAGGAGGGGTTCAGGTTGTGTTGCTGTTTTATTTTTTTATTATAGAAACAACTCTACTCACTACTATGGTATTATTTAATAATACGAGGAGTACTTTAGCTATTATTATTACGTTCGTTTAATAAAATTATTATTAATTTGTTGAGAAGAGAAGAAGAAGAAGAAGAAGAAGAAGATAGAAGAAGAAGAAGAGAAAAAAAGAAGAAGAAAAAGATGTGCGTATTGTATTTTTCTTTATTTCTTCAGTTTCATTTACAACCCTTTTCTCTTGATCATTTTTAAATTTTAACAGTTTGAAGTCAATAAACGCCCACGTATCGAATTGGCAACGAACAGGTTTGCTCCTTGAAGCGTTTGTTTCCCCCTCTTAGCACCACCGTTTTCAACACAACACTGAGCAATATGGACCCAACAAATCCAGTGGAGTGGTATATGGAGATCCCGGTCGTTTCCCGAGTGTATTTAACGGGTGCGTTTCTCACTACTGCGGCGTGTGCATTGGATATGGTCTCTCCGTTTTCCTTGTACTACAATTACAACGCAATTTTTTTTGAAGGCGAAGTGTGGCGGTTGGCTACAAATTTCTTTTTCTTTGGGATGTTTGGTATTGATTTTGTTTTTCATATGTTCTTTTTAATGAGGTATTGTCGTTTGTTGGAAGAGAATAGTTTCCGGGGGCGAACTGCCGACTTCGTATGGATGATATCCTTTGGGGCGGTTTCCATGAGCATTATTGCAATATACGCAAACGTGCATTTTCTAAGCAACTCCCTCACGTTCATGATGCTGTATATCTGGGGGCGGAGGAACCCTTACGTACAGATGACATTGTTTGGGCTGATGACCTTTACGGCGCCGTATTTGCCTTGGGTAATATTGTGTTTCTCCGGTTTGATGGGTAACAACCTGATGACCGACTTGATTGGCATAGGTGTCGGGCATATCTACTACTTTTTTGAAGACGTATACCCATTGGTAGCTGAAATTCGGGGGTGGAACACCCAGCGATGGTTGGAAGCGCCCAGTTTACTGAAGAGACTGTGTGGGGAATACAGGGAGGAAATCAGAGTAGAAGAGGCTGTCCCGGTCGTGAACCAGGAACATGAGCATAACGATTGAGAAAAGACTGCCACACAAGGCTGTGCCTGTTGAACTTGCTTTGCTTTTCCATTCAATATTTGAGGTATGAATGATGCGAGTAGTAGAATAATCACGTGTATATAAATACTCTTCAAATAAAAAATATTAAAACTGAAATTCTTGTACAAAGAGTACATGTGAGGAAACGAAAACCTTTAATTTGGACAAAAGGAGCAGACGAGCAGATTCACTTTTCTAAGCGGTAGACGAGCAAGATAAATTTTAATTATTGATAACACAATTATCATGTCCTTTAAAAAAAAAATTATATGGTATGCTTTTAAACGATAACAGACAATTTATTGTTTTTAAAGTCTTATACGCATTTACGGTGTATGTTTTAATCACTTGTAAAACGTTATATAATAATGCATTTTGGTTTGTCATCAGACACTCGTGTTGCCAAAGTGTTAATTAAGTGTTTTGGTTTTTGCTTTCATTAACTTCAGGGGAGTATCGTCTACCTAATGTTCAGGCTCAATGCAACACCCTGCAAAGTCCACGTGCTAGCGTGCTCAGTTGTGCTTAAATGTGCATTGAACACCCATCCCACGCCCATAGCATTGCGCCGATTTTGTGTAACATACACGGGAGTCTCGAAAACATTGAACAATTTAACACGGTTTGCCTCCTTCGGTTCAACCATTAGCAAAGGTAGGTCAACAACTAGAATTTTTGGGTCCTGTGATCGAAGGCAACCTTTTTCCAAGTTCCAAGCAGCACCTTCCAAGTACAGACCGATAACATAGCAGCCATCCTCAAGGCCTTCGGTGACCTCTTCTTTTGACATCAACCCTGTAACTTTCGTTTGAAAGGTAGACTTATCCAGCGGCCAGTTCTTTCTTCGGCACGTAGTTTGGATCAAGGCAGTCAAATAGGATTCCGGGACGTGCAAGCCCGCGAGCCACATGACATGCGGCTCTCCGTGTTCAATCCAATTCGAATACAGATCCATACGGCCAACGAAGTGGTCCATCCATCCACCTAAAGCCTTCTGGGTATCGGGGACGTACCTACGGAACATTGATGGTAAGTAACCATTAAATAAATCCGATCCAAGTCCATCCAAATCGTCGGACATTCCTATTTCGCCAATCAATGCCTTTTGAAGATCGCTTAACTTCCGGGCCATAAAGTTGACCAGAATGTTCCACCGTTCCAGTTCCTGGAGCAACACGATTTGGCATGGAGTTCGATTTTCTCCCATTTGTTTCGCAATTGCCATCATGTCGTATTCTTTGGGCACCTTATCTTGCACATCTCTTGCCGTGTTGGCAATGTGTGCTTCACGGCTAGAGGACCTGACAGATCCGCATGACGACTTTCGGCTATGGTTGACCACCGATCCAACCGACAAATTCCCTCTGGGAATATTGCAACGATCCCTGAAAGTTGTTACAGAACCCCCCGATGGGTTGAAACTTAACATGCGGTCGAGTTATAGCCGCATTACACCTGAAATTGCCACATCCTGCAGCCACCCAGCATTTCGACCTTTGCTGTACGTTCTATGCTTTTATCATGCCGTGATGCCCCCACCGCCGCCGTTGAACTTATGGACGTCAGCCGCAATTTCGTCAACGGATGCAGATATCACATCTGGGTCGGGCATGACAAGTTCAATCCGGTTCTTGACTTGATTTATGACGCTGCCTAGCTCTCCGACAAACTTTGACATTCGGGCGATAAACTCGCTGCCTTTTGATGGTCCGGCATCGGCAGGGAGTACACCAGATTGGTCGAGGCCGGGCTGGTCGAGCCGATGCCAACGAGACAATAATCCGATTTTTGAACCAGTCAATGCTCGACATGATCGGCCGGGCAACTAATTTACAACAATTAAATTAGACCGTTTAGGTTACGCAAATTGTTCCAATCAATTCCGATAATCTTTTAAGCTTTCTTCCAACCGTTCGAAAGGCAGAACGTGGTACAAAATATTGTTTCATCCGTGTATCTACCCTCTATCACTTCAACTCCTCAAATTGATTACACTGAAGTAAAACTAACACTTATCCGAGCAATCAAAGAATTTTAAATAATAAACGAGAAAGCAAAGGATATTACTACTTACTATTGAACTCTATATGAATAGTATGTTTTTTTTTAAAGCGACGAGTTGTTTATCTAAATTATAATTAACATGAACATAGCATTAAAACCCTAGAAATATGAGTGAGTTGATTTTATTTGATTCCCTTATTGTATCAATGTTAATAGACCCCATTCCGTTGTATTCGTATGGTAATCTGACCAATGAGTAATTCCATATTTTGAGTAGATAAGTGCAACGTAATAGTCATATGTACATACTATTCCTATATAAATTTGAATAAGATATATATGATATATATAGATGCAAAGAATTAGAGAGCTATTTCATGTACGATGTTGTTTCCTATGCTCTTTGCTTTCTATTCTAGCACTAGCGAAGTCAATAGTATTTGCATTTCATTCATTTAATATAATGCTATGTTAATGTAAAATTCAAATTCGGTGAAGAAAGTAATTTCTTTTCTACGTTGTAACGCCATATTTTTACGCATCGAATAAGGATTTGTATCACCTAAGAACTATACTAGTAGACATGGTTTTTAATGTTATTGCTATCCTACGAAAACGTATCTCCAACATACAGCATTTTAAAAAGCACTTAATCAATTTGAATATTATCCATCCACCAGAGAAGTATTCGTTTTTTAG
>JACLAC010000819.1_pt1 | contig 11170 bp, 12 predicted proteins | sample 8027881 | NCBI WGS metagenome assembly JACLAC01 (sample SAMN15725517, study PRJNA655200) | protist metagenome | isolation source: fluorescence activated cell sorting (FACS) single amplified genomes of... | place: Spain: Blaines Bay Microbial Observatory, Mediterranean Sea | collected 2016-01-19 | reverse complement strand
AGTAGAATATATTCCTTACCAAGATATAAAAGAAAAGTGCCCGCGGCACGGGCCACGAGCACAAAGTAATATGGGTACAATGAATATAATATTTTTTCTTAAAACCAACTAAATTACATTAAATTCTTACGAACAAACAGATATTTCAGGCATCTGCCAGTCATAAATACCGATTCCATATCAGCTTAAATCAAGCAACAATCAGATTAAAGATAACTCAGTATCCACTCAGAATCGTTACGAAGGATAAGTAGAAAACTACTCAAGTATGAGCTTATGCAGCTGTATCGTCTTCGTGTGCTTCACATTCGCCCTGATCTTCTTCGCCATCATGCATGTGACACTCTAGACCTTCAGCACAATCTGCATCAGAAGTACACTCATCTCCTTCCTTACCTTCACATGCGAAAAGAGCCATTGTTGAAGTAATACACATAATTTTAAATAGTTTCATTTTATATCCCTGGGAAATATTGTTTGTAGTTATAGTCACTACCATATAATACAACCGGGTTGCACATGCAAGTTAATTGCGATTCGGTCGGGCTACGCTTGAAGACGTTACGGTTCTATATGTTGTTGTCAGCAATAAAATATTTGGATATAGCCAGTAGGGTCGATTACTGAACAACACATGAGTTTGAAGGAATGTGAAGGCAAATTAAACTTAACCTCTCCTGTGCTCATCGACGCCGTCTGATTAACCCCAAGCAGAAAAGCAGCGCCCCAAAATTACCAACTGGATAGGCCGTTAAACCACAATAGGCTGCCTTCATCTCATCATTGTCCTCGTCATAATCATCGGCATCAAACGGAACCATCCATTCAGTAGATTCTGAACCTGGCTCTGAACCAGGCTCTGAAGGTTCATTGGGCTCGTCATAGGTACCATTTATCGTTACACCCTTCTCTTCCATCCAAGTAATATACCTGTCTACTGGGACAATACCAGCCTCCCAATTTTCACAGGCACCAGCCGTAAAGGAATGAACCCCAATGATTTCATAGGTTCCAGTCGACTCAACATAATACAATGCTGCCCCACCAGAATCCCCTGAACAAACATTTTGTTGTTCTGAGATGTCCTCCATCATGATCGTGTAGCTAAAGACCTCATCGATGTACATGTCGGCGGTACGTTTGTAAGTAGAATCTTGTCGATTTGAACCAGTGACACCATATCCAACCATATCCAACTCACGACCACGCCAACTGTTATCGACATAATCGATATTTATGGTCATTCTTGTCACGGAGTAGATCGGTGTTTTTAACTCGATCAGCGCAATGTCGTGGGCAATATTGTTTCGATTGGAGCTGTACTGTTCGTGGGGATACCAAGCTAAAATCTCACTGCCGTCAGTGTAATTGTCCCAGCTTGGACCAACGATGAAATAATTGTCCCCATTGGCACTCATGTCATCCACACAATGTGCTGCGGTTAATACCCAATTGGGCGCTATGACCGTTCCGGAACAGACCCAACAATTGTTCGAATTGGCGCTTGAGCAACCAAAAAACATGCCCACGCTAGGAAAGTCGGAAGTCGTCTGTCCATTCACAATCGGTGGTGACTGTTGTGCAAGGGCAAACTGAATAAAAAAAGCATACATACAAATTTACCTTTTCAGTAAAAAAAAGATCAATATCGTATATAGTGTAGCGTAAAAAAACAACAGCACATAAAGAATTTCTGACATACGACTGTCTTATTTCTAAAATCAAAGAAGAAGCTGACAATTTGCGTTAAGACAAAAATAATTGAACGTTCATTTCATTTTGCTGGGGTTAAGTTTTTCGAAACCAATTTAAAATCTTCAGATATTTTCAACGATACAGGTGGTATAAATGAGAGTCTTAATTGCTGGGTGTGGTGATGTCGGAACGCTCTTGGGGCAATTATTGTCTCAACAAGGTCACCACGTTTTTGGGTTAAGACGAAATGTCGATGCCCTACCAGCAGCGATAATACCAATTGTGGGGGACCTCTCAGACAAAGAATCACTAAATGCCATCCCAAAGAACCTTGACCTGGTCTACTACACCGCCTCAGCCAATGAACGGACCGAAGAGAGTTATCGGAAAATCTATGTCGATGGACTAATCAATGTTTTATCACAATGTCGGTCGGGGAGCCCAACACTACGCCACGTTTTCTTTACATCGAGCACCAGTGTATATGGCCAGCTTGACGGGAGCGAGGTGAACGAAGACTCTCAAACCAGTCCAACGTCCTTTACCGGTCGGATTATACTGGAAGGAGAAGCTCACCTCGCCCAATTTCCAGTTTCATCAACGGCCGTTCGCTTCAGTGGAATCTACGGTCCTGGCCGAGCCTACCTGATCAAAAGTCTCACCAATGGAACCGCTTCTTTAAAACAGAACGACACATATACCAATCGAATTCACCGAACTGATTGTGCTGGATTCCTCGCCCACTTGGCTACCCTTGAAAAACCATTACCAACCTACATTGCGACGGATAGCGAGCCCGCCCCCTACAACGAAGTGATTCTCTTTATTGCTACTCAACTTGGCCTCACCGCCCCTAAAGAGGCTAATCGTATTGTTGTCACCAACAAGCGATGCTCAAATCGGCGGCTCCTTGAAAGCGGCTATGTTCTGCGCTATCCATCTTATAAAATTGGATACAAAATGTTGATCGCTTCCCTTCAAAATTAGCGGATGGCTATTTTAAAAAAACTTTGTTGGACATTTTGAGCTTTTTTTTAGATGATAGTAACTATGGTGCAACTCTTTTTATTACCAGCCCTCCTGACGGGGTGTAAACATGAGAATTTGAACAATTACGGGACCGTAGACAACAACAGCCCATCAACAAATACGAGTAACAATGGCACAGTACGATTTGTTGTTTTGGGAGATGCCGGTGTTGGAAACCAAGTCCAACATGATGTCGCCGCAGCAATAAAAACAGTCTGTGACAATAAAGATTGTCAATTCGCCTTGTACTTGGGCGATAACTTTTACGAAACCGGGGTAAACTCAATCGACGATGTACAATTTATCGATAAATTTGAAGCGCCGTATTCAGAATTAGATTTCCCATTTTATGCTGTTTTGGGAAACCATGATTACGGTGGCGGTAACACTTGGGCACGACCAGATCCCCAGGTCGCCTACACGGATGTATCGGAAAAATGGGTAATGCCAGATCGCTACCACAGTCACTCTGTCGAACATGTTACCTTTGCTGGAATTGATAGTAACGCCATCATGTGGGATGATCTTTGGGAAGGTGCCGATGCCCAGGCCAACTGGGTAAACAGTACATTTAGCAACAGCACTTCCCTATGGAAAATTGCCTACGGTCATCATCCATATTTGTCCAATGGTGTCCATGGAATTGCGGGGCAGTACGATAATTTACCGGGGGATGTCATTAACTCGGGAAAGGACATCAAGACCTTCGTGGAGGATAATTTCTGTGGGAAAATTGACGTCTACTTTTCTGGCCATGATCATGACTTACAGTGGTTAGAGCCGTCTTGCGGAGTAGAGTTCATCGTGTCTGGCGCTGGTGGAAAAACAAGAAACAATGGGAATTGGGGTGCTCCAACCCGTTTTGAAGCATTTGATATCAATGGTTTTGTGTGGGTAGAAATACTAGACTCTCAAATGACGGTAATATTCTATGACAAACAAGGTGCTCTTCTCTATGAGGGGACTGTTCAGAAATAAATGCCAACAGCACCATCTCACACTGCTGAAATATTGATCTTTATCAAGACCAATTCTCAAAATCGATGGCTACACCGCCAACAATTTCTCCATTCCATTTCGCCATTAAGGCTTCCTTTATGTCCTTCGCCAGATAAATCTTGTGACAAAATGGGCGCAATTTACCCTCGGCAACCCATTGCTTCAAATCACGTTGACGCTTCTCTCGGATATGGGGCTGTTTTTGGGCACTAATTACTGCCGGAGAGCCCAGCACTTGCAGCCCTTTCATCAAGACTAGATTACTGGGAATCTGGTTGGTCTTCGGACCGCTCTTTCGCGTTGAAACAAAGGGCGTTGAAGCCCATCCAACAACCAAGTACTTCCCACCAAACCGCAAGGATCGAAGGCTATGTTCTATGACTGCACCGCCTACTCCATCGTAGACCATGTCGACTCCTCTTCCACCATTCAACGCCCTGACCTGATCTTTGAAGGAAAAGGATTGATCGGCATTTCGTTCCAAAGCCAGAACAAAATCTGCGCCTTGTTCTTTGACCAGCGCTAGTTTTTCAGGGTTTCTCCCGGTGGCAATTACCGTTGCACCAACCGCCTTGGCAATGTGTACAGCTGCAAGTCCAGTCGCTCCCGAAGCACCATTGATCAATACGACATCTCCAGACTTAACAGAACCACAATGAACCAAAGCGTGGTAAGCCGTCTCATAGTTTCCAACAAAATTACAGGCTTCTTCAAACCCAAACGATGGCGGCATTGGATGGACAGCACTGGCTGGCGCCACCGCGTAAGAAGCAAAACCACCATACTTTTGATAGGCCCCACTGGATCGCGGCCCCACATAAAAACCATCAATAAAAACCCGATCCCCAACCGAAAATGAGGTCTCAGCCTCCTTTCCCAGCCCGACGACCACACCACTGTATTCCAATCCCGCAGTATAGGGAAGATTTGGTTTGTGCTGGTAGACTCCACACATCATCATTATATCAACCCATGAAATCGAAGCAGTTCGGATCTCAATAAGAACATCTTGTTCCTGAACAATGCTGGGTTTCTTCATCGGAACCCGTACCAACCGTTCAATCGCTGTTAAAGGATCATCACTTATGCCCTGTACCTGCATTTGAAAACCCATGCCTACCTCCTGTTGGATCGAAATCAATTTCTGGACGGTTAAGAAGTCCATTGCCGAAAAGATAGCTCATTTGGAACATTCTGCAATTCCTGATCTTTTTGGGTTACATTAACTAAATATTGGCCCTATTTCACTGCTGAGGTCCGCATGATATTCATAGTATTGGCTTGTACTGGAGCAAAAGAACCATCGCAAGGAGAGCTACATTTCCTGACCTACAATATTCATGGGCTTCCAGTTGAAATCACTGGAGACGACACCCCGGGCAGAATTGAGCAAATTGCACCACTGTTGGCTGAATTTGATATCGTTGGTCTGCAAGAAGATTTTATCGATGAAAACCATGACATTATCGCCGAATCAGCTACCCATCCTTATCTCGATCGCTTCAATGAAAAAGTTGAACAAGACCGCTATTACGGCTCTGGGTTATCAACGCTCAGCGTTGCTCCAATTTTAACCGATCAAAATTCTCACTACACGACATGTCACGGATACTTGGACAGCGCATCAGATTGCTTTGCCTCCAAGGGATTTCAGGCGCTGGAAATTGAACTTTCTACTGATCTGACATTCCATCTTTACAACACCCACCTTGAGGCCGGAGGTTCAGAAGAGGATACTCTAGCCAGACAAGTGCAGGTTGAGCAACTCCTAGCCTCGTTAAACAATTATTCGGCTGAGCATGCCGTGATTTTTCTGGGTGACACAAACCTTCACGCTTCTGATTCAAATGATAGCCCCTTGCTCGAAAAACTGTACAGCCAAGCAAACTTAATCGATTCCTGTCAGGCAGTGAATTGTCCAGAACCAGAAAACATTGATCGAATTTTTTACCGCAACAGTCCCAACCTAGAATTCACAGTACAACAATGGGTTAATGATCAAGAATTTGTTGACCAATCCGGAACGAATTTATCCGATCATCCAGCAATCTCAGCCCAAATATCGTGGACGTTCACACCTTATTGACACCCCCTCTTCTCAGCGAAGAAATTTCTGATAGTTGGTCATTTTGTCAGTCATTACCGCAGAAAGGTAGTCACTTGCTGAACCCAGTTTGTTGTAAATCACTCTCGCTTCGTCCAAATAACTGGCGATCTTCCCTTCTCGTTCATACCAATGTGCCGGCGGCTCTTGAAGATTGGTAATCCGATCGGCAAGTTTCACGACCCAGACTTCTCGGGGCTGATTTTCGATTCGCTCAAGAGAGTCGAGCATTTGCTCTCTCTTGGTCAAGCTTTGTCCGTTGCGAAACTTTTGTTTACTGAGCGCTAAAACCCCGTTGGCGACCGCCTCACCAAAGGTTGATTTTAGCGTCTCAAAAGGGCATTGGGTATCCTCGAGAACATCATGCAAAATGGCACAGAGCATAACGAGGTCAGCGTCAAGACTCTGATCTGCCAACGTCGCCAATAAGGCCTGCTGAGAAACCTGAGCCAGGTGCAGAAGATACGATATTCTTGTTCCTGGTACCTGTTGGTTTCCATGCCATTGCCCAGCAAAACGCATCGCCTTATTGTAATTATCTGCTGACCACATAAACCCACCTTCAACACTAACAATTGTATACCAAGTAAAATTCTAAAGTTTGTTTTTCTTCGTGTTCTCACAACAGTATGTCGTACTATAATTATTCAACTTCTTTGATTCGATAAGGTAAATTCTGCTACACTAAACTTGTCGTTTACGATCAAGGAGAAAGATATGGAAATGATATTCGATTTGGTTAGAGAATATTGGTATGTCGCGACGGCATTGGTCATAATTCTCTACTTGCTGATCGATGACCTCTTTTTTCAATCCAAACACGCCATTCGAACCAACTTCCCTGTTGTTGGTAGAATGCGCTATCTTTTGGAGATGATCGGTCCTGAGCTTAGGCAGTATTGGGTATCCAATGACAAAGAAGAAGCACCATTTAACAGGGACGAACGTCGATGGATATATGCCTCTGCAAAAGGAGCCAACAAAAATTTCGGATTTGGAACGACGGAGCAACTATACACCATCGGCTATCCACTGATAAAACATGCCGTTTTCCCGTTTCAGGAGGCCAAAGCCAAACACCCACCTGGAAACCCCACCTATATTCCATGCCTGAAAGTCATGGGAGAGACCCACGGAAGACGACGACTCTTCCGCCCGACATCAATTATCAACATCTCAGCGATGAGCTTCGGCTCGCTGGGGGCTAAAGCAGTGTCGGCAATGTCCAAGGGAGCGAGCAAAGCTGGTGCGATGCACAACACTGGAGAAGGGGGTGTTAGTCCTTATCACAAACTAGGTGGAGCGGACATCATGTGGCAACTGGGAACTGGATACTACGGTGCTCGGGGAGCCGATGGAAAATTTAGCCTTGATGTCCTGGCCGAAGAGATTGAAAGCTGCCCAAATATTCGCTGCATTGAGATTAAATTATCGCAAGGGGCGAAACCAGGGAAAGGTGGCATCTTACCGGGAGCAAAAGTGACTCCAGAAATTGCTGCAGTACGAAAGATTCCAGTTGGTAAAGATTGTCTTTCCCCCAATGCCCACAGTGAATTCAGTACTGTTGATGGAATGATTGACTTCATTGAAAAAATTGCTGAACGTACAGGATTGCCAGTTGGAATTAAGAGTGCAATCGGTGGGCTAGAGTTTTGGGAAGAACTGGCCGAGAGAATGATTGAGCGAAATCAAGGGCCAGACTTTATTGCCATCGATGGCTCAGAAGGTGGAACCGGTGCAGCACCATTGACTTTCTCCGATCATGTTTCCCTCCCCTTCAAAATCGGCTTTGCTCGAGTTTATCAGGTCTTTCAGAAAAAAGGAGCCGTTGATAAGGTGATCTGGATCGGCAGTGGTAAGCTGGGTTTCCCAGACCGAACCGTCTTTGCTCTGGCGATGGGCTGTGACATGGTCGCCGTTGCCCGCGAAGCGATGATTGCCATTGGCTGCATTCAGGCTCAACAATGTCATACGGGGCACTGTCCTGCCGGTGTCGCCACCCAATCAAAGTGGCTTCAACGGGGGTTGAATGTCGAATACAAAGCAGAACGGATGGCCAAATACCTGAAAAGTTTCCGCAAGGAATTGTTGACCCTCTCTCACGCTTCCGGCTATGAACATCCGGCACAATTTCTTGGTAAAGATATCGAAATGAGCGTTGGCGTCAACAACTTCAGTACGATGGAAGAAGTCTTGGGGTATAAGAAGACCACTGTTCCCTTTACCTCAATGCTCGATTATATGCCTATCGATTAGAGACCATCCTTTGGTAGAAGGAAGCCAAGTCAGCCAAACTATCAATGGTACGCTGCTCTGTATAGCGGTGGTGAACTTGATTTCTAAAGTCAAGAGCGGCTTCCAGCCCTTGATTGGGATCATCGTAGCGGCGGAGAATTTCCTTTTTAAGGGCATGCCATTCCCCAATTCGTACTTCGCTGCGGGGATCAAAGGTCATCACAAAACCAATTTCCGGCTGAAAAGTCAGGTAATCACGATAGCTCCAGTCTAAACTTCGATACTCGCTGTGTGCCAACTCCATTCGACCAGCAAGCCACAGTGCAATCAGACGATGGTGACCATTGTGAATGTAGTACTTGGTTTCTTTTGAATCGCTTCGGTCGATCGAAATCTGAATATCATTGCGATTGTCTTGCACGGTAAATTGACCGCCCGAAATCAAAAACGATCGAAGCTTTTCAATGTTTTTCCAGTTGCGAAACTGCTCTTGGGTGGGAATTAAATCAACAATATTCATCAACAATAGGCCTTTCGATCATATAGTATGAGCATGAGAGAAATATGATTGTAATATTATTGATAAGCTGCCTCGATAAGAGTCAACATTTAGATGAAGGAGGAGAGCTAGACCCCAATGTCGTTCCTGATTCAGGCGAAGACGACACTGAAGTTGATACGGGAGACACAGGAGAACCCGAGGAAGAAGATACGGCGAGCAATCCTCCAGAGGAAACAGATATCGAAGTCTGTTATCCTGGTCCCTTATTCGATTACGAAGTCTGTTTCAAAACGGTTGATTGGTCACCGACATGGGGAGCAGATTATGAATATCCAGAGCTCTATCAAGGTAACCCTCAATACTCAAAACCAGTTCGTTTTTTGGACCTCAATCAAATTGATGAAAATACTGAACTCGCTCCTAATTTCATTTCCGCTGAATTTATGGCCAGCTACAAAGGACAGTACGGCATTTTCATGCCCCACGTCGTGGAAAAGCTCCAAAACATGCGAGATGAAATCGGCGGGCCATTGTCGATCAATTCTGGCTATCGTAACATCACCTACAATGCTGACGTCGATGGGGTGGCCCATTCTCGGCATATTTATGGAGATGGGGTTGATATGGTAAGCAGTGCTGCATCGCTTCCCGAATTGGTCAGCCTATGTGAAGAGCAAGGAGCAGCCTTTACCAGTGAGTATGTCAGCCATGTTCACTGTGATTGGAGAGACTCACAACTCGAAGAAGCCTTTTATGATTCGGCAGTATCAAAGGCTACTCAACGGAACCACGCCTTACCTGACATCAGGGCTGAAATACAGCATACAGCAAATGGGTGGACAGCACCGGCGACCGGCTTTGATGAGGGGATTCCACAGCGAAGATGGACCGCCTACGATGACAGTGGACTAATTTTAAAAACCGGATTGGGGGAACTCTTCACAACACCTGATGGAACATCGAGAGTGGCCGTCCTCGTTGGCGGACAAATCTATCTTGAGGCTGCCCCTTAAAAATATTACTCCCAAGGGTTGACCTCTTCAGAACGATGTATAAGTTTAATTGTTGAATAGAGGTTTCATGATCGATCCTACCCTTGGTTACCAAATCGCAGCTTGCTCATTGATTCTATTTGCCTTGCTTGGTGCATTTGATGGTATTTATTTCCACATGATTAAATACCAGCTCTACCAGCACCCTCCAGCTCGATTTGAGCACCAACTTCATACATTTCGGGGGCTTCTGTTCTTGCCGATCACCGTGATTTTCTTTGTTTGGAACAGTACAGGAAGCTTGTTATGGCTCGGTTTATTTCTATTGTTTGTCGATTTAATCGCTGAAATTATTGACATTTTGGTCGAAAAAGAAGCCCGTGCCAAGCTGGGTGGAATATCTCCTTTTGAATCGGTGATTCACATCACAGCTACCGGCTTCAGAATGGCCGCATTGGCAATTGTACTCGCCCTAAAACCAGTGGAAGCTTATGCTTGGCAATCGATAACCACAGACTTTGTTCCCCTTCCCGGTTTTTTAAAACTGATCGGACTTCTTTTTGCCGGCGGGTTGTTTTTTACGCTCCTTCTACAAGGTATTTTAAGTCTCTGGACTTCTGATAAAAAACTGAGAAATCCTCTTCTCAATTGCTGTAAGTTACAATCCTAACGAACTGAGAACTCTCCTAGCCCCCAGTGTTTCCTCTACTTAAGGTGAGCACTTTCTTACCTTTGGATGAAAGGCTTGTCTTTTCTAGTGCAACTCCAGAATCCAAACTGATCGGCGTTACTTCAAAGCTTGCCAAGCCAACAACCAACCACAGGCACAACAATGTCGCTATTCGTTGAACGATTTCACCCAAACTGTGACGCTTCGCTCTCGCTTTAAGGTCACGTAACAGGATATCTCTGCGCGAGCTTAACTCTAGCTGTTCGGCAAAGAAAAACCCGGCCATCGTTGACGCTTCGGGATCGATTCGCCACCATTTTGCCTCCAATTCCTGTAGATCCTGACCAGCTTGAGTATCCCCTTGTACAAACCCACTCTTTAGCAAATGGATATGAGCCCAACGAATGTTCCCCTCGGCTTGTAGACACCGACGATCTCGAATGGTCTCATCAATCTCTTCATCCTGTTCTGCTCGCTTTAGATCGGACTGAAAAATATAGAGGGCGCCAGCAAAGGCTTCTTGAGCTGCAGTCGGATTGTTCAGTGCTAAGGAAGCCTCTCCGAGCACTAAATTTCCCCATGCCCTATTCAGGCTACTCACCTTGGGGTGCTCTGTAATCGATTGACCAAACAGCATTGCCCAGCTGAAATTCCCGCGTTTTACCATCAAGCTTCCGATGTTGGTCATCAAGGTATGTTTGCGATCAATGAGCGATTGAGGGGTTGACGGATCATTCACATCACAACGAAGCCGAGCATCGGCTGCCTCGAGATTCACCTGTGCTTCTTCCCAACGTCCCAGTCCCATGTAAACTATTCCAGCTTGCTCGTAGGCACAGCAGAACTCCTCGTCAGTCTCGGCCAGGTCAAACATCAGCATCACACTGTGAGCGGCATCTCGGATCCGACCAGAATCGAGATAATTTTTGGCTGCTCGGCTCGCC
>JACLAC010019971.1_pt1 | contig 11173 bp, 10 predicted proteins | sample 8027881 | NCBI WGS metagenome assembly JACLAC01 (sample SAMN15725517, study PRJNA655200) | protist metagenome | isolation source: fluorescence activated cell sorting (FACS) single amplified genomes of... | place: Spain: Blaines Bay Microbial Observatory, Mediterranean Sea | collected 2016-01-19 | reverse complement strand
ACTTCACGGGCTATTCGATGTCGCCGCAGCCTACGCAGACGTTGGCCTACTTCGCGGGTCGCACGCAACGGGTCAAGCTTGGGACCGCCGTCATCGTGCTGCCTTGGCACGATCCGGTTCGGGTAGCGGAGATGATCGCCCATCTCGACATTCTCTCCGGCGGGCGTTGCTTGTTTGGTTTCGGCCGCGGCGCAGCGCGCGTGGAATACGCCGGTTTCCGCGTGCCGATGGACGAGGCGAGGCCCCGATTCGCGGAAGCTGCCGAGGTCGTGATCAAGGCGCTCAAGAACGAGGTGTTCGAGCACGAGGGGGAGTTCTTCCAGATCCCCAAGATGTCCATTCGTCCGCGGCCTATCTCTAACCCCGAGACCCGTTTCTATGCGTCTTCTGTCAGCCCAGAATCAGCGGAGCTGATCGCTAAGATGGGGTTCGGGATGCTCGTCATCATGCAAAACGAATGGGCGAAGGCTGCGCAGGACGTGGTGAAATTTCGGGAAATGACGGCCTCGGTAGGCCACACGCCCCGCCCCCCCATCGTATCAACGAACGTCGCGTGCGCCGCGAGTCGCTCGGAAGCCGAAGATCTCGCGCTCGGGTACCTGGGGGCGAAGTGGGATTCCATCGAGAGCCACTACAAATTCTCCGATGGGGAGCTCGGCAACGTGAAGGGTTACGAGGCTTACGGAAAGATGGCCAAGACCTATGCGAAAATGAAAGACCCCTCTTTCCGCCAAAAGGCGAACGACTTCTACGTCTCCATTCAGATCGTGGGCACCCCAAGCGAGTGCTTGGAGCAGGTCACCGAGCTTCGCCAGCTCACCGGGGTGGAGCATCTGGTCGGCGAATTCTCGTTCGGCGGTATGCCCCACGAGCATGCCGAGAGGAATCTCCGGCTCTTCGCGGAGCAATGCCTACCGACACTGAAAAACGATCCGAGCTTCTGTATCCCAATGACTCCCGCCGGCGAGCTTGCGCAATTCGAGGAGAAGCACGAGGACGTCTTCGCTCCCGCGTAGCCGCTCGCCCCCACTCGCGCCCGGCTGCTAAGGCCGAGCCCGCACGTTAGACGCGACGGTGCCCCGGCGGACCTATGTCCGCCGTCGGCCATACCGGGGGAAGACGTGCGCTATACAGCCTTAGCCGACGCCAAGCGCCGCGAACGCCGCGCCCTCGAGATGTTCCAGAGAGAGAAAGAGCCCCACCCCCGCGACCGTCGCGCCGGCTAAACGCGCGGGCATCGCATCCGCTTCCAACGCGCCCCAAAAGCGCGTCATGGCATAACCCGCTCCGACGCAGAGCGCGTACTGGATCACGCTCAAGCCCACCAGATAGCCAAAGAGCACGATGCCAAGCGCGCTTGCTTCGGCCGAAGCCATGGACGCCCCAAAGGCCGCACCGTGAAACGCGCCCGCGATCGCAAACAGTCCGCAGGCGGCTAGGATCGATAGTCGCTTGCCCGAAAGCCCGGCCGCCCCGAGCGCAAGCAACGTCATCGCGACCGCCACCTCGACGCCGGGCACTGCCAATCCAAATGTCACCGCCGCACAGCCGGCGAGCATCGTGGCGATATAGGCGAGGGGCGCGATCCGTGGTGAACCCGTGAAGAGCGCCGTGACACCGACCAACAGCACAAAGAACAGGTGATCGAACCCGAGCAGCGGATGCCCGAGCCCCGACAACACGCCGTGCCACAGCGTGGTCATCTCCTGTCCGGCAAGGGGGTGATGGGCAAACAAGGCGGGGCTTGCTACGAGCAGTGCAAACGCGAGCAGATATCTCATATTAAGTTGTCCGTGGCTGGGATCTCAGCCGATCATACCGCACGAAAGAACGGGTCTGGGCTATACTCCGCCCTCGCCGGAGGCCTTATTTCTCATCGTGGCCTGCGATAGCCAGAGGGTTTCACTGTGAGTCAACAGCAGGTTTCCACAAGCCGAACGCCGAAAACTGGGCTCGGTATCCTCGCCGCGGTCATCATCATTGCGGGCATTGTGTTCGCCTACATCTGGTCGATGAGCCCAGCGGGGCAAGAAAAGGTGCTCTACCTGGCGCAGGACTACCTGCCCATCCTGATGTTCGTCACGCTAGCGAGCTTGCTATTCAGTGGTTATCCCGTCGCCTTCATCCTCGGAGGCTTGGCGCTTATTTTCGGCTTTTTAGGATACCTTCTTGGAACCTTCAAGCTGATCGAGTACTTCAACTTCCTGCCGCGGATCTGGGGTGGTGCCGCGGAGAACCTAGTCCTGGTTGCCGTGCCTGCATTCGTCTTCATGGGCGTGACCATGGAACGTACCGGCATCGCTGCGGATCTCCTGTACTGCGTCCAGGTGCTGCTCAAGCGGGTTCCCGGTGCGCTCGCGGTAGGCGTGACCATCATGGGCACGATCCTCGCGGCGATGACCGGCATCATCGGGGCGTCGGTCACTATGATGACCGCACTCGCGCTGCCCACAATGCTCAAACAAAACTACAGCGCGGCCTTGTCTTGCGGCGTCATCGCCGCATCGGGCACGCTCGGCATTCTCATACCGCCGAGCATCATGCTCATCATCATGGCGGACCTCATGCAAGTGTCGGTCGGCAACGTCTTCATGGCCGCACTGTTGCCAGGTCTCACGCTTGCCGCGCTCTACGTCGTATTCGTTATCCTCGTGGGGACTATTCGACCTTCTCTGGCCCCCCCATTGCCCCAGGAGCTGCTGCAGCTTCCCAAGGGGGAACTCGGTCCGTTACTCATTCGCGGGTTCGTGCCCCCCGTCGTGCTCATCTCGCTCATCAAGGGCTCGATTCTTTTCGGGTGGGCCACGCCTAGCGAGGCGGGCGCGGTCGGCGCAGGCGGCGCGCTGTTGCTGGCCTGGACGACCGGCAAGCTCGGAAGCGGCGTGCTCGCCTCCGTTTGTCACGCGGCGGCGCGGACAATCTCGATGATCTTCTTTATCTTCATCAGCGCCACTTGCTTCGCGTACGTATACCGCTCGCTGGGCGGTGACGACGTGGTCGAGCACCTCATCATCTCCTCGGGACTCGGGTCATGGGGCTTGTTGATCATGATCATGGCGATCGTGTTCTTTCTCGGTTTCTTCCTCGATTTCCTCGAGATCGTGCTGATCGTACTTCCCGTGTTCGCACCGCTCGTCGCGGGGCTCGATTTCGGCGACCACCTTCCCGCGAAGGACATCACCTTTTGGTTCATCATCCTGATGGCGGTTAACTTACAGACGTCATTCTTAACGCCACCGTTCGGGTTCGCGCTGTTCTATCTGAAGGGGATTGCGCCGAAGGAGGTGAAGATCCAGCAGATCTACATCGGCATCATCCCGTTTGTTCTCTTGCAACTGTGCGCGGTGATCATCGTGATGGCATACCCCGATGTGGCGTTATCGTTGATGCACGCAACCTACGGCTGATTCGGTCGCGATGTGGGGCGGCCAAAGGGCACGTCCTGCAATAAAGTAATGTCGCCTTAGCATCACTCACGAGCGCCGGGTCCCCCCGGACAGCGTTGCTCGAAACGACTCCGGCCCAGCGCTCCCGAGGCGAGCAGCGACGGCACTCGGAACGCAAAGCGGTGTTACATCTGGCGCGACGCCACGGTCTGTTGATTAGGATGACCTCGTGGGCGAGGATCCACGATGCTCGGCCAATGCGGCGATAAAAGGAGCCCCGGGATGAGCTACCGGCACGCGGCAATTGTGGTCATCGACGTACAAAACGACTTTTGTCCGGGCGGCGCGCTGGCGGTCGCGGACGGCGATGCCGTCGTTCCGCTCATCAACGGCATTGCGCCCGAGTTCGGTGCGCGGATCTTTACCCAAGACTGGCACCCGGGCGGACACGCCTCATTCGCGTCTTCCCACCCCGAGAAGCAACCGTTCGACACCGCCTTGTTGCCTTACGGTGAGCAAGTGCTCTGGCCCGACCACTGCGTGCAAGGCACCGCAGGCGCGGCGTTTCACCCGGCGCTCGAGACCCGCGGCGCTGATATGGTGCTGCGAAAGGGGTTTCGGCGTGGAATCGACTCTTACTCGGCGTTCTACGAAAACGACCGACAAACCCCGACGGGACTCTCGGGGTACTTGCGTGCACGGGGGCTCGAGCAGCTATACCTCGTCGGTCTTGCCACCGATTTCTGCGTCGCGTACTCCGCGATTGACGGAGCCAATGAAGGATTTTCGATCACGGTGCTCGAGCCCGCCTGCCGCGGCCTAGACGTAGACGGCTCCCTTGAAGCGGCCTGGGCGGAGATGAAAACGGCCGGCGTCGACCGGGCCCGCGAGCTCTAACCGAATCAAAATCTACAGCCGCAGGCGGAAATCGTTGCGACCGCCGGAGCGATCCTCCCCGCGGACCAGAAAGAGCGTTCGCTCCGCGTGGCTCATAATGCCTTTATCCCGGCGCAGCTCATCAGCGAATTCCCGGTCAAAAACCGTGGTCGTCGGCATATAACGCAGCGTCATCCCTCGACGGGGGTGCGGCGAACCGTTCGCCGACGAGCCATGGGTGAGATACACGTCGTGTAACGAGATTTGACCCGGCTCGAGCACGAGATCGACGGCCTGGGACTCATCGAACTCGTCAGCGTCGATCTCCTGATTCAAGGTGAGATCGGGACTGGAGTTTGTGTGGTGCGAGCGCAGCCGCTTGGCCTTGTGACTTCCCTTGATCACACGTAGGCACCCGTTCTCGGGCGTAGAAGCGTCGACCGCAATCCATGCGGTACACGTCGCCAGAGGCCGCAGCGGCCAATACTCGCCGTCTTGGTGCCAAGGCGTCTCAAAGCCCTCGAGCGCCGGCTTGGCGAAAAAGCTCGAGTTCCACAACGCAATGTCTGGACCGATGAGCTGCTCGACCATGTCGAGCACCTCGGGGATTCGGGCATAGTTCAAGAACGCTAGATCGTGAGCGAGGATCGAAGGGCAGTAGTTACGAAACTCAGGATGCTTTGCAACGAGTCGGTCGTGGTGCCATCGGATTGATTCGAGATCGTCTTCCCCGAGCCGGAATTCCGGGATGACGTAACCGTCTTCGTGGTATTGCGCAATTTGGGTATCTGTCAACATCACCGTCCCCCTTGCGCTACTCAGCGCTCAACACCTCACGGATTGCCTCGGCAACCGTATCAATTTGGTCCTCGGAGATCACGAGCGGCGGCAACAATCGAAGCACCGTCGGCCCAGCGGGCAATGCCAACACGCCGCGATCCATGAGCGCCACCAAAAACGGCTGCACCCGCTCCTTCATCTCGATGCCGATCATCAGGCCAAGCTGGCGTACGTCCCGAATGCGGGACACCTCCGCGGCACGGAGCTGCTCCACGAAACGAGCCCCTTTTGCGCGGGCTTGCTCTGCAAGATCCTCGCGGATCATGAAGTCGATTGCCGCGAGTGCCGCGGCACACGCTAGCGGGTTTCCCCCGAACGTAGAGCCGTGCAAGCCACGCAGCGGCTTGACCTTGTCATTAACGAGCATTGCGCCCATAGGCACCCCGCCGGCAATCGCTTTTGCCACGCACATAATATCGGGCTCGATTCCGAGCTGGTCACTCGCAAAGAACGAGCCGGTGCGGCAAAAGCCGGTTTGGATCTCGTCGATGATGAGAAGCGCACCGGCATCATCGCAGATAGTCCGGGCGGCCTCGAAAAACTCTGGCTTGCCCGGCCGTATCCCCCCCTCGCCCTGCACCGGCTCTAGCACCACCGCGGCGGTATTCTCGTTGACGGCAGCCTTCAGCTTCTCGACGTTGTTGAATGCGGCAAAGGAGAACCCGCCCGGCAGCGGCTGGAAGGGCTCCCTGTACTCCTTGCGGAACGTTGCGCTGAGCGCACCCATGGTGCGCCCATGGTAGCCACGCATGGCCGAGACGATCTCGGGGCGTCCCGTGGAGTGACGGGCGGCCTTCAGCGCGCCTTCGATAGCTTCGGATCCGGAGTTGCACAAGAACGCGCGCTCCAGTCCGTGGGGGGCAAGTGAGACTAAGCGCTCGAGCAAGCGAGAACGCACGTCGTTGTAGAAAATCCCCGGGCAAGTGACGAGTCGGCTTGCTTGCTCGGCGAGCGCCTGAGCGACGTCCGGGTTCGCATGACCCACGCTCGCCACACCGATGCCCGCGGCACAATCGATATATTCCTTGTCGTTAATATCCCACAGCCGGGCGCCCTCGCCGCGTACGATAGTGACATCGCGCTTCGGATAAACGTCGAGACCGTATTGGTCCTCGAGCGCTTGATAATTGGTCGCTTCGCTCATCGAATGATCGTCCCTCGTCCAGCCAGAGCATCTCGAATGGGGTGCTCCGTGCGCCCGTCAGCCATGATTACCTCCGCGGCACCCGAATCCAACAGCCGCCGCAACGCCATTAGCTTACGCTTGATGCGGCCTTCGACCTGCGCTTCGCGCATCGCCACTTCGTCGCGAGACATGGCGCTGATTACCGACGCCGGATCGTCGGCGTCCGCGAGGTATCCTGGCGCTTCGATCAACTGCACGATCTTCTCCGCATTCAGCGCCTCTTGCAGAACATTGACTATGTCGTCGTTCTCGGAGTTGATCGCGAAGCCCTTCTCGTCAACGATAGGTATGGTGAGCACCGGCGTGTAACCCGCGTCGAGCAGCAAACGCAGCAGCGACTCGTTCGCCGCCCGCGGCTTGCCCGAAAAGTCACGCTTGATCAGATTCTTGCCGCCCTCGCGAACCCGAATGCCTTTGTTGCGTTCCCCGCGCACCATTGCACCGTCGAGGCCGGTTAACCCCACCGCGTTGACGCCGCAGCGTTGACACAGCTCAACGAGGCGCTTGTTCCGGAGCCCCGAATACGACATCAATATGGCGTCGATAGCGGGAGCGTCCGAGAACACGCTGGCATACCCCGACACTGAGGTGATCACGGTTTTTGGCGTGCCCATCCGCTCGGCGACCTCGTCGCGTAACGCGTTGGCGCCGTGCACGACCACCGCCGGCGTATCGAGGTCCGCCAGATCGGCGGCGACCCCCTGTAGGTTGATATCGGCACCGCCGCCTACCTTAACGATCAGCATCGCTACAGTCCTTGTTCCTCAGCGTCAGAACACATTCATGCCCAGTGGCACGGCAATCGCGGCCGTTTTGCACCTCACGGAGGTGTTCACCCGTATCTAGTGCCTCTCCACCCGTCGGTTCTCGATCGGCTTCCACGGGTGATTACCGTAGGGCTCAGAGCAGATGATAAGCCGTTCCTCGTCTTGCGCTCGGCGCATCTGGAAATACTCAGGCTCCTGGCTGAAGTGAGAGCAAACGATGACCTCGTCGGGCGTGCCGATCATGAAGTTCATCGCCCGGATGCGGCGCGTTCGTTTCTCGATTATCTCCACACCGCGTTCAACCGCCGCCGCGAGATCCCCACGATCGAAGCGTTTCACGTAGTTGAAGATCTTCTCTGCGCCGATCCGGCCCGCAGCCTTGATCCGCACGCCGTTCAACTCACCGTTGAAGATGAATACGCGCTCACCGTCGGAAAACGGCATGTTGTTCTCCACCACGATGCCTTCGTCTCGGAACGCGCTGCGCGCGTGCGCCAACAGCAGCGTCGTTTCCTCATCAGGCCGACTGGGGTCCTCCCAAATGGGCCGGATATCATGGTGCATCCGCCACCCGTCCGGCCCGAGCCACGCGCATCCCCAGCCGTGCCCTTGATATTCGCGCGAGTCTCGCGCCACCACCGCGAACGGATCCAAGTGCTCACTTAAGCGAAACGCTGTAGCGGATCGGACGCAGAGTAGACGGCACATCTTGCTGGCTAGATGGGATGCAAGCCCGGGAATCCGAGTCCCAGCGTCTCGTCGAATCCGTGCATGAGATTGAAAGACTGCACGGCCTGGCCCGCGGCCCCTTTCATCAAATTGTCAATCGCGCTGAGCACCACCAACCGGTCGGAATGCGGGTCCTTTTCGAAACCGATATCACAGTAGTTGGTCCCGGCAAGCAGCTTCGGCTCGGGATATCGGTGGATCCCGGTGCGTTCCTTGACGATGCGGATAAACGGCTCGTCCGTATAGGCCTCGCGATAGAGTTTCCACACCGCCTTCTCGTCAAGATCGGCGGTCAGGAAGACGTGACAAGTCGCTAAGATCCCTCGCACCATCTCTATCGACGTCGCAGAGAAATGAATGTTGCTCGGCCCAAGCACCTGAAGCATCTCGGCGACATGGCGGTGCCCGGTCGGCTTGTACGAGCGCACCGCACCGCTTCGTTCGGGGTGGTGGCTACCGTCATTCGCCATGTTGCCGCCTTCACTCGAGCCCGCTTTGACCTCGACCACGGTGTCGCGCACGACGCCCGCGCGGTAGAGGGGCAGCAAGCCAAGAATGGTGGCGGTGGCATTACATCCCGCGCCGGTAACGAAATCCGCGCGCTTTATCTCATCACGATGCACTTCGGGCATGCCGTACACGAATTCAGCCAGCACGTCCGGCCTCGGATGCGTACGACCGTACCATCGGTCGTAGTCCGCGGGGTTGCGCAGTCGAAAATCACCGCTCAGATCAATTAGCTTCGGCGCAAGAGTTCGAAATGCATCGATGCGGTCCATCGACTGACCGTGCGGCAAGCACAAGAACAACACGTCGCAGGGCGCTAGCTGATCCAAGCTGGAGAACTTGAGCTTTGTCAGCTTGCGCAGATTCGGGTGGGCGTTCGTCACAAGCTTGCCGGCGAGGCGCTCTGACGTGACTTGCGCCACTTCCACCTCCGGATGCCCTAAGAACAACCGTAACAGCTCTCCGCCGGTATAACCGGAGCCGCCAGCAATCGATACCCTGATCACGCCGCTTTCGCCTCCGCTACCACGTAGTCGGCAATGCGCGCCGGAATATCCACCCCCGTGGTATCGATGCTGTTGCGGAACTCCATGGTGTAGTTGACCTCGTTGACTTGCAGACCCTCTGAGCTTTCGAAAAGGTCAACCGCAAGTACGCCGCCCCCTACCGCCTCAGCGGCCGCCAAGCTCAGCCGACCGATGTCATCAGTGACTGGGCATCCGGTCGCCCGCGAACCACGCGCGGTGTTGGTGATCCAATGCTCAGACGTGCGATAAATTGCGGCAATACACTCATCGCCGACCACAAAACTGCGGATATCAGTACCGTTCTTCTCGACGTACTTCTGGATGTAGAAGATGGAATGGTGATAGCTGCCGAGAATAGCCTTGTGCTCGAGAATCGACTCCGCCGCATCTCGGTCGTTCACCTTAGATAACAAGCGCCCCCAGGAGCCGACTGCCGGCTTCAAGACCACCGGGTAACCCATGTCTTCGATTGCCTCAATGGCGGAGGCCTCCGTAAACGCCACGCGTACGGGCGGTTGCGGGACCCCGGTGTCCTTGAGCGCAATGGACGTCAGCAGCTTGTCTCCGCAAACGCGGGCAACGTCGTAGCGGTTGATGCACGGCACGCCAAGCGCCTCGTATAAGCGCAGCGCGTGCATCGCACGGGAATGGTTGATGCTGCGCTCGATGATGACATCGACGTTGGGTCGGGTATCGAGATCGAACGTGAGCTTTCGATCATCGAGCATAACCAACTCGACGTCATGGCGTGCGAACGCCTCGAGCAGCAACTTCTCCTCCTTACGGATCAACGAGTGCAGGAAGCCGATTCTCATTCGCCCCAATCCTCTTCCGCCTCGGGCGCCTCGGCGATTTCCGGCGGATCAACACTCGTCACCTCGAGCTCCGAGCCGCATTCGTCGCACTCCATGAGCTCGCCCTCGACCGCGTCGTCCGCAAGCTCGACGTCACCGCCACATACAGGGCACTCGGGCATTGCCATCCCTCCTCGATTAGGGCCTGCAAAAGGGGAGTGACTCTACTCTTTGATGGCGCTCCGCCTCAACCCACAGCGAGACCCCGCGGTCCGCGCCTCCGCCCCACCCCATCATCGGGATGCGAATTGACGATACCCCATCGCCGTCACGGCCCACTTTACTCTCCGCCGATGAAAACACCCTCGAGACGTCAAGCGCCAACCACCCCGCTTGCGTTTCGCACGCTCGAGCCCGACGTTCGGCAAGCACACACCTGTATTACATTCCGAGCCCTCCTGCCTGGGCAATCGGTGGTAGATTCCCATAAAGGCCGTTCGCCGGTTCCGCCATGCCTACCTACCACACGACCACCTGCACATTGCGCCGGCCCGAAGTCCTGCTGCTGCTGATGGCCGCCGCAGTCCCCCTGTCCTTCGCCACGTGGATGGCGCTGATCGATAACTTCGCAATCCATCGAGCGGCGTTCACGGGCCGTGAGATCGGCATCTTGCAGTCGCTCCGCGAGGTTCCGGGTTTTTTAGCCTTCGCGGTCGTGTTCCTTCTGGTCTGGATTCGCGAGCAACGACTTGCCTTCATCGCACTCGCCCTACTTGGGCTCGGGACGGCCGTCACGGGACTATTCCCTACCGTGCTTGGCCTCTATATCACGACCGTCACCATGTCGCTCGGCTACCACTACTACGAGACCGTGCAGAGCTCTTTAACCCTCCAATGGATTGACAAAGAGCGAACGCCGGAGGTGCTCGGACGCATCATCGCGGTTGGATCATTCTCCTCGATCGTCGCTTTCGGCTTGGTTTGGTGGGCCTTCGACTTCGGGAACCTCCACTTCGCACCGATCTACGCTATCGGGGGAGGAGCCACCACAGCGTTGGCGCTCTGCGCATGGTTGTGCTTTCCCTCGGTCCCCGAAAAGGTTGCCCAGCATAAACGCATGATATTGCGGCGCCGATACTGGCTGTACTACGCGCTGACCTTCATGTCCGGCGCACGTCGGCAGATCTTCGTCGTGTTTGCGGGCTTCTTGATGGTGGAGAAGTTCGGCTTCGACGTATCCGCCATGGCGTTGCTCTTTCTCGCGAACGCCGCGCTCAACATCTGGCTCGCACCCCGAATTGGACGGCTCATCGGACGTATTGGCGAGCGGACCGCACTCATCTTCGAGTACGCAGGCCTGATCGGCGTATTTACCGCGTATGCGTTCGTTGAGAACGCCACCGTGGCTGCCGGGCTGTACCTAGCGGATCACCTGTTTTTCGCATTGGCCATTGCAATCAAGACGTACTTTCAAAAAATCGCTGACCCACGCGATATCGCTTCCACCGCCGGTGTGAGCTTTACGATCAATCACATCGCGGCGGTTGTTCTACCGGTAATG
>JACLAC010023197.1_pt1 | contig 11177 bp, 12 predicted proteins | sample 8027881 | NCBI WGS metagenome assembly JACLAC01 (sample SAMN15725517, study PRJNA655200) | protist metagenome | isolation source: fluorescence activated cell sorting (FACS) single amplified genomes of... | place: Spain: Blaines Bay Microbial Observatory, Mediterranean Sea | collected 2016-01-19 | reverse complement strand
CGGTTTGAAACTGCGCTGGTCCTGGAAAACATTACAATGTCAGTAGTAACGATTCATAGATATACATATTAGATTTACGAGTCCGTCCGTCAACACGCACTGTACTACTATAAAACACCTGTAACAAATCCTGTGGACAATACCATAAAAGAAAACACACTAGTTGACAAAGTGTCCATGTTAGAATAAAACATAATGCCGAGTCAAGTGCTTCCTACGACTCCTACTTTTTGCTACTTCTCTAGCATTGCTATGGATTCAGAGGTTATAGTACTAACCGACTGAATCCTTCTCAATGAACCTCGATCCATGAAACAGAATACAACATGCAGAAGTGTTTAAAGTACTGTATATGTTTTTGGTATTGAACGATTCTCGACCTGAAGGTTCTGCAGAATCATAATATTCATCATGTCACCAATTAGAACCAAGGCAACGTAAAGAGTCTTGTTGTTATAGATCTCATGAAGGTTTTAGCCGCAATATAATCCAGCTAGGAGAGTATAGATCGCATTTGTAGGGATGGTAGAACTAAGCTGTGAATCAATCATTGATCCGTAACTTCACGGTCTCCTCCAACCAAAACGGTATCTCACTTGGATGTAGTGAAGCATTTGAGAATCATCGGGTTCTTTCTTTGCAAGCTCGTATAAACACCAAGAGGTAGTGATAGGAATGATCTTCCCATTCAGGGTGTTGTGAAGGAGGCCATTGTGCGATTGCATGCTTTGAGGATTCAGGGAGCCTCAACCTTTTCGGCTTTCTTTGTTGCTCCCGCAGCTGGAGACGCCAATCCCGCTGTTTTCGCCGGAGCCTTTCGCTTCTTAATGGTCTCTGCTTTGAGCTTCTTTGCTGTTGCACACAAGGGTATTATTCCTTTTGTAAAGAGAGTTTCTTCGTCCTTTTTAGGCAGCTTTAGGCTCAGGGATGCTCGTTTCTGCCATTGCCAGGAAGTGGGCGAACTCAGGAATATTTCCTCCATTCTTGACAGTTTTACAACGATATCATCCAGCTTCCAATCTCCGACCTTTTTGAAATTGCGTTTCTCCAAATCACCATAGGGCTGTACGGGCTGAACAAGGGGAAGCCGCAAAACGTGATCGGACTTTGTTTCGTTTCTGGAAGACAGAAAGTGCAATGCAGCAAGCACCATGTCTTTCGAGTCCATATTTCCTGGCAAAGAACCTGGTTCCAAAAGTGGGGATCCTATGTTCAGTAGTACACGAGTTGGAACTGCACTGGTCTTCGATTCGGCTACTGCCTTCAGCAACGCCACAAAGAGAGACGATTTGCCATCGTTCGATGGCATAACCCCGAGCGATCTCTCTGATAGTCCAATGCCTCTGAACTTATTTTCGTCGCTTTTCATCTCTCCATCAAGCTCAATACCATGCTGATGGAAGAGATTCATCAATATATTCTTAGCAACGTTCCCCATCTTCGACTCGGAACCCAAGGATTCCTTTCGTAGCAGAGCTAGGCCACTTCCGACGAATTTCCGCTTTCGTAACGACCGCGTGGAATTTCCTTGATTTTCTTCCGCCCATTGGAATGGTTGGGCGTAAGGTATATCGTCACTCATAATGTCGTAGAAGCAAGAATACCTTTTGTTGGATTCAGTAGGAGGTCGTTGCCCTTTCCTTGTCTCGATTGATGAAAATGAAGTGAGAGGAAAGACGAGACGTGAAAATAAACCTTTCGAACGTGCACGCGCACAAAATCCAGACGTCTGCTAAACTACTAACGTTGTAACGCTAAATTCAAAATAGCAGTTGAGCAATACTAGTACTAGTAGCAAAGTCTATCATTACTCGGAATATCATACAGTGAGTGTAAACGTAGGAAGATGCCTTCTGAATGATTAGATCACTTGAACCTATCGCCAACACTCAGTAAATCTGGCGTGTCCTCTTGCTATGAGACAGCTTCCGCCGCCTTTCGGCTATCACTCGAACTCCTCCTTCAAAAAATCCAACGACTGTGAAGGTCCCTCCAATGATGGCCATCAGAGACGTAATGTAATCGTACCATCGTTTGGACTCGGTCGTGTAATTTACCGCAATCGGTGATAAATCGATAATGAACTTGGCTTCTGGAGTGAGATCTCGATTGTACGATGATAATTGACTGTTCTGCAAAACCTGGAAAGAATTTCCATTGGTGGAAACCAGTTTGATGTAGTGGTGATAGGCCTCGTGAAGGTTGTGCGTTATGTACACATTTCCGTTCATCGGTATCGTTGTATGATAAAAGTTGTGAGGGACTGGAGCAGATTTCTGAGAAAGATCAATGTTCGTTGGGACGAACGATAAGTGATGAATTTCGTGGGAGCAGTTTGTCATTTGAGGAGCCAAATTGTGAGAAGCCGAATATGCTTGGATATAAAAATTACCTGGCACTCGGTTGAGCAAAAGAGATCCCGATATTTGACACCCAGGATGTTCGCTACCTTCCCAAGACATATCACGAAAATGCTTTTGCATCCTGTGAAAAGCCTCGGCCCAGTGCTGTTCCTCCAGAGGAGCATCCAATTCCAAGTGTTTTTCCAGAGCACTATTCAAGCTCGTAGAAGACGCGAGCTTTTTCTCTTTTCCCAATTTTTCTTCCGCCATTTTCAGAAATTGTACCATATCAAGGACTGTTCGATGCCCTCTGTACTCTCCTCCTTCGAAAGGTTCACCATTTACGAACAAGCGCAACGCTGGATATGCTCGAACATCATGTTCACGACAAAGGTCGCTTTGTTCAACGCAATCCACCTATTTCAAAGTGAAAAGAAAACGAACGATTGAATTCAATTGAGTCATTGCCTCAAAGTGTTTGTCTCTGCCTGGTCAAAAGGACAGATAATTCTCACCTTTGCAATCACAACTGGCACATCAAGCCCTTCTGCCACATATAATTCCTGTTCTCCATATTCTTCGCTGCCCTCTTCTTCCGATTCCTCGCTTGCATCATACATCACCTTCGCCAGAACTTCCCACGTGGGCGCCAATGCTCTGCAATGTGAACACCTGAGAAACAAGCCACAATATGAGCGGTTCGTTACAGAATAGTCAAAGTCGTATTGTGACAGTTGAAGTGAGTTCGTTTACTTACCAAGAAGCGAAGAAGTCGACAAAGACTAGATTGTTCTCGCTCAGTGCATAGCTAAAAGTTTTGGAATCGAGATGAAGGACCTCCTCGCCGTTTTCATGAAGATCCTCGATTGATTTCGTCACTGCAGAATCGTGAAGAACTATATCCTCCACGTCTCTTTGGTCCATATTTCTTTCCAGCTTATTTTGAATGATTCAGGACATGTTCCAATGTGCAGAAAAACGATTGAAATGTTAGCATACCCTGGAATGCAAGAATGAATCAAACCCTGATGGAATTTCAGCCGCAAATCGTTCTTCACGTCTTGAATTTCTCATGTATCTCCGCCGAGATTGAATTGTCGGTTTTTCTAGATCAAGCCGGCCTTACCATTGTCTTCAAAACTCCATCCGCGTCCAAGGGTACCTTCTTGACGAACTTTGTAGCATTTTGGTTGTTTCCCAAAATCGACACCACGTCAACTTCTACAAAGTCACACTTCAGATCCATCATGGTGATATTGAAAGTGGCCTTTATCTGGTCGTTTTTCGACCGCCTGTGGTCCAAGGAGAGTTTCTCCGATAGCCTAGTAGTAAAGAATGCAGCTGTTTCCTTGTAAAACAACCAAACTATGATAGTGATGGCCACCCACGAAATGACGCTCCCTTGTTTGCTCCCTTCGACCATGTCCATCGGGACCTTCCGGTACATATCCAGCTTTGCAAGATGCTTTCCCCGCCCCATGTTTGAAAGTATCTGTATATCACCTGAAGCTCATTTGTTGTGTTTGTTGGAAACGACGAAAGTGTTGTGTGTTTGTACAATAAAAACGGGATCTCAAGTTCAGTTTCAGTTAGAATCTCCTCAAAATCGACACTTCGCATCGGTTGGGACATTCACGTTTTCGTTGCGAAAGTGGACTCATTCGATTCGAGTCAAAAAGAACAATAAGTAGAATATTAAGAGCTTTTTCAGTCTTGTAGATCCGTTACGCAGAGGTGATTTCGAGAGAGCGCTTCGGAAAACAGTTCGGTGAGCCTGCCGCTTTTAGTCATTTTCTAGTCGCAAAACTTCTATCCTTGAGAGGGCAACGCACTTTGGAATCACTGTCCATTGTCTTTTATAGAATAGCAAGATGCCGATCTCTTTTCTTCTCATGGTGTAAGTGAATGACAGTATATGACAATATCGACAGAAAGCGAGAGAAAGACAAACGCAAAGTGAAGCACTTGGGGGCAAATGCGCCGGTCGACGACGCATTTTTTCGCAATGGGGCCGTCGATTATTTGCCTGCCACTGATGTTTTCCTAATCCAATTGTTTCTGTTTTGTTGTTATATTGACTGATTTCATCATTTTTTAGAAACAAGCAGGGGCAGACTCGTCTGTCCTCGTATTATGAATGGATTTCCATGGTCGAACGAAGTGCCCTGGAAAGTGAAATTATCCGAAAGTGTCTCTCTCGTTCGGAGCTACAGTGCTCCTTTGTCGAATACCGTGGATACAAGGTAGTCTATCGCCGTTACGCAAGGTACGTCACATCCGTCGCTACATGAATTGTCCGTGTCAGCTGTCATTCCACATAATATTGTGTATATACAACTGATTCAATCCATGTTGTCTTTTTCTTTGGCTTCAGTCTCTTTTTCATTGTCGGAAGCAAACTCAGCAAAGACGGAAACGACAATCCAGAAAACGAATTGGGATTGTTGGAATTCATTCACAACTTGGTCGAGACGATGGACAAATGGGCCGGAAGTATTTGCGAATTGGATATCATGTATCAACTAGAACAGGTGCACTTTTTGCTGGACGAAATGGTGATGAACGGATACATTGTGGAAAGCAACAAAATGAATGTGCTACGACCATTGGATCTGATGGAGCGGGAGTCCCAAAAGGCAGAATCGATGTACCGGTAGGGGACGAACGAGGGATTAGGGGTTGTTGCAACCCGTGGCATCAATGTTGGAAGTGTCTGATGAGGATTACCTACTATTGATGTATAGAGAGAAATTTTATCTTCATATCTTTCCAGAATGGTGACGAATCGAGGCTTGTTGTCTCTCTATTTTTGTGCTTTGCAATCTGCTCGGAGCGGGACGCAAATTTTTTGAGGAAACCTTCGTGGTGGCGAATGAAAGATCATCTATATCTTCTTGCAATGCCTTTCGTTGTGAGCAAGGAGGGATTTTATTTCCTCTACAATCCTTTCTAGAAAAATCTCGTATGAATATTGCTATAGCTGGCATTCTACTCTTTGATAATCGTCTAGGCCTAGTTCCGATGATTGCTCTGTTTGTCTCGGTTCCGAGATACAGCTTCATCGAGGTCGTTTGCCTTGATTTTGCATTGGACTGAAATAGTTTTTTGACCGTTACGCATTCTTCCCGCCACAAATACTGAAAACGGAAGTGGATCGACTTCATCGAGAAAGATGCCAGAATCAGTCCACAAACACAACTGGAGATATTGGTTTCATTGGCACTCCCCATTTCGAATCGAAGAACATCCAGAACTAAAATATATAAATCACAATGGCACCGTCCTCCGTCGTCCGAATAGGTCCCAACGATAGCAATCTCAGCGCTCAATTGCTCCGAAATGCCATTACTTCGTTCTTCCGTAAGACCGATGGTGAAAATAAGAATGCAACAGATTCTGCAGACGACAGTCATTCTACTTTTGTCATTCGCAATAAATATTTCAATGCTAACATTGCGCTGAAAAATATCAAAGAGAAAGAAGAAAAAACGCCAAGTGATTCCAAGGAAGACGGCATCATTCTGGTCTTTGACGCGGTGCGATCGAATCCGGATTTTGGCGACAACGAGGGAAGCGGGGCTACCTTTGATTCTCTCGAATCTTCGCACAAGGAGGCCATATCGAAAAATGACTGTGGCGATTTGCTGCGCCTCTGTGTGGGAGTGAGTCTCTCCGAGGTCTCTCCCTCTGAAATCCGCGGAAAGGACCACGAGAAGGAATTTACTCGGCGGATTTTGTGGTGCCTAGACAATGGATACGAATATGTCGAAGCCGATTTGTCGGAAGAAGGGCGGCAAAAGGGGCATGATGATAGAGATAAGGACGGCTTTGCCAGAGTCATCGAAGCGATAGAGGGAACCGTGTGGTCCAGTGCGGAAATGTCGGCGTCCAAATCGACTCAGTTGAAAGACTCCATTGCCGAAAGCAAGGCCAAAATCGAACAGCTCAAAGCCAACGACTCTTCGGCAGTTGGAGAGGACGAAGAAGGAACAGAAAATGAATATGTTCCTCCGGATCCGTCGCTGTTGGCGTCGAATGCTAAAAGTCAACCCGACGAGATGCCCGAATCTGCCGCCGCTCTGTTTGGGTTGAAAGAAGGAATGCAGGCAATGGAGGCCGACGATATGGATACCGAAAAATTGTTTTCTCAGATGGAAAGTGTCTTGAAGGAGGCAGCGCACATTCGAAAGGAAGGAAAGAACTTCTCGGACGAGGAACGAAGAGAGCGAGCCGGAAATGCTGCCCTGGCCCTCGTCAATCTAATGGGCCAGTTTGGCCTCGACGACGAAGACTCAGATGAGTACAACTCCGACGATTCTGGAGTAGTCGATGCACATTGATTGGAAACAACTGTCTTCAAACTGAGGACAAACCATGTCCCTCTAAATATTATATCATAGAGAAGTTACTTCTACTGACTCATTGGCATTTACATTTGTTAGTGTTCAAGTAAATACAAGAAAGGAAGGCTTGTTTAACGTATGTTGGGATGACTTCCTTTAGATCAATGTGGAAAAGCCAACCTCCATCATACTAGTGCACAATCAGTTTTGTAGGTCCTGGGTAATTCTAGTGTAGTTAGAACATTTATTTTGTGGGACTTCCGCAGTTTTTGTTCCGCGAAGTGAACCCCGAACGTAGGTAGGGAAAATGATACTAGCGTAGGCTAGGTACATATGACTAGGATGCCTAGGTACTAAAAGAAACTAACAAAGAACCTCAACTCGTACGACTACACGTGGATCTCTACATCACACTTCAAGTTTCGATTCAGATTTTTTGTTCTTTACGCTATTTTATGTCTATCGTTGACAGGATCGATCATCTTCTTCGTCGTTTTCCTCGGTGCGCTTTTGAGTTCACGCCTCGAAGGGAATCTTATCATCTGGTTTCCATCCAAACATCAATTTCAAAGCAAGGAAGACCGATCCCAATAAAGACAATCTTCCCCATAACGAACAGAAAGAACGATGATCTTTTCCTCGAAACTATTGTCCGCTTTCTTGGTAGTGGCGGCGTCCTCAACAGACGCCTTTGTCACCAAGTCGTCGTCGGCCTCGCAGGTCGTTCGTCAGAGCGAGACTTCACTTAATGCTATGCCGCCACTTATTATCGGACCCATGTTGAAAAAGATGAGAGAAGAAAAAATGAAGAAACAACAACCAATGGCCACCGAGGCAGAAATCAGAGCCGAGGCACCGGGATTGAGGGTTGGAGACAGCACATGGAAATGGCCCCCTGTTTGGCCTTACGATAACAATTTTTTTCAACCAAAGGATGATATCCCAAAATCTAATCCTGTGGCAAACCCAATGGCGGACATAATGTCGGGAGGAGCTCCAACCCCGCCACAGCCGCAAATGATCGAAGTCGAAAAGCTCGATCCTGTCCAATATTGGCAGGTGGAGATGGCCGATGTAAAGACAGAGATGGACGAGGATGCCGTTGAGAGATTAACGAGGTAAGTCGATTGTTTTTTCAGTGTTGCCTGTCTTCCGCAAACGATATGGATAATTTGTTTTAATCTCAGAAACTAACCAACGGTATTGAATCCCATTCGGATATTGTTTGAACAGCCATTACGAATATTACCTCAAGGACGGCATGTCGGTGCTAGAATTCGGAGCCGCCGAAACATCGTACTTGCCCGAAAACCTGAAATTATCCCGTCACGTTGGAGTTGGTTTGAGCGAAAAGCTGATGGACCAAAACCCTTCTTTGACAGAAAAATTGATCTTTGACCTAAATAAAGTTGTTGCAGATGGAGATATTGACTCGGACGAGTTGCGCAAATTGATGGATGAGCCATTTGATGCAATCATTATGGCAAACACCGCTGATTTCCTCATGCATCCAAGAGAAGTTTTCAAATCCGCATTCCTGCTGCTCAAGCCAGGCGGCACATGTATCAACGCTTTCTCGAATAAAAAAGCCTATGTTGACAAATTTGCCCGAGCACAAACAAAAATGTGGGTTGATTACAACGATGACCAACACATGTGGGTTGCTGGTTCGTTCTACCACTTTAGTGCCGGTGACGGTTGGCAGAACGTTAGGGGATTTGACTTGTCACCAGCATCGGCAAAGGATAATTTTGATAACAGCGGACCACTGAAATTCCTAGAGCAAGGGAAGGACAACAATCTTTACGCTGTCCAAGCTACCAAGGGATACCAAGATGAGACAATTGATGAAGCAGACCCCGCTAGATCCATCGACTCCAGAATGTGGATGTTGCCCACAATGGAAGATCGAGACAAGAGGCTAGTGGTACCACGTCTGGGGAGATCTTACAGCTTGTTGCAAAATTCGGCGCGAAAGGATGCCATCAACGAAAACATCCAATATCTTCCAAAAATTTACGAAGCTCTCATCAAAATGGACACATTTGCCTTCACATTCGAAATGCAATCTCAGCTTGCAGCTGATCTTGTTCTTGATCCAGACTTCAATGCGAATGATGAGCAAATCAGGTCACTCAAACAAGGTATGTCGACACTTTGGATAAAATTTCGAGACTATTATCAGCGCCAATCCATTGTTTTCGTTTGCTGACCGATGTTCTTCTTTCTCTTTTTTTTCTCAGGACTTGGGCTACGCACTCCCTCGCCCGAATTTTGGCAACCAATTGGAGAGCTTACGGCTGCAATGGATATCGACGATAAGATCAATCTTCTCTCCTACCTTGTCCCACGATTTGGAAGTGGCAATGCAGAGCAAGAAGCAGCGCTATTGGCGTACGCATCTGGTCTAAAACCTACATTTGACATTATCCGATCAAAATGCCCAGATCTTTCCGAACCGGACGTTCAACTTCTTGGGACCGAGTTGTTGAATGCCGAAGTTCTCATTCCTGGAAGATCCACGAGGGAAGAATTCGCTGCATGGTTAGGAGCGATGACGGCCGACGAGATGAACAAGATTCTTGGGGTGAGAAAGGGATTGAATGAGGAATCGAGCTCTCAACTAGATGCTTACAAGGTGCAGTTGAAGGAAGAGGAGGAGAAACGAGCCGAAATTCGTAAGCAATACGAGGAACAAGTTAAGGAAGCGAGAAAGACTCGATCGATTGTCTTGAATCCTGCTACAGGAAAATTCCAGGAGGTCACGAAGTAAATCATACTTTAGATACAAGGAATAAATATATTAGTTCAAAATTTCTATTTTTTTATTACGGGTGTCAATTGGAACGATGCTTCACATGAACCAATTTTCTCTATTCGTAGGGCAAGTCTGGAACCTTGGCAATTTTTTGCTTTCTTGCCACCTTTTTCGACCGTTGCCAGTAGTTTGATGGTTCTTTGAGATTGGCCCTTACTTCAACCCAACAATCACCGTTGTCAATGCGTTCATCACTGACCGAGTTGCTACCACCTGACGCCAGAACGTTTGCTGATTGGAGTTCATCAAGCGATCCTGATAACAAAGACTCTTGGGCTTCCGAGAATGAACTCGAAACTGTTGTCCTAGGACAATATCTAATATCGAGACCTCGAAGATTTTCGTGCAAAAGCATAACTTGACCGTGATCTGGACCCAACCCTCCGTATCCAATTCTGGCTTCCCGGAACCCCATTTCTCTCATCTTGACAAGGTCTTCAGGCGACTTCGAGTGGAAGATGAGAGATGGTGGAGGAAGAACTTTATCCTCACCAGCTGTTGGAAGCGGCCGAATGCACGTTGTACTATCGGGCCATTCGAATACTCCAACTGCCGGCCTATTTGTTGTGGAACGAAACAGTCTTGATATCAATGTTGAACCATCTGCGTAGGATGCATCATCGAAAAATGGGACAACGACCTCCTTCAGGAAAGGTGATGACGACGAATCCTTTTTCGCGTTTTCGGCAAAAGATTCTCCACTCTCAGGTTTCTCCGGAATTGATAGCAGAGGCAAACCATCACTTGAGACATCTTTCAGAAGATCCTTCGATGTCAAGTTCCCGCTTATTATGGATTTTAAATTCAAAATTGCGCTATTCATCCCATTGTCATTACTGATTCGATCCGCCAAAAGCTTCCGGAATCGACTTATTGCTGCTTGACTCCGTTGATCATTGTTGGATATTGATTTGTCCTCGTCCGTAATTGCGAGTAACGCGAAGGGTGTATTTTGGGCTTTTTTATCGTTGTTACTGCTAGAACAAAAGTGTATGATACATCGGGATGTCGGGCAAAAAGCACCGACGGAAACAAACGACTGAGACAATCCGGGAACAGAGGACTTGAATGCGTTGTTGAGTGCTTCGTCAGAGGATGAGAAATTGTCGGAAAAAGCAGGAATTTCTCTCATCTTTCCCACCAGAGAAAGTAGGGAAACAGCCTTCTTCGATGCAGTTAGGCATGGCGAAAGAATCGTGATGACTGGCGCATTCAGAGCTCTGCTTCGAATCATTTTTCACAGATTTGTGATCTCACGTCAAGATTGATCGCTGGAACGAACGGAATGAGGGGCTTTCTTTTGGATCTGTTCAATACAAGACTTGGATTCTCGAGAGTTATTATCAGAACTACAAAATGGAAATGTTGGAACGCGAAAAGACAAGTCTTGTCTTTTCGTCGTGCAACAATCAGATTCACAGAGAAAATCGTTCCAAGTTGCATCCATGATTATTTTTTGTCTAATTAAGGATTGTGACTCACTTCATCATTCGTGTAATTAGGACTAAAATAGCTTTTTAATTCCATTCTAGGACCTATGCCACGCGCGACCAACGATTGCAACGACAAAAGCGATCGTTACATTCTTTGTGTATAACTTATATTCAGATATGGAGATATATTAATTGCGCAAGGCGGTATGAACAGCTTTTTTTCTTTCAAACACAGAAAAAA
>JACLAC010013732.1_pt1 | contig 11179 bp, 5 predicted proteins | sample 8027881 | NCBI WGS metagenome assembly JACLAC01 (sample SAMN15725517, study PRJNA655200) | protist metagenome | isolation source: fluorescence activated cell sorting (FACS) single amplified genomes of... | place: Spain: Blaines Bay Microbial Observatory, Mediterranean Sea | collected 2016-01-19 | reverse complement strand
TATAACTCTATCACACACACTCAGCAGGCGCACAGCGTGCCCCTTCACTTGTTTATCATACCTGTTCGTCCTTCCGCACTCCCTCATCGCTTGCCGGCCGGTCGTCCGCCACCGTCCGCATCTCGACGCCTCCATTCGTCGTACTCTCCGAGATCGTCTCCATTTTCATCGTGGCGACATTCGGCAATGCTTTGCGCTTTGTACACATGTGCGCCACGACAAGCCACACTAAGCCCATCGTCATAAGGCCACCGATGAATCCGCCTATCGCCGCCGCCGCCGGGTTGCTCTCAGGCAGAACAACCGCGTCAACAACCTCGTCGGCGTCATTGTCGTTGTGATCGACCCACTGTGGCGCGCCACCGGGTGGAGGCGGCGGTACGGGCGTCCGGCTGCATGATGGCGGTGGCGAGGCTGCGCATGCAGCAGCGGCGGCGCTGATACCATCGCCAGTAAGGCCCTGCCGACCCGCATATCTTGCGATCCAGATGCCATCCTCGTCGTCCCCAGCGTTTTCCGAATTGTCGGCCGCCCAGTTGCTGGTTGTCGTGCAACCGGCCGCGTCGAAATCGATGTGAAGAGCCGTCGCGTTGAGGGACTGGCACGCAGCGCGCGTCCAGCTATAGTAAGCATGGGTCTCATTCACAATCCTCAGCATGCCCGCACCAAAGGTGCCTTCACGAAAGGCGGACCATGCGGGCTGCGGCATCAACCAAGGCACATACGCGCCCTCACGATTACCCGCATCGCCCAAATTGAGGTAAATAGGACCACATTCGTTTGGGCAGCCATTATAGACTGGATGTGTCCGCTCATAGGCGTGCACATGACCAGACAATACGAGATCGACGCCATGTGTATGTAGTAGGCTCTCCATGTCCAACCGCATTAGCTCCGCCTCGCCTTGATGCCCAATATTGGAGTTGTACCAAGGAGCGTGCATTTGTACGATGAGCCATGGCGTCACCCGCCTATCAATTGCAGCAAGGTCACGCTCTAACCATTTGTATTGAAGAGAGCCGGGTGCCGTCGCCGCGTACGAACATAGTGAGATCACATGAGTTGGCCCAATGTCCCGTGACCACCAGAGGTTGCTTACCGATCCAGATGATCGAAACGGCATCGGATAGCGCAGGTTGTACGAGACCCAGCTTTCCGACGAGCCAATCTCGTGGTTACCACCGGCCGTCATAATGGGTACACGCGCAGCAAGCGGCTCCATCAACCGCCCGAATGAATCCCATCGCTCCATGTACCCGTCCGCGTAGGAGAGATCGCCCGCAAGCAGGACAACACCGCCGCCATAGCCGTTCCAGAACGGCCCAGGAGTGAAAGCCGTGCCGTCAGCGCCGTTCACACCACCGCCTGCAAGGTTTGAGCGAAGGAAGCGCATATTGGCAAGGGAGACTTCTGTCTGGCCAATGTCGGCGATGAGGCCAAAGTTGTATGGGTAGAGCGGGACGCTCCCGACACTCGGATCCGACGCGGACGGCGGCATGCTGAATGAGTAGACTTCGGTGGAGCCGGCGACGCTGTAGTAGTAGGTGGTTCCAGGTAGGAGCGGCTTGATCGTGGTCGTGCAAACAATCGGCGAGTTGTAAATCTCGGCGGGATTCTTGTAGCTACCGATCCCGTGCTTGTAGCTGGTCCGCGCCTTGTACGACGAGCCGCGGCCGTAGGGGAATAAGCTCATCGATCCGGCCCACCAGCCCGTGTTCTGAAGCGCGAGGATTCCAGATTCATTCAGCGTTACCGCACCGATGGATGGATCCACAGTCTCGTGTGCCCAGGACATGATTTGAGAGTGCGCGTCACACGTGCCATTGGTGGTGACGACGACATCCTCGGCACTGCCTGGCGTCATTGAAAATGCATTGGGCCAATAGGTAACTGCGGACGGCAGCTGGTCGTCGAGCGTCGCGTAAGTGATGACCATCTCACCCGGACCGCCGAGCGCGATGTGGATTTGCTCGCTACAGCCTGTGCAGGTGGTGCCGAGCTCGTTGAGGCTGAGCTGGCGGGAGGAGCCGGCTCGAGAGAAGTCGGACGTCATGCCGATGGCGGCGACCGCAAACATGACGCGCGATTTTTTACGCCGTCGGCTTCCGTTCAACTTTTGATGACTTTCCTTATAAGGCACATGGTGCGCCTTCGCACGCGTACAGCCTCTCCAACTCGCTCTTCAACGCTGCCTGCCTGGTAAGATCCAGCATTGACCACGCGTTGACCTGCTGCCACGGATCTCTCCGCAAGTCAAAGTACTCGACAAACTCTTCAGACGTATTCGTAAACCTATAGCTCTGATCCCACTGTATAAAGGCAAAGTCATCGGTCGTATTCATCACGCGGAGCATGCGCCATTGATTCGACGGCGCGTCATACCTGTATTCCGGTCCGCCTTCTGCTGGTCGCGCTGGTGGGTGCGCTCGACACTTTGATCCACACGACACACCACATGCCACATCCTCTGATTGCGTATAATTGTAGAACCACGCGCCGTTTGTATACCATAGCTGCGTACCACCCTCCGCAAACTCCGACAGTATCGCATCCCGCGTCCACACTGCTGATGCTTTTGCTCTCGGCTGAAGCAGCGGCAATAGGCTCCTACCATCCATCTTACTCGGTATCTCAATCCTCGCAAGCTCCAGCAAAGTCGGCGCGATGTCGATGTTGATCGTCATCTCATTCGCAATCGAGCCTGCTTTTCGGTCTATGCCAGGACCGCGTATCCAAAAGGGCACACGCACATCGCTCTCGTATGGCAGCATCTTCTCGTCGGGGATACGGAATTGGCCCAGATGATAACCATGATCAGAGGAGACTAACACATAAGTGTTATCGAGGCGCTTGAGGGTTGATAGCGTGTGGACAAGACCAGCGATTAGATCGTCAATAGAGTAGAGCGTGCCCCATCGGCTTCGCATCAATTGATCGATGTATTCAATTGCAGTAGCGTCGAGAGGTGGCGCGGTTGACAGCAATGAGTTGTGATGCGGTGCGTGCTGGTTGAAATTGGGTGTCCGCGGCGCGCGCACGCTCAGCCTCTTGACGGCTTCACGATGCCACGGCGCAGGCACCGCGTTGAGATGCGGTCCGGTCGTGCCAACATAAGCAAAGAATGGCCTGGTCGCCGTTTTCGGATTGCGTGTGATGTTGGTTAACCACGCGATCGATCGATTGCCGTACTCTGCGTGCGAGTACGCTCGACCGTACGACGCAGCGGGCAGCGTAAAAGTCTTCGCGACGTCGTCGTCATCCTCCTTGTACACCCAATTCGTAGCGTAATAACCGCCGCACGGGTCGCATTCGGTCTCGACATGCGTAAAGCTCGCGACGAGCTTTGACGGCCCGTGGCACAACCAATGCGTCTGATCATTGTGAATCTTTCCAAAGACGCCGGTGAGATAGCCGGCTGCGTGAATTTGCGGAAATAACGCGTCCACATCTGCAAAACTCGAAGTGTTGAGGCCGCGACCCGATTTTGCGCCGTGCGGCCGCAAATTATGGTAGTATCGACCTGTCAGCCACGAGGAGCGCGACGGCGTGCACTTTGGCGACGAGACAAATAAATTGGCAACGGAGACGCCCGCGTCGGCCACCAGCGCTTTCGTTTGCGGCATTGCGGCCACGTCGCCGCCGAACAGCCAAAAATCGTCCATGAGGACGTAGACGAAGTTTGGAGGGGTGGACATGGCGGCCAGCCGCGCGTCGAGGCCGCGGCGCGGCACGCGTGCCGGACTTGTCGGCTGGCGCCGTAGCAAGCACCACAAGAAAATCACTCAACATCACAAACCACGCAAACGTAATCCTACGCAACCGCAACCTTGCCTTGCACGCCACGCACATGGTTACCGGATGTCACGGAGCGAGATGCCCTTCATGTCCTCCGGCCAGACAACACTGCGCTTCGCAGCCTTGGCCTTACGTGCTGCCATCTCAAAGACGTTTGTGAGGTAAGCCTCGGCGACCTCGTGCACGCACTCCAGTGCATCGGGTGCGTACTTTCCGTCGGCTCTAAAGTCACGTGTGATCGAAATCACGAGGTTCGCCATGGCTGCTGGCGCCAAGCAGTGACCCGACGCGCAGCGCTGTGCACTATTGACGCGTTGTTTCGAGTGTTCTCGTCGCTGTTCGCGCGACGCGAGGGCCTCGTTGAGCAGTCGGCTCGCCTCGCCACTCAGAGCGCTACGCGCTGCGGCGACACGGGCAGCCCGCACTCGCTGCATGGCGCTGCCAGCCGCTGGATGGCGTGCTCAGCGACACGGCTGCGGATGGGCGTGTCACCCAGCTCGACGCGGCACGTTGGGCACAGGCCGCACACCTCTCCACGCCCGCTATTGCGATGGGCCTGCAGGCAATCAGCACAGAAGATGTGTCCGTTGATGCACTGCTGGACTTCGCCTTCGGGAATGTCCATGCAGAGAGGGCAGTGGAACTCGGTGAGCTCGTCCGATGGGCGCGGGTGGCCGGAGGAGGTCGCCATGTGACTGCAAAAAGGTCGAATAGGCACCAAGAGTGGATAATAAATAACACCGCCTCGAACTTCAGTGCGCTGTTTTGATCACCTAGATTCTCACGACTCAACGCTCCACTCCGAAAACTCACCGGTCTCAACACGCAGGCCCTTTGAACTATCGTCAGTCGGATCGCTCTTTGATCGGAACGCGCCCGGCGTCTTGGGCCGATACCTCGGCGACTCCCCCGAGCTGCCGCTACTTCGCATTGACCGGAACGATTTACCAAAGCTCACCTTTGCGCTTGGCCGCCAGCTCGAATCTTGCCGCGCGAGTGCGGCGCCCTTCCCGCCCTCCAATCTTCCTTCAAGCTTATCGAGCTCCTCGCTTAATGCTTGCTTGAGACCGTTGATGCCCGAGGTCACCGCCTGCTGTATCGCGTCGCCATCCTTCTGCTTCGCTAAGGCGCGCGCCTCATCCTCCCTCACGTAGTCTCGTAGATACGACCGCTCGCTCCGTGCCGATTGGGCGGTGGCCGCGCGTCCCGAGAAGACTGTGAAATGATGATGGCGTGCCTCCGGCTTCTTGAACGACTCCTCGAATTTATCCTTTGTACACGGAAGGCAGCGTAGCATCAGACCGAGCGCGCTTCGCACTAATGTGTAGAGATTGAAGGGGGAGGGCAACCCGCCATCCTTGTACTGCTTGATCAATGCGATGTTCTGATACCGTCTATACGAGGCCGACTGCCGATTAATCTCGTCGTATCTCGACGCCATCTTCGCAATGAGTAGGTTAATGCAGAAGACCGTTACAAAGAAGACGAAGATCAGCAGTAACACAGCGGCGAGGGTCGTCTCATTCTCCCTCTCGCTTGCCAACCCCTCAAACATACCAATGTCCATGAGAGTGATAGAGGCGTAGAAGCCTATAAACCACGGGCTCATGAAGAAGAGATTGTCCTCATACATCATTAGGTCGGTCGTCGTGTCTGGACTTAAGCTGTAGCTGGATGGCCGTGTTGGCGGGAAGACGGTCCCGTTTTGATTCGCGTATTCAAGCAGCCGTGTTGTGTTGACGGTACCCATAAGAGAGGGTAGTAACGGCGTAAGAGCGATGCCAAAGCTGAGAGACATCCAAGCGATGATAAAGATGACGCTTGCCGAGTCGCTAATCATCGCAAAGAGCATAGTCAACGCGTGGCCGAGGGTCTTCGAATACGCAAAGGTGCCAAACATCGTAAATCCTAGAGCCCAAGCGTTGACAGCCATCACATCGGAGGTGACGCGTGTAGAGTACGCAAGATGAGAGCAGTTCTCGCCCGCGCCACTGAAGATTGAAGGGCACGCGTCTGTACCGAGCATTGATATCGCCGTCTGTCCAGTATACTGCTCATGTAGCTCCTTCGCGTATATAAGGGATATGACTAAACGCGCAACAAAGTTGATGACGATGGCAACACAGTTGCAGATCTCGATGATCTTAACAAACGTGTAGAAGAAGAATGGCGACCACTGCTCGTGCTGCAAATTCTCCGCGGCTCTCGCAAATGCTAAGACAAAGACAAAGACCTCCCAGAAGGCACGTGATGGCGAGTAGAGGAGATACGGCGGGCGTACGGGATCGACGTATGCAACTCGTGTGTACTGTCCTGTGTCCTCATCACGCACAAACATCGACGGCATCCAATCTGGCCAATAGAAGTGGCCTATGACAAGAAACCATTGGAGCAGTAACATCGAGACGCGGAAGATCGTATCGAGGGCGAAGCGGACCTTTGGCACATTCCAGAAATGTAGCTGCATCTGGAACCAAGACTCCCATTCCTCTATCGCTTTATCCTCCACCTCCAGCCTCTCTAGGCTAGGGTTGCTCGAGCCACCACGTAGCTGCGGCGCCATTGTCGTCCGTGCAATCAGCGACATGGCCCTTCGCCTACCTCCAGTATACCGTCGAGTCGACTCTTTGACCGTCCCATCCGATCGCACACTCTCCTCACCATCACGCTGTTGCTTCATCTCTCTTCGTGCCGTCGCAGAGAAGTAGGCCCTACAGAACTCGTCGTCCTCCCGCCAATCATCGGCCAAAGTATTCGTCACGTTATCGTCATAAACAGCCGACTTTGGCTGCGTGTAAGCAGAGGGGGTCACCTCGACGACACAAAAGCACTTCTTCGGCATATTTAGGCTGATGAATTGTATTAGGATCTGAACGAAGACCTCCCATAGCCGCGTGCCTCGAGGTATCGCCGCCAAGCTTCCGACATAATTCCCGTGCCAGTAGTCCGCTAAGACGCTCTGTGAATGCGGATGCGCCACAAACTGCATACAAGGGTGCGCGCGCTCTGTCGCCTCGTCGAGCACGCTATTCGACCATACAGTCACAGGCTGCTCCTTCAAGTACCGTATAGGCGCGCGTGTTAATAGATCCATGATCTGCTGTTGATCGTTTGGATAGCGTGAGAGCAGGCCCGTAGCCCACCTCTCATACTCTGCAGCTTGATTGATCAATTCCTCCTCTGAGAGCGTATGACCTGCAGTCAAGCGTTGGAATCGCGATCCGGCGGTCCGTGCGGCCATGTGTCGCGTCACGCGTGTAATAATGATCGCGGCACGCAGAGGCTCTTCCGTCTGCTCCCACAACCGCCTGGACAATGAATGCTTGCCTTTGATCACCGCCCATAAAAGTATATCCGTCCAATTGGGCGCAAGGGGTATCTTAGGGCGTAGGATCACATTCTGCCGTCGGCCAATCCACGCAAAGGCCCTCGATCGCGCCTTTCTATTCATCAGCATCCTCTGCATCTTAGCCGCTAACTTTGCCTTCCTCTCATCCTCGGTCTCCTCAGACGTTGTAGTACTGCTCAACGACGACGCGACAGAACCGAGCTGCCGCAGACCGCCGATAACGCTAAGGCGCTGCTCTCCCTCCTGACGCAAAGCGCTCCCACTCTCCGGATGATGCGAGAAGCGCTTACCAAGATTCGAGAAGAACGTTCGAATACCATGAGGAGGTGAATGTGACCCAGTCTCTGCATCTGAGTCATGCTCGTCCTCATGACTTCCCTCCTCTCTAATCGAAGCGACCTGACGCCGACCACTTCCCCCTATAGTATTCTCATCCAGACTACGCCGCGTCGTTGCCAACGCGGCCTGTGCGTCCGAGAAGGACACTTGATGCTTTGTTATTGTGGCTTGCTGCGCCGAGATGGTCGAAGCGAGGATCTTGGACGTACCCGCTCGGCTGCTGCTCGCCTCACCGCTAACAAATGCATCATCAGGCAGCGCGATCTGTACACGCTGCGGTGTAGGTGGCAGTAGATGCTTCTCCGAGGGCTCATCACGGCACGCAACAGCAACGCGTGTTGGCTCTGAAGTCTCCGGCTCGGCAGCAGATACGGCGCCGGCACCGCCATCCACCGTAACCTTCTTTGCCTCCCTGTCCTTCCTCTCTTTGGTCAGCTCGCGATCCACATGAAGATAACCGCTCGCCCCTCTTACCAGACCCCTCTGTTTATCGAGCTTACCCGCAAACAACCCAATAGCACGCCCAGCCTTCCTGAACGCAGCATTAGGATCACTTCCGCTTGGCGCCATAGCAAGAGCCTCCTGTAGCTTCCTCCTTGATTCGACGTGCTGATTGTATCCACATTGGTTCCACGCGCCATGTGCGACCGTATCACGCTGATTACCCTTCATAGAGCGCATCAGCTGATCAAAAGGATCCTCATCGGCATCCGCCGCGTTACCACCACCCGCATCAGAGCCATTCCCGCCATCCCCTCCTGCAACGCTCTCTGGGAATAAGCTCTCTATACTGCCCTTCTTCGTAACGACACCTTCGGCATCCTTACGGACTCGTACACCTAATGAGGCCCTCTGCATATAGATTGATGCCGGCTTGATGCTACCACGCCGTCGACCCCTCCTGCCTCCACCACCACCTTGTGGCTGCGCGTCAGCAGGGGCGCTGCTGCTCTCATCATCGTCCTCCTTCTTCTCACTGAGCTCTTCCAACAAATCCTTTGATGACGTCGACCGATTGTTCTGCTCGCTGTCTGCAGTCACATCGGACTCATGCCGCTCGTTCGAAGTGTTCGGATCATCAAACAGTCGGGAGAACTTGATCTGGGCGACATCCACTCTCCGATCGAGTAGTAGCTTGACGACCGCATCCGCGTCTGTCTTTGACAGAGAGAGTAGCAACGCACGCTCGAGTGCCAAGGCTAAACCCTTTGTGTATGCCGGGCTTGTCGTAACCTGCGGTACGAGTGCTAACTGCTCCCTTACAAGGGAGGGCTCCGCCCAAGCGACCGCATGCAGCACACGATCGAATGGTACAGTACACGAGTCCAATGCAGCGTTGAGGATCCGCTCGAATAGAGCATTTGAAGTGTCTCGCGCAGGGACAAAGGTGAGGACGGGATGGCCACGCTGCTCGGCTTGGGCGAGTGATTGATCACGAATCGCCATTAGTAGCTCCTTTCTCCTCTCCTCTTCCTTCTCCTTCTGTGCCTGTCGTGAGTCCATCGAGCTCTCCGGAACGGTCGCGGAGTCGTCACCAACACCACCACCTTTGGAATCCTCGCTGATGGAATCGCATGAGCTACTGCCACGCTCCATGCTTGGTGCCGGCGCGTTGGACCCACTCTTGCTTCGTTGACGTGCGGAAGGGACCCACGACGACCCACTCGCAGCTTGGATGATGCTACACGGCGCCGCGCCGCTATTCACACACATCGAGCCGCGCCCAGACTGGCCCTTGACGCAAAAGTTATAGAGATCAGTCGACGCGCCGCCCGAGTCGTTGAGCACGAGGACAGACCCCGCTACACCGGAAGGCGCGCCAGGCCCTTGAGTAAGACGTGCGAGGATCCTCTCTAAAAGCGTCACATCCCCTCCTGCGCATAGTAACACCGCACATGGTGCAGGCTCGCCATCCTTGTTGTTTGGCTTACAGATATGCCGCTCGAACGCGATCACATCACGCCACGCATGGCATGCTTGCTTGGACAGCATACGATGGGTGCGTTCAGTGTCAGGGTATGCGCCGCTATCACGATCCGAGCTGCTATACTGATCCGAGCTGCAGCCGCTGCTATTCTGAGAGTCCAATGCCGGCCGTGTGGCGTCAGCCGAAGAGGAAGCGGCAGTAGTGGTGGCGCTCAAGATATCCGACGAATTGACCTGAGACAGCGGCGCAAGGGTCGGTCCGAACTGCCTCGCTGGAGCTCTCCACTGTCTAGCTGAAGACTCCTCTCCGATTGTCGACCGCCGTATGTCTGATCGCGATTCGTGCATTAGCAGGAAGGTATGCTTTCGGCAGAGGTTACCATCCACAGCGGGCATGTCCGGACCGCCTGGTGATACCGCTTGCGCTGCCGCTGCTTGGGACTTCTTGCGTGGGTTTGGAGGGGAAGTGACCTCAACCGCCGGCACCTTGTAGCAAGTGCCCGACGGCCGATCCTCCAATTCACTCCTCATACTCTGATCCAATGCGGACCATGGCAATACACCAATGCATATAGGCGGTGAGCGCTCATCCTCCCAACCATCAATCATCCTATCGATAAGATGGCCAAAGGAATCACGCCGTCCAGGGCTGATCACCCACGCACCTGTCGCTCTTACAGCCTTTGTGAGCCCCGCCAGCAATAAACCCTCTGATCGCGGATTGAGTGTGGAAGCACCCGCATCAAGGCCCGCGACGGAGATGACGAGATTCGGTCGTGCAAGCCGCCACAAGTCCCAACGGATTGCAGATAGAGTCGGCTCAGGCGCGCCGGACGCGATGGCAGACCATACAGTCGGCGCGCCAGTAGTCTGTGCAAAGCGTAAGGCACCATACCGTAGGATGCCACCGCCTCGGGGTGTCATGATCTCTCGAACACGAAGCTGCTGCTTGTCGATCCTCCGTGAGGCAGACCGTGCGAGCTCGAGCTTCTTGAGCTTATCGACCGTCCGTCTTCCCGCTCCTGGCTTACGCGTGAAGCGCGAGAAGGAGATTGATGACGTCCGGCTCGCATTCGTACCGGATTGTTGTAAGCTCGCCATGCTGCTCTCCGCAGTACCCACCTCCGAGCCGCGACCGACCGCCAAACGCAAGCCGCCCCATATGACGTTCGGCTTGATACGGCCCAGGCCGAGGCGGTCGACGCCCGGCGCCTTCTTCTTCCGCGTCGTCGAAGACTCGCCGGAGAGGATGCTCTTGTTGGAGCTGTCATTCGTGCTGCTGCGGTCGGTATTGCGGTCTCCCATGCTGACGCGGACCTGCAGCTCTGGCAGCGACTCGGCACGCCCCGGCGCAGCAGCAGCAGGATATTTCAGGCCGCCGCCAATCACAGCGGGCGCGCTCTGCTCCTCGAGAGTGGACCGAGCGTGCGTAAGTTTCTTTCCCGTTGACGATGGCGCCGGAGACGGCACGACGGAAATCGAGTCTCGTGAAACTTTTTCCGCGGGTGCAGCGGCTTTATTAGGCGAGAGAAAGGCCGTAACCTCGATGGATGGCGACTCAGGGCCAGCGCTCGCAGCGTCCGTCATCACTTATTGAGCGCGACCGCTCAAGTTCGTCGCACGCGATCGAGCTCGCGCTCTCGCGCGCCGTTTTGGTGCTCCCGTACCACGTCAACCTTCACCGTACGTTACCCCCACTTGCGGCACATCGAGCGCACGAGCACATTCTCCCGCAGCGTCTTGTCCAATGCAGATGTCAGCTGCGCACCC
>JACLAC010019837.1_pt1 | contig 11181 bp, 18 predicted proteins | sample 8027881 | NCBI WGS metagenome assembly JACLAC01 (sample SAMN15725517, study PRJNA655200) | protist metagenome | isolation source: fluorescence activated cell sorting (FACS) single amplified genomes of... | place: Spain: Blaines Bay Microbial Observatory, Mediterranean Sea | collected 2016-01-19 | reverse complement strand
CACTCCGTCTCTGGCGAGGCTGTCGATGTGAGGTGTGTGCAGATCGCTCGACCCGTAACAGCCGGCATCGAGCGTTCCCTGGTCATCAGTGAAGAGGATGACGATGTTGGGTTTGTCGGCCGATTGGGCGACGGAAGCTGCGAAGAGGAGCAGGGGTAAGGTGAGGCGAAGCATCGCGGACTCCAGAAGGCGATTGCAGATGGAGGCTCTGGACGAGGGGGAGGGGTCACAAGACTGTCACGGGATTGCCGGACGAATCAGGCAGTTCCGGACGATAACGGCTTGCTGAAAGCCTCGCAAAAGTTGCCGCGCCCAAATTTCCGGAAGCAGACTCCTCACTTTGAAGGGGTTGTTGCATCGTGGGCGAAAGTTTCCGAAAGAAGACGGACGGGTTCGTTGACACTCACGGAAGGCACACATAAACTCCCCGCTTCCCTTCGCCGAGGGTGCGAGGGCTGACTGCGTAAAAGGCACGTAAACTATGTCACAGGACCGAATTCGGATCAGAATGGAAGCGTATGATCACGCCATTCTGGACATCTCTGCGACCGACATTGTGAATACTGCGAAGCGAACCGGTGCGGATGTTCGGGGTCCTGTTCCGCTTCCGACTCGGATCGAGCGGTACACCGTGCTGCGTAGCCCTCATATTGACAAGAAATCCCGGGAGCAGTTTGAGATTCGCACTCACAAACGGCTGATCGAGATCGTGGAGCCGACTCCGAAGACGATTGACGCTTTGAACAAGCTGTCTCTTCCGGCGGGAGTGGATGTGAAAATTCGGGCAGGGGTCCGTTAGGTGGTCTTGAGGCGGTTTGTCTCAAAATGGCCGTAAGTGTTGGCGCTGCAGGAGTCTGCACGGAGCAGTTGCCCGATGGGGTATCGCTCGGCGAGGGGAGTTCTCCTTGTGTTGCGGCGAGGCCGGTCTGTGGGGGCTTGTGCCTCGCGGTCAGCTTAGGACAATTTCGTGACGTTGCCTGTGGGCAACCTCTCCAAAGGATAAGGGATGCATAATATCATTCTCGCCACCAAGGTCGGAATGACTCAGGTGTATGCCGAAGACGGCTCGATTAGTCCCGTCACCGTGTTGGAAGTTGGTCCCTGTTCTGTGGACCTCGTGCGGACGACTGATCGGGATAAATACGAAGCCGTTAAGATGTCTCTGACGCGAAACGGCAAGACGATTGCCAGTCGCGAGTCCCGGGTTGAGTCGTCGGACGGCTATGAGCCAGGTCAAGCTCTCGATGCTCCCTTCATTGAGGTCGGCGGCAGGGTCGACGTGATCGGTACAAGTAAGGGTCGTGGTTTTGCCGGCGTCATGAAGCGACACAACTTTGCCGGTCAGCGGGCGAGTCATGGTGTGAAGAAGGTTCACCGGCACGCTGGCTCGACAGGAATGAGTGCTGACCCGGCTCGGGTTATCAGGGGGACTCGGATGTCCGCCAGTATGGCAACTCGCGAGTCACTGTGCGGAATCTGAAAGTGGTTCAGTACGACGCCGATTCGGGAGTTCTTGCGGTCAAAGGGGCTGTTCCGGGGCCGAATGGCGGGCTGATTGTCGTTCGGTCTCCGGTTGAGCCATGAGTTATACGCAGTCGTTTGTTTTTTCTTGTTTTTGTTTTTTCGTCTTTGTCTGAGGTTGGTTCGATGGCCCAGCTCGTTCAGTTGAACTCGGATATGGCCGAGGCTGGTACGGTCGAATTTGATGAGGCAGCTCTCGCACCGAAGGTGACGAAGCAGCTGGTTCACGATGCCTGCGTCATGTACCACGCCAATCGTCGCGTCGGGACTGTGCGGACGAAGAGTCGTGCGGAAGTGCGGGCGACAACTCAGAAGATGTTCCGGCAGAAGGGGACCGGTCGAGCTCGACAGGGTTCCCGTGTTCAGCCGGTGCGTCGGGGTGGTGGTCACGCGTTTGCCAAGCGGCCGAAAGACTGGAGCTATCGGTTGCCGAAGAAAGCTCTTCGGGCGGCGACCCGAATGGCTCTTCGAATGAAAATCGAAGCGGGTGAAGTGCGGGTCTTGGATGGCGTGAATCTTCCGGAACCGAAAACGAAATACGTTGCGGCGGCTCTTAAAGCCGCTGGTCTGACTGGGCAAAGTTGCCTTTTTGTGACAGAAGGGATCAATCAGGATCTGGTGCGATCAGCTCGGAACGTTCCGGGTGTCTCAGTACTGCCTCGAACTGATCTCAATGCGGACATTATTCTGAGGCATCGTCAGGTGCTTCTTCTCAAGGAAGCAGTGGACGGTCTGCTGGGTTAGTCCCGCGGATTTCTTGACAGGCAAGAGAAATGTCAGAACCAGTATATGTTCTCAAGGGAATTCGGCTGACGGAGAAGACGGCCTTCCTCGCCGAAGCGAAGAACGTCTACGCCTTCGAAGTTCCTATGAGTGCCACGAAGCACGACATCAAAAAGGCAGTCGAGGCTGCTTTTGATGTTCGGGTTGTCAAAGTTAATACGCAGACGCGGGTCGGGCAGCCGCGTCGAGTGAAAATGCAGTGGAGCAGGACCGGAGACATGAAGCAGGCTCTGGTCAAGCTGCACGACGAAGATCGAATCTCTCTCTACTGATGGAGTCCAGCCGCCAGGCTGCGGAGAAATATCGTGGGAATTCGACATTACAAACCGACCAGTGCCGGACGTCGCAACGCGACCGTCAGCACGTTTGAGGAACTGACGAAAAAGGGCAATCAGCCTGAAAAGTCGCTCCTCAAGCGTCGCAAGAAGCGCGGTGGCCGGAACAATCAGGGCAAGATCACCATCCGTCATCGTGGCGGTGGGCACAAGCAGATGTACCGGGTTGTTGACTTCAAACGCCGTGAAGACGGTGTTGAGGGGGTTGTCAAGGCGATTGAGTATGATCCCTGCCGCTCCGCTCGCGTGGCCCTGATTTACTACACGAATGGTAAAAAAGCCTACGTCATCGCTCCTGACGGGATTGACGTTGGCGACAAGATCATGAGTGGTGACGAAGGTGTTGAGCCGAAGGTTGGCAACACGATGCCGCTTTCGAAGATTCCGCTGGGTTCGGTCATCCACAATATCGAGATGCAGCCTGGCAAAGGGGCTCAGATGTGCCGGAGTGCCGGTGCTCGAGCTGTCCTGAACGCCCGGGAGCAGAAGTGGGCTCAAATTACTCTTCCTTCTGGCGAAGTCCGCAGGATCCCGGTTGGCTGCCGAGCCACCATTGGCGAGGTCGGCAACTCCGAGCACCAGAACATCGTGCTTGGCAAGGCGGGTCGGAAACGCTGGATGGGTCGTCGCCCTCATGTTCGTGGAACGGCGATGAACCCGGTCGCTCATCCGATGGGGGGCGGTGAAGGTCGTTCGGCCGGTGGTCGTCACCCCTGCAGCCCGACCGGCAAGCCGGCCAAGGGCGGAAAGACCCGGAAGAAGAAAAAGGCATCAACAAAGGCAATCGTGCGTCGGCGAAAAACCCGTCGCCACGGCCAGCTGAAATAAATTGAGGATTGAGACATGTCACGATCACTGAAAAAGGGTCCCTATGTGGACCTGAAGCTGCTGAAGAAGGTCGAGGCTCTCGGCTCTTCCAAGCAGCCGATCAAAACTTGGGCCCGAAGCTCAATGATCGCTCCTCAGTTCATCGGTCATACCTTCATGGTTCACAACGGAAAAAACTTCATCAACGTCTACGTGAACGAAGAAATGGTCGGCCACAAACTTGGTGAGTTTGCTCCGACGCGGACCTTCCGCGGTCACGGAGCTCGAGGAAAACGTTAAGGAGCACAGCTCCATTCGAGGCCGGGTGGCGAGTTTGCTGCTTGGAATAAGAGGTGCGATATGGCACTGGTAAAAAGCGAACACCGATATGCAAGGATCGCCTGCACCAAGGTGAATCGCCTGCTTCCCGTCATACGTGGCAAGGAAGTCGGCGAGAGTCTTGAACTGCTTAAGGCGTATCCCAACCGGGCAGCACGGATGGTGGAAGCGGTCATTCAGACAGCTGCCGCCAACGCGGCCGAGGCCGGTGTTCGCAATGTCGAGAAGCTGAAGATTGTTGAAGCTGTGGCGAACGGCGGCCCCATGTACAAGCGGATTCGGCCTCGTGCCCGAGGAATGGCGTTTCTGGAACGACATCGTTCGTCTCACATTCGAATCGGAATCGATGCACCCGAACTTTAAGACACAAACTCGGAAGGCCGCTCACTGAGCGACAGTCTGGAGCACAGTATGGGACAGAAAGTACACCCCACCGGATTTCGAATCGGCATCACCGAGCCGTGGCGAAGTCGCTGGTACGCACCGAAGAAATACTTTGGTGAGCTTCTGGTTGAGGATCAGAAGGTTCGTAACTTTATTACGAAGAAGTATCAGTTCGCCGGAATCTCGCGGGTTGAGATTGAGCGGACCACCAATCAGGTGACTGTCCACCTTCACACATCCCGGCCGGGGATCATCATTGGTCGGAAAGGTCAGGAAGTGGACCGTCTGAAGATGGAACTCGAAGATCTGACCGGTCGCCACATCGACCTGAAGATTGTCGAGGTCAATCAGCCGAACAAGAATGCGGCACTCGTGGCTCAGGACATCGCCCAGCAGCTCGCCAAGCGTGGTTCGTTTCGACGAACGATCAAGCGGTCGCTGGACCAGGTCATGGAGTCCGGGGCCAACGGAATCAAAGTTCAGCTTTCCGGGCGGCTCGGCGGTTCCGAAATGTCCCGGCGTGAAAAAGCCAGCAAAGGGTCAGTCCCACTTTCCACACTGCGGCGAAACGTCGATTACGGCTTCGCGGCATCCAAAACCAAGGTTGGCGTGATTGGCGTCAAGGTGTGGATCGATCTGGGCGACTACAGCGAGGAGAATACTGATGGCGCTGATGCCGCGAAGGGTCAAGCACCGAAAAAGGCAAAGAGGTCGTATAAAAGGTAACGCGACTCGTGGTCACCGCGTTTCGTTCGGTGACTGGGGTCTGCAGTCGACTGATGCCGGTTATATCTCGGCTCAGACGATCGAAGCGTGCCGTATTGCGATCATGCAGTACATCCGTGGTGAGGGAAAACTCTATATCCGTGTCTTCCCACACCGCTCTGTGACATCGCGCCCACTCGAAACTCGAATGGGTAAGGGTAAAGGTGAGCCGGACCACTGGGTGGCCGTCGTTAAGCCTGGCACCATTATGTTTGAAATCTCGGGCGTCGGTCGGGAAGCAGCTCAGGAGTGTTTCGCTCGTGTCGCTCACAAACTTCCAGTAAAAGTGCGGCTCACCGGTCGCCAGCCTGGGACATAACGACGAGTTATTTTGAATTGAAATCCCTCGGGATGAGTTATGAATAAAGCCAGAGAACTCCGGGAAATGACGGCCGAGCAACTGCGGCATGAATTGACCGAAACACGAAAAGAACTGCTCGATCTGAGCGTCCGCCATTCGGCGTCGCAGGATGAAGGCGGTCCCAGCAAATTGACTTTGCGTCGGCGTGTTGCACGCATCATGACGATCCTTCGGGAGAAGGACGCGGCAACAGCGGAAGCCTGAATCGGACGGGTCGAGAGTAACATCAGAAATTGAAGTAGAGGGTCGAGCATTGAAACGGCGACTGATCGGAATCGTGACCAGCGCAAAAGCGTCCAAGACGCTTCGCGTTGAAGTAGAGAGAAAGGTCAGGCACCCTCTTTATCAGAAGTATGTGCGTCAGCGGACGGTGTGTTATGCCCACGATGAAGAGGGGCAGGCGAACGAAGACGACCGAGTCGAAATCGTCGAAAGTCGCCCTCACTCGAAGCTGAAGCGGTGGGAACTCGTGCGGGTTCTGCCACGGCACTGATACGGAATATCAACGTTTGACTGCTTGGCGGTTCGGAGAAGAACAATGATTCAGATGCAGACGGAACTTGACGTTGCTGACAACAGCGGCGCCAAAGTCGCGAGATGCATCAAGGTTCTTGGTGGCTCGGGCCGTCGTTTCGCGGGGCTCGGTGACGTCGTTGTCTTGAGCGTTGTGAAGACGGTTCCTGGTGGAGCAATCAAAAAGGGGACGGTCGTTCGAGGTGTCATCGTTCGGTGTCGCAAGGCGACTCGCCGTCCGGATGGTTCCTACGTCAAGTTCGACCGGAACGCCGTCGTGATCCTCGATGGCGAAGGAAACCCGCGTGGGACACGAATCTTTGGTGCTGTGGCCCGTGAGCTGCGTGACCGGAAATTCATGAGAATCATCAGTCTGGCAAGCGAAGTAGTCTGATCGGAAAGTAAGTCCTGGGTCAGCCCAGGTCGACGGGATACTGAGAATCATGGCACGACTTCAGGAACGATACCGCACCGAGGTTATTTCTGCTCTGCAGGAAGAGCTCGGGCTGAAGAACCCGATGCAGGTTCCTCGCATCGAGCGGGTTGTTGTCAGCATGGGTGTCAAAAATGCTCATCTCGAACGAAAGAAGCTGGAAGCTGCTTTCGTTCAGCTGACCACAATCACCGGACAGAAACCAAAAATCACCCGAGCGACGAAATCGATCGCGGCTTTCCGGCTGCGGGAAGGTCAGGAAGTTGGTTGCTGTGTGACTCTGCGTCGGACTCGGATGTATGAATTCATTGACCGGCTGGTTTCGATTGCACTGCCTCGAGTTCGTGACTTCCGCGGTCTCAACCCGAAGGCGTTCGATGGTGCTGGAAACTTCAGCATGGGCCTGACAGAACAGCTCGTGTTTCCCGAAATCAACCCGGACAAAGTCCATGACGTTCAAGGAATGAACATCGCCGTGGTGACCAATGCCACGACGAATGCAGATGGTCTTGCCTTGTTGAAAGCAGTCGGCTTCCCCTTCCAGAAGCCGGGTGAGAAGAATAACTGAGAAAAGCACTGGGTTGTCCGAGCGGTAACCCAGAGATTTCATTTCCGTTTTGGAGCGTTACAGCCGTGGCGAGTAAGTCCAAAATTGCCAAGTCAAAACGAACTCCGAAGTTCTCATCTCGAAAAGAACATCGGTGTGAATTGTGTGGGCGACCTCGTGCCGTCTACCGGAAGTTTCGAATCTGTCGCATTTGCTTCCGGAATCTGTGCCTCGACGGCATGATTCCAGGCGCGCGAAAAGCCAGCTGGTGAGATCGGAGAACGACTGATGCACAGTGATCCCATCGCTGATTTTCTGACAAGAATTCGCAACGCCGTCTCGATTGAGCGGCCGTTTGTCGACATTCCTCATTCGAACCTGAAGCAGGCCGTGGCGGACGCACTGCAGCGGGAAGGTTTTGTGTGGGACAGCGAAGTCCTTGAGACAGAGCCCGCGAAAACGTTGCGGGTGAACCTGAAGTACGGCCCGAACGGCGAACAGGTCATCAATTACATTCAGCGAGTCAGCAAGCCCGGTCGGCGGATTTACTCCGGCTCAGGTGATTTGCGGCCTGTTCGACATGGTACGGGAATTACAATTCTGACCACTCCCAAAGGTGTGTTGAGTAATCGGGAAGCCCGCAAAGAACATGTTGGCGGCGAAGTGCTCGCCGAGGTGTGGTGATAATAAAGGTCTGGCGATTCGTGCCGATTCACGGCAAAGCCAGTTGTCTGACTAAGAGACAGAATCATGTCGCGTATTGGAAAAAAACCGATTCCTGTCGCCGACTCCGTCACAGTGACGGTGAGCGGCCAGGATGTGTCGGTTAAAGGGCCGAATGGCGAGCTGTCCTGGTCGGCTCCTGCTGGAGTCACGGTGACACACGACACGGAAGCCAAACAGATTGTGATCACTCCAGAGAGCGAGGGTCGTGAAGGCCGAGCATTTCACGGGCTGACTCGGGCTCTGATTAACAACATGGTCACGGGTGTTGTGACTCCATTCGAAAAGCGGCTGGAAGTTCACGGCGTTGGATACCAGGCAGTGCTCGTTGGCGACACGCTTTCGCTCAGCGTCGGGTTCTCCCATTCGGTCGACTTGAAAGTGCCGGCTAATGTTGCGTGCACACTACAGAGCCCCACACTGATCATCGTCAAGAGTTGCGACAAACAGGCCGCTGGTCAGTTTGCAGCTGATATCCGTGCGGCTCGCCCGCCAGAACCCTATAAGGGCAAAGGTGTCCGCTATCAGGGTGAGTACGTGCGACGTAAGGCTGGAAAGGCGTTTGGAGCGAAATAGCTTCTGCTCATAATTTCAACCGGTCGCGATCAGATCGGCATCAGGTAGAACAATGGTCAATCGAAGTAAAACACTACGGAAACGCCAGAGTCGACGGACTTTTCGAGTCCGGAATGGCATTCGCCGGAATTCCACGCGTGCTCATCGTCTCTCGGTCTTTCGCAGTAACTCGAATATTTACGCTCAATTGATCGATGACGCGTCCGGTCACACTGTCTGCTCCGTGAACACTCTGCAGGACGGAGTTGTTTCGGGCTCGGGCGGAAACGTTGAAGCGGCCCGTGCCGTCGGAACAAAGATTGCCGAAAAGGCGCTGACCGAGGGAATCAAAGAAGCGACTTTCGATAGAGGCTCCTATCGATACCACGGACGAATCGCGGCTGTGGCCGAGGCAGCTCGGGAAGCGGGACTGCAGCTTTAGTCGAGGATCGTCAGCTCATTTACTTGAATTGTCGCCGGGACTCCGGAAAGAAAAACAATGGTCGAAGCTACTGCCACAAAAGAATCTGCCGAACACGTCGTTCAGATTCGTCGGTGTGCCTGCGTTGTCAAAGGCGGGCGGCGATTCAGTTTTGCTGCACTGGTTGTCGTCGGTGATCGAAACGGCCGGGTCGGCTGGGGATACGGAAAAGCTCCGGAAGTCCCACGAGCTGTCGAAAAGGCGGTAAAACAGGCCGAGAAAAAGATGATCCGTGTCAATCTGACACAGATTCAGCCGGGCGTCACGATTCCTCACGAGATTCGAGGCCGCTCAGGAGCTTCCAACGTGCTGCTGATTCCGGCTCGTCCCGGAACAGGCATCATTGCTGGTGGTTGCGTTCGGGCCGTTCTGGATGCTGTTGGCCTGACAGACATGCTGACAAAGAGTCAGGGGTCGAACAATCCGCTGAATCTGGTCAAAGCAACAATTGAAGGGCTCTCCCGTCTGCAGACGCTGGAAGATGTTCAGCGACTCCGCGGAGTGAAGCTGTAAGCGAACAGGGTTTCTGGAACCGTTGGCTCCAGTCGAGGATAAGTCATGGTCAGCCTCAGTGATGTTAATCACGGAATCAAGAAGAACCGCAAGCGTCGGCGGGTCGGTCGAGGTACCGGCAGCGGGCGTGGCAAGACCTCTTCGCGCGGTCATAAAGGTCAAGGCAGCCGAGCTGGTTTCCGCACCCGTCGGGGCTACGAAGGCGGCCAGATGCCACTCTTCCGGCGCATTGCCAAGCGTGGTTTTTCAAACGCGGCGTTTTCTGACACGGTGCAGCCGATCAATCTTGATCAACTGAATGAACGATTCGAAGACGGCCAGGAAGTCTCTCTTGAGGATCTCAAAGCGGCATTTTCACTCTCACGAAAAGTGAAAGTGAAGATTCTTGGCCGAGGTGAACTCACCAGAAAGCTGACGGTTCACGCCGACGCCTTCTCCGCATCCGCGGAAGCGGCGATCGCAAAGGCCGGTGGCAGTGCAGTTCGGGCATAGCCTTAACAGGGACGTGAGGCATGATCGAAAGACTGATCCAACTCTGGAAGATTCCTGAGCTGCGACGCAAGATCCTGCTCACGGTCACGCTGCTGGCCGTGTACCGGATGGGTTTCTGGATTCCGCTGCCGTTCGTCGATCAGGATGCGATGGCGGATCAGATCAAGCAAATGCAGGAAGGTGAGGACGGTGGATTCGGGCAGGTGATGCAGATCGTCGCTCTGTTCTCGGCCTCTCGAGTTGGTAACGCGACAATCTTCGGCTTGGGCATCATGCCCTACATTTCGGCCTCCATCATCTTTCAGCTTCTCGGGCAGGTGTACCCGCCGCTCGAAGCGCTGCAGAAAGAGGGTGAGTCGGGCAGGCGGAAGATTAATGAATATACCCGGTACGCAACGGTCGTCATTTGCCTTGTGCAGAGCTTTATGTGGATTAAGGGGCTCGCGGGAGGAGGACTACTGGGCGTCGGTGTGATCCTGGATAACTACGACCACTGGTACTGGTACATTGTCGGCGCGTTCTGGATGACCACCGGTACGATTGTGCTGATGTGGATCGGAGAACAGATCGATGCCTACGGTATAGGCAACGGCATTAGTCTGCTGATCATGGCGGGCATCATTGCTCAGATGCCGGCCGGTGGTCAGATGATGTTTGCTGACGCTTTGCGGAGTGGAGTTCGGATCGGAACAGAAACCGGAATAGAGCGTTTCCTCCTGCTGGGAGCAGTGTTTATCTTCGTGGTTGTCTGGGTGGTCCTGATCACTCAGGGGCAGCGGCGGATTCCTATTCAGAGTGCCAAACACGTGCGAGGACGTCGCCAGGTCGGTGGCCAGCGGCAGTTCCTTCCACTTCGGCTTAATCAGGCTGGCGTGATGCCCATCATTTTCGCCTCAAGCCTGCTGATGTTTCCCTATTTTATATTCCAGTGGTGCGACACAAACGTCGGTGGGGCGATTTTCCGGCACCTGTCGGCGGCATTTGGAGGCGGTCGCGGTTTTGTCTATTCGATGTGTTACATCGGGCTGATTTACTTCTTCTGTTACTTCTGGACGGCTCTGACCTTTAACCCACAGCAGATTGCCGACAATCTTAAAGATCACGGTAGTTTCATTCCGGGCTATCGGCCGGGAGCAAGAACGTCCAATTACCTCGAACAGGTGATGGTGAGGATTACATATGTGGGAGCGGGTTTCCTGTCCCTCATTGCCATCATTCCAACTTTGATTTCAACGGCACTTGGTGTGAATCCGCTTGTCGCCAGTTTTTACGGTGGAACCGGTCTGTTGATTGTGGTTTCTGTCGCGCTGGACCTCGTGCAGAAGATCGACAGTCACCTGATTACACGGAACTACTCCGGATTACTTGAATCCGACAGCTGATCCGGGAACATACGGCTCTCAACAGAGCAAAGAGAACACCGATGAAAGTCAGATCGAGTATTAAACGAATCTGCGAGCAGTGCAAAATTGTGAGGCGTCGCGGCAAGGTGTACGTGATCTGCTCGGCCAATCCAAAGCACAAGCAGAGACAGGGGTAAGCAAATGCCACGTATTCTCGGTGTTGACCTGCCAAACGATAAGCCGACTTATGTTTCGCTGACCTACCTATTCGGGATCGGTCGAGCGA
>JACLAC010012427.1_pt1 | contig 11181 bp, 19 predicted proteins | sample 8027881 | NCBI WGS metagenome assembly JACLAC01 (sample SAMN15725517, study PRJNA655200) | protist metagenome | isolation source: fluorescence activated cell sorting (FACS) single amplified genomes of... | place: Spain: Blaines Bay Microbial Observatory, Mediterranean Sea | collected 2016-01-19 | reverse complement strand
CGCGGCGAGAAGGACCACAGCGGCCAAGGCATGGCCCTGCGGAAAACCCTGGCCGATAGGAAGCAGTACTGGATGGCGACGGGCATCTGGCCCTGGTGGATTTACCACCTATCGGAGACCCGCTACTGGGCGGACAAGACCTGGCGCTGGATCGGCAACACAGCGTCGGGCCTGCAGTACACCGGCATCTGGCGGCGCCTCTACCGCTACGAGAATGTCGTGGTCGCGGGGTACGCGGACGACTGGTGAATCTGGCTATTCGGCCAGAAAAAAGCCTTCGACGACGCAATCGAGTGGACGGAGCCCTTCCTCCAGGCCGCCCTGAAGCAGGGCAGTTGTCTTGCACAGCGGTGCCTCGACGAGCCCTGGGAGCCCACGCTAAGCGCGTCAAGCAGGATCAATGGCAAGCGCAAGCGCAAGGGCAAGTAGATGCCTTAAGGGGAAACAAAGAGGGGTGCCGGGGTTGCGGCGCCTTCTCTAACATCAGTGACGAACGACAGTGTGAGCGAGCGTACACGTATTTTCCCGCAAGAAAACATGTGAGCGTACGCACACGTATTTTCCTCCCACTACGATAGTTAGACGTTCTGGTGCATGTTGGTCTCAGTTCCCCATGCACTACGCGCTACAGCTACTACGACATACTCCTACTACAGTTGCAGCGATAGCACAAGTAGCTGCATAGCAATAAAAGGAACAGCCACAGCAACACAACTTACATCATCAATCGCAACGATAGCACGCGTAGCAGCACACCAGCAGCACATCAGCCACACACCGATTGGCCTCGCGGCACTAACCAAGCGTCTAACCGGGACTCGCATAGGGGGAATCCAGGGTGACTGATTCTCGCCCGAACCACTCCTCGGGGCCACTCTTGCTTATTTCCTTTGCGCGAGTGGGGCCTTCTTCCCAGGGGGTGGAGCCCCCCTCCCCGCAAGGAAGAAGAAGGCTCCCCAGGGCTACTTTGTGAGGCGCCAGGACTACATAGTGGTTCAGCAGCACCACGCAGCAAGACCATCACCACGGAGGATCGCTGTGGTTGCGGCGGCGGGCGTGAACCTGCCCGACGGGCGCAGTCCATATATTGTCTACTAGTTGCGTAGTCACTCTTGCTCCCAGGTCTACTTTGGGGGCCGCCAGGACTAGAAAGTGGTTCAAAACCAAGCAATGCGCCCACCTGACCCAATTTCCAGGGGAAGACGGAATGAGCGGCCCAGGAAGCGGTGATGAGCTCACCTGGGCGCCGTGGCGAGGGACGTGCAGGGTGAGTAACACTCGCCCCAGCTGCGCCCCAGGGCTACTTTGTGAGGCGCCAGGACTACATACGTAGTGGTTGAGCAGCACCACGCATCAATCTCATCACCACGGAGGATCGCTGTGGTTGCGGCGGCGGACGTGCACATGCCCGACAGGTGCAGCCCATCTATTGTCTAGTATGTGCGTACGTGCTCACGATCGCGCCAGCTGCTCCCCAGCGGCTACTTTGCTGGTTTAGGCATACAAAGTGATTCAAAGCCAAGCAGCACGACCACCTCACCCAAGTTCCAGTGAGTGACGGAATAAGCGGCCTGGGAAATGGTGACGAGCTCACCTGGGCGCGTCGGGGAAAGCCAGGGTGACGAGCCGTTGCGCCAGCTGCTCCCCAGGGCGACTGTGCGGGTTCCAGGACTGCAAAGTGATTCAACGCCAAGCAGCACGTCCACCTCGCACAGTTTCGCTGCAAGCAGAAGGAGGGACACGATGTGGAGGTTCGTGGCTAGCTCGACGCTAAGACAGTGTTGTGAGCATCGGCCGAGCAACTCGACACGTAGGACTTGCGGCCTCGTGGCTGCGGGGAGTAGCATACTCCACTCACATCGCTATCGGTAGTCCTACGACGACTACTACGTACGCCTACTACTACTACAATTGCAACTACGCGATGCAGCTACTATTGCTGACTACTGCTCCGACTACCAGAGCTGCTGCTCCTACTCCTGCTACCGTGACGCCTGCTCATAATCGGACTACTGATTCTACTCATCGTACTCTTCCTACTACTGCAACTCCTACTAATCCTCCGCCTCCTCCTCCTACTACTACTACGACGACTACTACTACTACGACGACGACTACTACTACTACGACGACGACGACTACTACTACGACTACGGCGGTCACTACATCGACTACTGCTACGACGTACTACTACAACTACGCATACTGCTCGTACTCGTACACATACTATGTACGACTACGCCTCGTGCAACAGCTTCTCCTGCATCGACTCCTGCTGCTACTCCTGCACCTACCGCTACTCCTAACGCCTACGACTGCTACACGTACAATCACATACTGCGTCTGCTACTAAACCTCCTGCTACTACTCCCAACACTGCTGCCACTACTAGTACGACGTTTCCTCCTGCTCCGCCCATTTGGAAATACAACGACTACGAGTCCTGCTACGCCCACTACTACTACTCCGCCTGCTGCTACTACTGCTACTCCTACGTCTCGCACCACTACTACGACTATTCCTGCTACTATTTCTACTACAAGCACTACCAACGCTACTGCTAACCTACGTGCTTCTGACGACTGCTACACGTATCACCCCACGCGCCCGGGCATCGTGCGGCCGAGTCTATTCGCACGGTGCGCGCCCCCATCCGCCCGTACAGCGCGCACCGTGCGACGCACCCCCATGTACCACTTTATTCCGTTGCCCACGTTATTGCGGATACCGGCGTGCGTGCACAATGCTGCGCGCGTACGTATGGGTTCATACGGGGGCGCTGCTTACCTAGTACGGTATACGGCTTGCAGACGTCAGTGCACTGCGTACGGTTTACTGTGGTCTGATGACTGCACATCACGTACTAAGTAATGTGCACGAAGTCGTTCGTGCTGCCTACGGCTTGTTGCCGTCGCACTGCTGACGAATGATTACGTGCGGCTGCGCACGACGCACGCCGTACGGCGTGGCACGCGCTGCGCACGCATGACTGGCGGCACCACACTACGCACTGCGTGCGGGCTCCTGACGACTGGTCGCTGTCGCCGGACTGCTGCGCGCGTCGTGTGACAGGATGTGCACATTTGTATGGCGTGTGGTCGTGCATTCACTAGTGATGCGTGCTCGTTTTCGCTTATGCTGTGCTGACTACTGCTTGCTGCTTCCTGGCGACTGGCCACGCACGACTTATTTCCGACGGCGGCACGCGGCGTGCAACGTACTGACAACGGCGTGTTTCGTCACGGTCACTGGCGACTGCGCACAGATTGCGACGTGCCGGCGAGTTATGGATGACGGCACGCAAGCGATGACATGTTTCGACGTGCTGCCAACGTCGTAATGCGTGCCGCATGCTGGCGTGCGCTGCCTGCGCGTTGCGTGCGGTGCGCGAATCCGTACGTGTGGCAGGCGATGTACGGCGTACGCATTACTGCTTACCGAATACGGACTGCAACACACAGCTGGCGGGGCACGACGCGCCGCGTACCGCCGACTTGCTCTTGCTGTCAGACACACTGTGTGAAGATGCCCTGTGGGGAACACGTAGCATAGAACCGGCAGGGCGACTCGCATGCATAGCATCCGCCGGCCCTCTCTGATAACAGCAAGGGGCCCTCTTGCGTTCACTGCGACACAGTACGCACACGCAGACGAAACAAATCTGCCTGCAGTTGCGCAGCCCGAGCAATCCGAAATCACATTGCATATCAAACATAACGGTTTGCCGAGTTTCGCATTGGCAGCGGAGCTGGACCGATCACATCGGCCTGCGCTAGAAGTAGCAGCAGAGCATGGCGGTGTCGTCGTTGCGGTTCAATCGTGCAATAGCGGATGACCCATACATGCCAGAACACACAGCAGGCACGCACTTGTACGCGGGAGAGCCGTCAACCTTTTCACGATTGGGAAATCCGAACGCGTCGAAAGCTCGCGACGGCAAAAGTAGGTGCGGACATGGCAGGTGAGGCGATAAAATGTCATAGAAGCTTTGCGCGGCCAGGCATTTTCGCCGGCCAGGCCGATCCCACTCGCGGAACTGACCGCAGGAAACGGCGAAAGGGCTGGAAGCTCCAATAAAGAAACGGAAAGACTCAGCATTCCCTAACGCACGCGCGGCGGCGACTGCGCTTTACTCAATAGGACACCAGGGCGGCCAGCTGAGTAGACAACGTGGAGCGCCAATGACGGGGTACGTGGATCGACGTACTATATGGTGGACGCTTCTAAAAGACGTAGACCCAGACTGTGAGCTATCCGCCTCGGTCCGATGAGGGGGGCTTCTTGCTGTTATGTTCAGGTCTCGGCTAAGCATAACGTATGCTAGTGCTTACGTCAACGGGGAATGAGCCGGCGTTTGAGGTCATAGGAGACGCCCTGCTCAAGCAACGCCCGAAGATGCGCATCGGTGAGTACACGGGGAGATCGAGACCAATCCAGCCAGATAAGCGGATTCAATACGATACCAGCATTTTCAAGGAGGCCCGGTGGAGCATCGTCCTCGTCGGCAAGATGGAGCAAGAAGGCTCATGCTGCTGATGGTGGTGAAGGAGAAGAAGAGCCGGAGTGGTACTATTAGGAAAGTGACGCTGGAGAAGAGGACGATGATACGTCCGATGCGTTAAAACGCACGGACGGTGGCGAGGATCTCATGCTGGATGACGAGCTCGAGGCGATCGAGGCCGATGCTTATACGGTTGTGATAGAAGAAGACAGCACAGCACCGGCTGAGGCAGTGGCTGAGGTGATACAGTACCAGGCTGTCGCCTTTCTGGCGTGGGCTAGGCATTTCACGGTCCGTACGGGCGGATCGGAAAAAAAAAGGTCAAGGGTAAAGCAAGGGCAAAGGAAATGGGGTTCCCAGCTCAACAGTCCAGTGTACATATTGAGGAGAGGCGCAGAAATCTGAAGGAACTGACGAGCAAAACGAAATGTTTGGAGTGCGGCCAAGCAGGCCATTTGGGCCACACACACATATATATATGTATATATGCACAGACTGTCGCAAGTGTGGCAAACGTAGCGGAACAAAGCGGCAAAGGGGCTCGGCTTCGTAAGCCCTCGGCAAGAATGGCTACAGTGTTAACCGCGTATTGTCTTGCCCAAGGACACCCAGAAGTCCAGGCCGTTGAAGCCTGCGACTGTGAACGTTACAGGATCGGGACCGACGACGAAGACGAGCTTACATACACCCTGCGGGCAAATGCCGGCGACGACGGCGAAGCTGCAACACTCGACGTGGTTAGAGAAGCGAGCAAGAAAAGCCCGGCACGTCTACGCGAAGGGCCCGCTCAGCAACGCCTCAGACGGATGTGTTTGACTTGGAGTCGGAAGAATGACAGAGCGTAAATGTCCGAGTCAAGGAAGAGTCCGACAGCAGTGTCAATTATGCAGAGGTGCGACGCTCCACCGTGGGCGATGACGACGGCGGACCGCCGTGTCGGCAACCGGCCCACATGCCAGGACCGTTTAGCGCCGCGCGGCCGGCGGCCCCGCCGGAAGCACAGACCCTGCCCAGGCAAGCAGTTGTGGCTCAAGCCGCGGGAGTGCTGCGTCCTCCCGGGCACGGCACTGTGCGACAGCTCGGTAAGCATACGGGTGAAACGTTTGAGCATGCCAGGGCGGGCGGATACTACACGTGGGCTTGCGAGGTCGAGAAGCCAGGCAGGCTTGTACGAGAGCTTCGTTATTGGGCCGATATGTAATTTGAGGATGATCCGTTGCGACCTGGATCCCAGGTGCGAAGGGAGATAGCTGTGCCTACCCAGGTGTCCCGGGCGGCGCCCGAAACGTAGATAAGTGTCATGCATGTATGAGCGTTGATAGGCACGGCTCGAACACATTCATTGAAACGCTGGCGTGTGTTGGCTGCGGCACTGTGACACAATAGAGAAAGCAGTATGCGCCCAATGCACCGTTTGAGGAATGCTACCATCCGAGTGAACGCGTAGACAGACGCGACAGCGCGAATCACAACAGTAACGTATGGTGTCGGAAGTGCTGCACACCGATCGATCACATGCCTATATCGCAGACAGCACTAGTAGACCATACTGCCGCTTCATTCAAGTATGCAAGCATTGGCGCGCTCACGAGCTATGCAGCAATCTTCACCGTGGAGCAGTTTAGTGCCGCAGCACACACGTATATTGGCGCGCGTGCTAGCATCGGCTGTGCATTATTGATTTCAAGGATACAAGACGTGATCGACGCCGTCGCTGGAAAAAAGAGACCGTAGCCATCTGGCGCCTGCTCCATGTGCCACGCCTATGTCGGAAGGAACCACATAAACGACACCAGCTGCGAACGTCGCTACTGCCGCTTATGAAGGACTTGGAGCAGCACCAGGCGCCCGAGCAGCCGGTTCAGGATTCGCTAGTTTGGCTACGGCCAATCCGGACGCGGATGGATCAGGAATCGGGGTGTGCTTGGATGAAGGGTGCAGCACTTCTGCTCATGGAGATCGATGGTACCAGCATATTGCTCGTACTCGCACGACGAGGCACGGACTAATCCCAGACACGTTGGCTGTCGGCGAGAAGAAATGCGAAGGACTTGGAAAATGGCAGCTGCGACGCAAAAGCGGCAAAGCCCGTCTGTCCTCACAACGCGAGGAGGGAATGCCGTGGCATGCACCGCCGAACGTCACGAGCTCAATCATAGCGGCAAACTACTGCTCATGAGCATTGCCGCCGAGGCGGACCTGGGTATCGCATAGGGCAGGCGAAAAGGGGGGTTGCCGACCGGAAAGACTTGTTTTATGATGAGCTCGATGTGCGACGTCATTACTATAGCGGCCTATTGCTTATGGACGTTGGCCGCATCGCAGAGCTAACGCAGTTTCCCAATATCCCTCGACCACTTTCGCCTGGGCCAGACAGCGTCAGGCGCAGCGTTGAGGCCGAAGCGGCGAGCAACGATCGCTTCCAACGACGCGGTCGAGAAGCAACGCGGGCGAGCTCGGTCCGAGCCACCCAACGGAGTACACCTCAGGGATGGCCCCGGAGATCCCGATGAGCCGGCTCAAGCGTGGGTTGGCACTGAACGAATAGAAAGTGAGTCAGAAGTGTGGGGCTGTTCTCGCGTGTAAGGCTTGAGCTGAGAAATCGTACATAGCATAATGTGGGTTGAAGTACTTTGAGGTAGCAGACTGGTCAAGCGCGAAGAGAAACGAGGACTTCGGGATCTGCGTGTACCATAACGACGATAATAGCTGCGCACACATGTACCAATGTCTGGCGAAGCCTTCGACATTCGGCAGCGTCAGCTGCTGCTTACACTACCCCAGGCTAACGCACATGAAAGATGCGATGCTCATCGATTGCAGAGTCCTGGACGGCCCGCGGATCACAGACACGTGTGCCACCATAGCGGCACTCGCCCTGATATCTTCTGTGGCGTGACCAACGCGCGAAACTGAATTATAGTAGCGCATTATATGGTCGATAGTGCCTATGCTTACGGCGGCGGATATCCGACATCCCCCTCCCAGGGATGATTTGCCAGCGATCATCATGTGTAGGTCTGGCAGACACCGAAGTGAGGCAGCCAAGGAGATAGCGTGCGAGCGGCTTGCCAGCAGAGGAATAGCAGCGTTGACCGACCGTCTTTCCAGACACGGGTACTGGACGCATACCTGCCAAAAGGGTACGTTTCAAACTGCAAGTCTTGTGCACACACGGAGCCAACGTCCAATGCGAGGTACGCGCGAGCTATGCGACGTTTGTTTTAAAGGGGGCGAAGTGGACGGCATGCGCACATATACGTTAAATAAGAGCAATCGACAGTTTGTGGCGTCGAGCGGACCCGGAGCAAATTAAGGCTGGGTACAGAGGGACCCGGGCCCAGGGATCCCCGTGCACGGAAAAGCAGGATCCCGTGGTTCCGCCACCGCCTACTCACGCGCCGCCGCCGAGGGACGAGCGAGTCGAGCAATGGGTTCCCACGCCTAAAACTGAAGTGGGCCCGACGGAATGTGCCCGCCGCTTGCATCAAGTCCAGTCCAGCATGATTGCGTACGCCAATAAGCGTCAATATGATGATGCGCGGCAAGAAAGCCGTTGTTGGCGCTGACGCAAGTTGCAGATAAGACAAGCTCGAATAAAAGGGCTGCGACAAAGGAAGAGATCTACCGTCTGCGGAAACTAGTCCCGGGCCACGTGAAATAATACGTTAAATATGTGGCGCACAAGGAGAGCAAGCCATCATATAAGACGCATGCGCTTCTTAATGGGCTGGAGGCCAGCGGGGAAGGGGAGGGGGAAAGCGCCGGGTGAAGCAGGAGCCGAGAAAGAAGCCACCGGCAGAGGCACCCCCGCCGCAGCTGAATGATCCACCAGTCGAGTTGAAACCAAGGGAACGAGTGGAGCCGACTAAGCCGCCGCCCGCTCGGGAAGAAGCCATGCGTGCTGCAGGGAAGTGTATGGTGAAAGAAGCAAGTCCTGCTCAGCCAGATGGCGAGAAACGTTCTGACACAGTCACAGTTGAGACGATCACTGTACTACAGAAGCCAATGAATGCGGAGGACTGGCTTGACGGACGCGCGAGGCGCGCCGAGTCCCATGACAGGCGCGGAGAAGCCCCAAAGGGGCGCGACGGATCTCCAAGAGGGCGTGCGCCGGCAGGGCGAGAACGAGTCGTTCATATGTAAAGTTCAGCAGGCGCGAGCGAGTTATCATCGATTCGTTCTCGGATAGCATCGGCATTAGCGAGATCGAGATCAAGGTCCTACACGAATCGCTGGTGCCTACAAGAACGCGCAATAAAGGCGGCCCTGCGAGCACAGAAGGACGAGAGCGCGAGGACGTTCAATAAGAGGATCGAGCACATGACGATTTCCGCGAAAAGAGCCGCCGATATCGTGAGCGCGATCATGCTGCTTGCCGAGGCTTGCTTTGCACCACATCATAAGGCTGGCGACTTCCTTAGAGCCAACGATAGCTTGGGATAAGCGTTGCTTAACTTCGCGTCAGACAGCCATATCGACTTTGCTGTGACGTATGGCTTGCTCGCGAGGGAGACGAGTTATGCGAAGGGCCGGGCGGATTGCCAATCGCGTCAAGGACGTATGGCTGGAAGTAGTGCAGGATATGAAAGGCCACCCGTATTGGATGAGAGACGTCCTGACGATTCGCAACGTCGCCGTGCTGAAGAGTCAGATGGAGCAAGCCGCCGGGGGCGACGCGCATGGCAGGCAGGGCAGCCATGGTGCGCCACCAGGCGATGACGACGACGGTGCTCGAGCTGAGCTGATAGGGATAGATCGAGAAGCTCCCGGAGAGCCCAGCAGACCAAGCGACGACTGCCTAGCCAGAGAGTGCCTGCAGCCGCAGGACGAAGAGGTGCTGGGATATATATGGCAATGCCACAAGTACCCGGTGGGCAAGGAGCGCGAGAAGCACGACTACCCGAACGGTATTGAGGAGCGCGCTGACACGTACGCCCACCTACCTGACGAGAACCGAAGCTGATGGAAGCGTGAGTCAGAGGCCTCCTTCTCGGGGCGTCGCCGTGGAAACGTGGGCGAGATCAATACGGGAGTTCGAGACAGAGAACAGAATCGAAGGACGGATGACAACAATGGTTGGAAGCGGCACTACAGCAGTGCTTCGGATGAAGGAACCAAACCGACATGATGCCGTAGCCAACGGCGATGCGGCATTGGCGCCAAGCAAAGAAGCAATCTGAGTGACGCAACCACAACAAAGCAGCCAGAGCCGGGTTACTGAATGCTGAGCTGTTTGCCCAAGCACGCGTACATGAAGGACGTGAACCCAGCCGCGGCCCTTTTTCTACTACATAAGACGAAACCCAAACGACGTACATCCGAATGGATCCTAGAGCGCCACCGTGTACACCATGCAATATTCGCTTGAACGGGAATTGCAGCCCCAGGCGGCGATTGTCACGCAGCAACGACGCATGCTGAAGCACAGGTAGGCTACGCGTGTTGATGACATGTCTGACTAGTTGAAACTGATCGATGATGGCACGATGAATGGAATACGTATCGCTCATCGAACATGCATATAAGCTGCTCGTTATCTGTCTACATTATGTAAGCAACAGCACCGCTGCATGCTATGGACCGCGAGGAAAGCAGCAATGCAGCACGCGGTGCTACGAACACACATGAATCGCATACGAACGGCCCTGGACATCCGATGCTGCGGTCGATCGCACGAATAGCAACACAAGGCACCATGAGCACGATGAACACGAGCACGTTCAGCCGTGGGCTACAGCTCATCGAGCAGAATGGCGAGGCATGTGATGATGTGCTTGAAGTAGAATGTAGGAGCCACACCACGGGAACGCCAACGTGTACCCCAGGCAGGAATGCGAAGCTGGCCCGTGCTCGAGTGCCTGCAACATCGATGTGCAAGCCACGCTGGATTTCATATGGCCGCAGCGCCACATACGGAAGGATACGTGGCGGTAGACGGCGCGACGATAATCTGCCTAGAGGGCCAGAAGTATGCGGCATATGGGAATGACAACTGATACATCAAACCTCATGAAGGAGCTTTGCGAGCACCAACCCGGCACGGTGTGCACGGATTGCGTCGGCCCAGAAGTGCACGAGCTCAGCATGGCGCTGCGGGTGCGTTGCGGACTTGAAACACCCGACTGTCGTGCGGATCCCTGCTGGCGCCGCTAGAGAAGCTGCCTTGCATAGGAGCATGGCTACGGCGTTTCCAGCCGAGCTGAAGGAAGAGGAAGCCGAGCAGGGCCTGTCTAGCATTGACGGGATGCACGATGATGCATATGAGCGTATGCCAGAGGTCGTAGCAGGAGAGAGGCCAGCCGAACTGGACGAGCAACTAATCGAGGATATCCCCCAGTCAAGGAAGCCATGCGAGTTAATATGAGAGGCGCCGCAAGTGGGCAATGCGCCCGCGCCCAGTTAGGACAACTATCCGTTTATGTCACCGTGGGCCAGGCCAGGTCCCGAGACAAGGTTCTAAACGGGCCATGCTGAACGCCAGCAGGCCTCCAGCCAAGTACATCGACGCTGTGCCACGCATTATCTGTGATGGTTGCGCTAAATGCGCCCGAAGGGCACATGCGAGCAATGTGGCCACGCCACATCCATACGTTTTTTTTTTGTCAGACGAGTGGTGTGGGCTGCTTCGATGTGACCGACTCGCGAGGCGAACGATACATGCTCCGGCATGCGACCTG
>JACLAC010004959.1_pt1 | contig 11181 bp, 2 predicted proteins | sample 8027881 | NCBI WGS metagenome assembly JACLAC01 (sample SAMN15725517, study PRJNA655200) | protist metagenome | isolation source: fluorescence activated cell sorting (FACS) single amplified genomes of... | place: Spain: Blaines Bay Microbial Observatory, Mediterranean Sea | collected 2016-01-19 | reverse complement strand
AATTCGGCAGAAGAATAGTAAATTCTACCTATTTTATTTATTAATATTACTGTTGATTGTTCGCAGGTATCTATTCCGCAAACTCAATATGGCATCTGCAATAGTACAACACTCCATAGTAAAATCGTGTCTATTTATTATTAGCATAAACACAGCATTGTAGCATAGACACAGCATTAGGAATAAATTGAGGTGAGATCTGGCAGAAATTAAATTTTGACTACTATTGACCACAACAAAAGGAGGGCGGAATTATTATTTTTGCCAAAAAATTAGTATTGGTACAGCAGTCGCTAAAATGCGAAGTTTTTGTTGAAGAAATCCAATTATTAGCAGGCTTACACTATGGCTTACCACACCGTGCATAAATAAATCTATTATTTTTTATAAAATTATTTTATTATTATTATAAAGATACACACCACCTACGACGCACACGTGCAACACCTACGAACACGTCACACGCATGCTTATCAATATTAACAACAAAACAACACAAAAAATGGATTTTAACTACGAAATTAACTTGAATGACCTAAATGGTCCACACAACAACGGCGGTGCCTCTCGTGAAGCTACGGAGTACTTTGAACAACGTACGTTCAAGACTCATGCGCAAGGCACTGCATATCTACCGCGAACATCACGATAAGAATAAAGCACGTAGTCTATTGAAAAAAGCAGATCATGAGCTGAAGTATTATGTCAGTAGTGAGGACGAGGTTGAAGATCCTACTGTGCGTAAAAGGCTGATTGTGAAAAAGAGCAGAAAAAAGGATCGCAAAGCACTGCAACGCCAAAAAGCACAAGATTCACCTGATGGTGCTACGGCGACCACACCTGATGTCACCACGACGACCACGGACGCTTTCAAAACCCCTCCTACCTTCTAGATTCATTTGATAGATCAGCTGCGAATCTTAGAAACCTTAAAAATTATTTTAAATTACAGTTACAATTAAATTATATATTTTCTACGAAGTATTTTTTAATCATCAAGCTGTGTTAACATTGCAACTCCCGCTTTGATCCACTCATCCCCATGGCGATCACTTGGGAGTCGGATCATCATGACGAAATTCGTTGAATGACCTGTTGTGGACAACATTCCACGGCGTTCACTGGTTTTGTAAACTGGACAATCATAATGCTGGTACTTAGATATATCCTTGGATGCCTTCGGCTTTAACCAAAGAACAGGGGCAATACCAAACAGCACCTTAGGGAGTGAATCATTTAAGCACTTTTTTTCTGGATCCCATCTGGCTCCATCAATGAAAAGCCCATAAACATACACACCGTCCTTTGGTGGAGTACGATACATCGGGTACGGTTTTGGCATTACTTCAAAATCGAAATCTACATCGTCTATTTCGACAGTGTATTTTCGTGCAAAATTCTGCAACGTACCTGTCAAAAACGCTTGAGTGAAGTAGAATCCAGACACCCAAAACGTAGGCGGTGCCTTCGTATCCAGCCATTTTTGGAAAAATTTCAAGCGTTCCAAAAGGTCACTTGTATATCCTGCTAGTGGCTTTAACGATGGGTACGATGCATCAAGCCATTTTTTGGGAATTTTCCCAAAAAACAACGAGTTACCAGACCTTTCGATTGCAGCAGACATAACAGTCAAACCCTTTACAGCATTCATCACATCCTTAAGACTTTCCTTGCAAACAGACACTAGCTTGTTGAACCGCTGTAATTCTTGCACCAAGACTGTATTCATGGAGTTATCCCACTTTACAGGATACTTCAATTTTGCTATTTCCATATCAAAAAGAGGAGGAAATTTGGCGAATGAAGTTTCAGCCACTTCGTATATTATTTGATCTTGAGTCTTTTCGGTTGACTCAGTTTGATCATCAATATCGACGCTATCACCTCCACCGCCCCCACCAGACTCTTCTGTCAGCAGAATAGATGCCAATAGCTCGTTTGTAGATTTTTGATCCTTTGTCATGTTGGCGTTTTCATGAAGGCAAAAAACTTCGGGCTCAACAGTTAAAGGCAGTGCTTCGATGTACTTAATGTAATCTTCCCATTTACCATCCGGGGGAATTTTGTAGCTCCCAGACTTCGTAATACTAAAATTTGGTTCCAATACCTCTGCTTTGTAGTAATCTTTTAGTAGGGTCATAAGCAACCTGCGGTCCTTGTTATCAGTAACTCTTCCACCGTAATTGCACTGGCCAGCGCAATAATTCAGTGCCTTAAATGGTAACTTTTCATACAGATCTAAAAACATTGCTAGCTGCTTAATACTAATTCTTAAGTCTGACTCGTTGAATTCATATGGGTTGTTCCAACCTAATGCGCCAAACTCACGTCGCTCTTGAATATTTGCATGAAAGAAACACAACGAATACAACAATGTTCTAAATTCAACAGCTTTCGTAACAGAACTAAAGAAAGTTGGGTCAGAAATGGGATCGTTTTTGTAAGATCCCAGTAGATTCTGTCTCATACCCGCAGGAGGTTCAACAGTCATTTTTACCGCATTTTGTAAAATAGACACGGGAAAATCTGGCGATGGATAAGTTGTGCACCACAACCTGTAATCCGGATGGCATTCAGCAGGCTTTAGTTGCTCGCAAATCTTTTCCAGCTCTGGCATCCAGCTTGTGGCTAGATGGCAATTCTGTAAAATTACCCATGACCCTTCTTTCATAGCATTTTCGATCAACTTGGCAGCTTTCGGGCCTTGACCCTGTCCCAAAGATATCGAATTCAGCGTTGCTTTTTGATCTGAGACAAACTTCAGAAGACCTGCCATCGGATCTGACCCCGCCGATAGCACAAAAACCAGTGGATTGGTGATTGCGGAATCTTCGTAACACAAGCTTAAATCAAATGGTGGTGGTTTAACAAACTCCTCTCCAAGCTCATTCATTACATAATTTTGTACAGCAACCATAACTTTGTCCGGTCGAATTGCTCGTAAAATCAACATTTTTTGAAACATGTTTAAATTCTTATCCCATTCGCCAGGCAAAGGCTCCTTTTCCGGTTTGGCTGAGTCATAAATTTTTTTCCATTCGTCCGCAGATCCCATAATGTTATGCCTGAGACCTGGAAAAGCATGCAGTTCTGCTAATCGGCACAGCTCCCCCCAAGCTTTTTCCGATAGCCATTCTTTGGCTGGATTCTTATGAGGATTTTCAACCACTACACCCCCAGTGATTAAAAAGTACCATTCTGGATAATCGATAGTTCCAGCCCCTTGATTTAAACGGATGGTCATGACGAACGAAAATAAAAGTTTATCCTTCTCTAATAATGAGCGGCATATGTTAGCGTAAAGCGAATACGTAAAGTAATCACTAAGGTTTTGTAGCCTCTTCTCCAGGTTTTTTGACGGCTCACTCTTTCTGATGGCATTCACAAACAATCCTGTATACCACTCTAGGGAATATTGATATGTTGGCTCTATATTTGCCAACGATGCTATGCAAAAGTATAAAATTTGCCCTCTAACAGCGATTGGAACATATCCCTCTCTAACCAAGTCAATTTGTTTTTCTGTTTCATCAGCAATCTTTTGTTTTTCTTTAATATCAAGCGAAACCTCTTTACTGTCTTTCAATGCTTTGATGGCAGATTCATCTTCTAAAATATTACCCGTGGATGTAGCCAAAATATGCAAAATTTTATCTTCACATTCTTTCGCTAAGGCTGCATTTTTTGCAACAAGAGCAATCAGTCTATTTTTTTCTTCTGCTAAGTCTGGACGCTCTTCCTGCACGACGCAAAATAATAACTGGTCTTGTAAACCGCTTGGAGTTATCATAAAGTTTAGCAAAGTTACTTTAACTGCTATTTCTGGCAAGTAGTGCGGATTTCGAAGTTTCGTTGTCATATAAAAGCGGAAAAGCTCAGAATACTCGACAGTGCTATCTCCAAGACGAATGCACATAACACCATTTTGTTTAAATATAGCTTTTTGTAGGATAGGCTCAAGTGTTGGATCCATCTCCTCCAAAAGATTTTCTAATAAAACGGGGGAACCAAATTGAACAGCATTCTCGACACTTCTCATGTAATTTGCATCGCTTAGCTTTATTACTTTCAATCCTTCTTTCGTTTCGAAATTTTTGATCCATTTATTTGCTTGGCCTTGTGGGTCAATCATTAGCGGCCAACGTCTTGAGGCGAACAAAATAATCCCATTATCAACAGACATAGAATCTGTCGGTAGACCATCTACTTGCCATTGTCGAATCTTGACTGGATTTCCTAATGTTCGTACTAAAGATGGCTTTTCAGAACAAGGAATACCTAGCTGTTTGCACCTCGAAACCCATTTCCCCATTATACTGTCTCGATATTCAGATGTAAATGGCCCAAGGTAAGCCATTAACCCAGATGATACCAATACATTACCAGTTAGGTTAGTGTATTCCTCGGAAAGTTCTCCTACTTTTTCAGTCCACCTAGTTTGCTCTCCTCCAAGTCCATCAATTAATTCTTTTGCCCGAACCAATTTTTTGTTACATAAATCAACGTTTGCTTCCAACTCCTCCTTCCGTTTAATCGCTTCTTTTAGTGCATTTTCTAACTCTGCTAGATCATCTTCAACCTTCTTTAATTCTGCCTTTTTCTTATTGAGTTTGTCCATTGTATCTTTCAGTTCTAGCTCCGAAGCAGCAAGCTTGGCCTTTTTAGGCGCTACAACTTTAGCGACGCGATCATATGCTTCCATTGCGCGTACCCACTTACATAGACCCATAGCCGCTACGGAAGCTTTTTTTACTCGCTCAGGTTCAAATTCTTCCTTATGCAAGTAATTTTTACGGATTTTTGCAACAATCTTTGGATCAATATTATCCTTATCGTAGTCTTTTAATTTCTGCAAGAATTTTGAATCTTGCAGTAGATGTTTCTTCGCAGGACCCCAATAGTCTTTAATCTTCTTTGTTGGGTCGTCTGGATCTTTGATTTTCTCTGGTTTGACTCCCATCATGTCACAGACCGCAGACATTGTTAGAACAACACCAGAAGGTGGTTTTTTCATTGCACCAACTTCCGTGATGTCGGATTTTTTCAATGTATTTAAAGCTTGAATTGCATCTTCTAATAGCGGTATTGCAACAGCTAATTCATCTTCGCATTCTTTCTTCATCGCAGCACATTTATCAGCATCTACTTGGACTATTGCCGCTTCTTTTCCAACATTATTTTTCATTTCAGTAACTCCAGGTAGTTTTTGCTCTATTGTTGCCATCAGGGCTTCTGTTTTCTTTGTTGAGTCCTCCAGGACTGGAATCATTTCAGTCAACTCCTTTTGCATATGTTCAACTTGCTCAGCAGCAAAAGCAAGCTTCTCTAAACCATTAGCATAGCGATCCCTTGCCAACTTGACTGATTCTCGAGTAATACCCAACGAGCCTTGAAATGCTTTTATCAATTCCAAATAAGATGTTGGGGTCAAGTAGGTTATGCGGCCTTTTTTGGAAGCAAAAATACCTGAAAGCTTTCTTGAGCTTGTATGAATATACCCGCAAGTTGTTACCAGGGAAGCTTTGACTTTTTCATCAAGCTGTATTGAAGCTAAAAATTTGCTTGCTACCGCTTCCAAAGCATCTGTGGGCCATGCAAAAAACCAATCGATTGTACTGCAGTTAATAATCGAGGGAAATTTCCGCAAACGTGATCGAAATGCGTCTCCAATTGGACTGAATGCCAAAACGATATGTAAGTTATCTCTTAACCTTCGTAAAAAGAACTCAAATAAATCATTTGATGACATGCTTTTACCATTTTTTAATGCCTTTGCATGAACTCTCATTCGGTCAATGATTGCCATTTTTTCATCAACAGCAAAAATATTTGGAACTTCTCCAGTATTTAAAATGGAACTAATGTCCAAAATAAAACGTTCATCTTTTACCTGGGTGTCACTAAACAAGAAAACAAATGGGTTTTCACCACATCCACCTTCAGTCAATACAGTTTTAATATCTTCTCTCCACTCAGTGAAACCATAATTCTTTGACAATTCTATTTGCTTCAAGTTATAGTCTAACATAAAGGCAGCTAAGCGCGACAAACTTTGCCTCCCACTTCCTCCAACACCAACAAGTAGCATATTTCCTCCGGGCATACTTAACACTCTAGCAATACGGGAAATATGTTCGACTGCAAAAACAAACAACACTAGATCCATTTTGGTCTTACTCACGTCATTGTAATCTTCCAAATATTTATTCATTTGATGAACTAAATTATCAACGTCATCAATTTCTTTATATTGCTTCACCTCCGTATAATTACCAAAAAAAAGACGGCGCAATGATCCCAGAGAGGCTTGATTTTTATCTTCAGGATCTAAGTGTCCGATGATGTCGGACCCGTTTAAGCTGAACTCATCCTTCAGTAATCTCATGGCCTGCTCAAGGAACCATTGATTATCCTGAGCTTCGATAAGCCTATCAGAAACAACTCTAGTGCACTCATGTAACCACAGTTTCGGCATCGTCAGCGAGTTAAGGCCCTCATGTGGGGTCACTAAGAGAATGCCTTGAATAATACGCGCGACATCGCGTACGTTGAATGTGTAATGGGACTTCTTCGGAGTTGGTAACAGATTATTTTGTGAAGCTTGATACATAGCAACTGTTGCATTAACCAAGCTTTTTGCGAATCGTGTTGCATCGGTAGGAAGCTTTGCAACTTTCATATGCCAGTCCACAATTGTAGAAAAGATATGGAACAAATCATCTTTATTGAAGCTGTCAACACATATCAGATTGAAGTGCCGCATCATTCTTGGTGTAATGTGATTATTACTGCCCCCGGGCGGGCCCATTGCCGCAATCAAATGAGTGTCAATCAATTCACGCCAAGTTTTTTCCTTTTCATCATACCATCCACCGTTTGCGCAGAATTGACGGAGCAATTCTACAGCTGCTTGGGCTCCATATTCCTCTACTTCCGGCATGTTGATATCGTCTACGAAGACCAATGCTTTGCAACCAAATGCTGGGCCGAAAACTCCTTTCCTACGCTTATCTACCTTTCCATCTACAATGCGCTGGGCATCGTTCCCACTTGTTTCAGCGGTGTAACTCAAGAAAATAGGCTTATACACTTCTTGATCCATTGTTTGCGTCAATACCTTCTTGATAAATACAGATTTCCCAGTTCCAGTCGGGCCAATGATCAATGTCGAAGCACCACCTTTAAGAAGCATTGGCAACAGTCTTCCAAGGGTGGCAGTAACTTGCGTATCTACAACAATACTGCTGAACGTAGCATCGTTAGGGATTTTTTCCATGGATAACGTATCTTTCCAAAGAACATATTTGTTCGCATCTACATCATACATATAATCAAAAATTGTGAACTTGGCCGGAAGTGCAAGTCCTAGCTTCCTTGGCTCCCAATTTTTGTACGGATATGTCCAGCCCCTAAGTAACAATTGTGTGTTTGTATTTTTATAGTCAGCACCTTCGACACACGATGGGTCTGAAATATATTCCCGAATAAACATGTCAATCGTTGCCCGAGAGTCATCATCTGTTATGGAGCATATGGACCATGTCAAAGAAAACATAAAAATTGAATCAAGTTGAGCTGGGGTGAGCTTTTTTTCTTTCTGTTTCTCTTTTTTTCGCTTCTTTCCATCGTCTGTGGCTTCTGCAAAAAATTCGTCAAGGTGATATTCTATAAATCTAAGGCAAGCAACAATGAGCTGTTGATCAACTGTCGGAGCACGGCAGCTAGTTGCCGTTTTGACAAAGCAAATGGCAGGGTCACCAAGCCACATAAAAAGGTCCATAACGATGTTTCCATCTTCCTCTGTCAAAATCCACTTTCTGCCCCCATCACTTTCCTCTGGTGCTGATACTCTTTGGATCCATGATTCAACGCATGGTTTCCACCCCATGCGATGTGGTTCTAGATATACGACACCAACGCGACTAACCGTAGCTGGGGAAGCGACTTCTAAATCCATAGGTTCAAATATCATACTCATGGTATCGGACATACTTATCATTTCACCACTCATTAAGCACAATTTTTTATTATCGTCTAATACCGTATTCATATTTTCAATCCATATGGCATCAACGGGACCATCAAACCACACCCATTTTAGATCTTCTGGATTTCCTATTTTTGGGGGCTCAGCTGCATAATTTCTATATGAAATTGCTAAAACACCATCCGACCACTCATGAGTTTGAGGATCGAACTGTCCATATAGTTGCCCCATTGGAATGCTTTTTGGGTTAATGACGGTTGCGTAAACTTTGTTCCATTTTGGATTATCCGGTTCTCGAATTTTCATTTCAGTCAAAACTTCCTGAAGCATCCTCAAAGCCTTCGTTTTACCCGCAAAAGGTCTGCCTACAACCATGAAGCCGTGTCTAACCACCATAGTCTCATAAATTTGAAATACTTTTGTCTTAAAGTATTCCGTAGGCTGCAAGAGGTTCTTCTTACACATATCCAGCAAGCATGTGAGCATACTTCCGTAATCAACGTCTTCTAAATTGACACCCGGAAAAAGGTCGCCAACTATACCTTTAAATAAAGGAACATCTGGAGCTAAGAACTTGGGCAAATTTACGTCAACAATTGATCGTAAACAAAGCGCGGCTTCTTCGGCATCTGGAAATTTTTTCTTTAAATTGCCAGAAGCACGAAGAACTGCCATCACGGCTCTCATCCCATAATCATAGTGCTTTTGGTTTGATAATTGTTCTGAACATAGCTTGTATGTCATGACGATCTTTCTTGCCAAAGCCAAGCCGTCTAAGTAACCCATACTATATAAAATGATCTGCCCAATTTGGGCATAGTCTGGAACCATCATAGCCACGCTCCTAAACAGAGCCTTCAAATTATCTGGTAGTTCCTGCCGCCCCGCATAACCTGGATTCATTGTGACATAAACATTACATGTTCTCCGAAGTTGAATATTTTCCCCCTCGAAATCAAAACGGTCTAACCCAGCGACTTTAGCACGAGTAATTGTCAAGATTTGCTGCGCGATTACAGAAAGCACTTCCAAGTTTATACGGTTAAATTCGTCGAAGCACGACCACGCCCCTGTTCCAGCAAGACCCTTGAAAAATTTGGCCATCGCTAAGTAATCTAAACTATCAGAGCAGTTATACACTACACACTGAATTGCACAATTTTTCCCAAGATCCTTCACCGTCTCTGTTTTGCCTGTACCAGCAGGACCGGCGGGCGCACCACCATAATCCAAATGAATGGCGCCCATGAGAGTACGGTAGCATCTATCAGTTAAAGGAGTTACAACTAAGCGCATGGAATTTCCCAGGTACTCGTAGGCGTACAGCCGTTGAGCGTTAATCATTTTACAAACCACAGATCCCGGCGCCCCTGTTCTCATAGATTCTCCACCCTCATGCCAATAGTAGCGAAATTGACAAAGCCAGTCGAAATCTGTAGGATCATCGATACCTAGTTTTTCCAGTTCTACCACAGTATCTCTCGCATGCACATCAAGCACACAAAGAGGGCCAATAGTTTTCTTCACAATTTTCTTCTGTGGAGTTCTCACCATTTCAATTATATCATTGAGGTGAGCTGTTAATCGCTGATGTAGAGCTCGAGTGCCTTTGGGACCAGACTTCAGCGCTTCTGTTGTCGCAGATGTCCAAAACGTCTGTGAAACCCCCAAGACTATTTGGCCCGGCCAATCTTTTAGCCAACCGGTACGATCGCCGTCAGGCTCGCGTTTGGCATAGTCAACCATCGATAAGTCGTACAAGTGAGCCATAATTTTTCTCATAACGGTTTGTATTTGGTCAAGCCAAATCTCAACACAACCACCACTATCATTAGGGTTAATAGTTTTTTCTGAAATAGCTTCATAATCAAATTGCACGACTTCTTTTTCTTTGCTTACCATAGCAGTTATAGACATATCACTTTGAAATTCCAATGAATTAACGCCCTCAAAACATTTCTTTAAATGTGGCAACACTCGCTTAGGATCTTTCGTCTCCGACAGAATTTCTAGCAGTTCATCGTTTGAGAGGAAAAAAAAACGCGGGAAAAATACCCGTTTCGTGTTTAAATAATCACTGAGGCCCTTTTGTATCAGGTCGAGCAATTTATTTGCTTGCTGTAAACGATCTGCCATGCCTTCCTTTTTACCTATTGATATACATGATGAATCTTCCTGTAAACCTGTCATGATATCTCTCCACGTACGATCAACAGTAGCAAATCTTTTCGCTTCCATTGGCATTTGCTTCCTGATGTCCTCTGAACTAAATATTGGTTCCAAATACAACCATGTGCTCTGCACTTTTAACCATACCCCAATTAGATCCTCGAGGTTAGATAAAATTTTTGACCACGTTGTAATGCGCTCAACAAACGGCTTGATATATCTACTGCCACGCATAGCTTGAGCGCGAACAATTTGATCGTCTAAAATTTGTTCTATTTCTTCAACGCTGGTTAATATAAATGTACCAGTGTCTTTCCAGGCTTTGCTTCCAAAGACCATCGGTGCCCATTCTTCCTCCATTTTATCCATAGCTTGCTCTAATGAAAATTCTTTACTGGCATTGATGCAGGTGTCTGTAATTTCTTCTACGTGCTTGTGAAGTCCATAGTTGATCATCTGCTTCAAATTGGCATTTTGGGCATAAGGAATAAAAAGGCCAGTCAATTTATTAATACTATCCCAGTGACGCTTCTTTAGACCACGTGTGCACAGCAATGTCATCAGCGGATGGTAGTCATTCAAGAAATTCATACATTCTTCCTGCGCGGAGGCAGCAATTTCAGCTTCATCAGTCATGTCTTTACCCTTGAAATCTTTTTCAAACTTAATAAATTGCCTTCGAAATGAGTCCATTTCATTTTCTACTACTTCTGCATCTTGTTCCCACAATGGTCTTGTCATCAATTTTTGTGTGAGCAAATTCTTATTATTAGCGGCAGACCAGAACTTTGTATAGCCCTCTATTAGTTGTTTCATATCATCTAACCTAGACTTGTAATCCGTTTCTCCGGAGTCTAACTGAAGTATTGTTTCTTGCTCATTGATACTAGCCGCTTCCGCAAGGCTATTTTCAAGCATTTGGGATAACTTAGCCAATCTTTTAGTATAAGTTGCCACATCTCCGGGCTCTAGAGAATCGAAGCTGCTGACTTTCTGAGAATCCCTATCCAACGATTCAAGCTCTT
>JACLAC010011225.1_pt1 | contig 11184 bp, 10 predicted proteins | sample 8027881 | NCBI WGS metagenome assembly JACLAC01 (sample SAMN15725517, study PRJNA655200) | protist metagenome | isolation source: fluorescence activated cell sorting (FACS) single amplified genomes of... | place: Spain: Blaines Bay Microbial Observatory, Mediterranean Sea | collected 2016-01-19 | reverse complement strand
TTGCTTTTTTTACTCAGCAGCCGCTACTTCCCTCGCTTCGGTTCGCCGCGGCAAAACCAGAGTTTTGTGAGCTTTTGAATCGGTTTGAAAAAGAAGAAGCGATTGAGCTACCTACCTGGGTTGGATCGTTCCACGTCAAAGAAATTAAACGTTCTAACAATCCCCAAAGACCACGGGTTTGGTTTGACCTCGGACAAGGATGCTTCAATAGCGGAATTGTTTTTAGTCACAATGACCAAGTTTTTGTTAAAGAAACACATAGATATTGTTACGTCACCCAACTGAGTGATGACTGGTTTTTTGCCGTTGACGAATAGTCCTGAAACTGGCGTCCTCTTTTATTCAGAATTTCCTCTCATTTCCTCTCCACCGAACTATGTTTTTAGATAGGTATTTCGAATCCCGTCAACAAGAGTCCTAGAGCCAAAAGACGAAAAGGCAGAAGATGATATTCCATGTGATCCTTGGGGTGACGCTGGCAACCATTTTTTTTCAGCTAGTCTGGACACGGTCTCAAGGCTTTTCAACGAAACGGATTGTTAGCATCTGTCTCCAAAACATCCTGTTTGTTCAATGGGGAATCGGTGGTATCTTTGTCGCTCTCCCGCACATAGTTTCACCCGACTCAATCGCCTATTTTATTGGCTGGCCAGCAGGCAGCCCGTTTCAATTAGAACTAGGATTTGCTTCACTTGGAATTGCCATTCTTGGCGTCTTGAGCCTCTGGATTCGAGGGAACTTCTGGATCGCACCCGTGGTTGCACAATCAACGTTTCTATTAGGTGCTGCAGGAATCCATATTCAAGATTTGCTCGAACATGGAAATTTTGCAGCGGGAAATGCTGGACCAATTCTCTTTTACGACATTTTCATTCCGATAGTCGCCTTAACTCTGTTGGTATTTCATTTGAAACACCAGGGGACTTTAAACGAATAAATCCAGCAATCCAACAACCTACTGAAATTTACCAACTAACGTTTTCGAAGATCTGAAGTTTGCCAACTTCGAATCGGAAGAGAGGGGTAACAAAACGATGCCATCTAAAATGGTTATTCGCCCTTAAAGAAACCGGGGTTACGTCCATTTGGCTAGAAAAAAGAGCGGAGAGCACGAGATTCGAACTCGCAACCCCTTGCGGGGCACTTCATTTCCAATGAAGCCGCTAGCCATTCGCTTACTCTCCTGGAAGTTCAGACCGTTCCTCAGAACGCTCTGACAAGGTCACATATCTTAGACTATTTTTAGAAGTATGCTAAGACGCTTCGACCGCCAGGAACACATTTCAGCCCAATTTTTTGACTTTGAGTGGGATTAAAAGACTCGGACTTGGCTAATTCAATGGTATTCCCAATTTTTCTATCGGCGATTCTCCACCTCGACTCCTCCGAATCAAAGCTGCTTTTTCGTTTTGGGACAAAATTATGACGACGAGACCTGACTGCCTTGCCCCGCGGTGGCTACCCCTTCGAGTGACAATTTTCGTTTTCCAAAATATTGGCCCACCCTAGCCTAGCCTAGATAGCTCAGCTCAAGCAGACTCAACCAAAACAAAACACGACAGCGAATCGCCGCTGCCGTGTTATTTAAACTCGAATATGAACGATCGGCTATCTTTGTCCGCCTGGAAAGAGTCGTGTGAACCCGTTGACCACGCCATTGGCAGCAAAGACATCATTTGGATTTTTACTAAGTGCTAAAAGATTGCCCTCAATCAAACCGTCATGCTGAAGATAATTCACACCGGCCCCAAGCACCGCACGGACACTTCCATTAATCTCGGCAGCCGCGCCGATCAAAAAGGTGTCATCCCCATGGAATCCGCGAAAATAAAGGTTATTACTGTGGGATCCGTTGGTAACGACTCGATTGTCCCCGTTCCCTAAAACTAAACTCGAATAATGCGTACTGGCAGTTTCTGAAAACACAATCGAATCAACTCCATGCCCGGCAGAGACAAACAGATTTCGAACCGATCCATTCAGAAATAATTTATTTGGCAAGTTCTGCGAATGCCCAAGATCCACTGCAACGGTTCTTACATTCGATGCCGCGGTAAGTCGAATCGTGTCAGCATGGTCGCCACCGCGGTAATAGAAGTTATTGGTAATTTCACCCGCAACATTGACAACGTTCTTCCCATGCCCAAGGTTGACCTGCATGTATCGCGTGCTTGCCCCTTCCGCAAGCCGAACGATGTCATCCTGATGTCCACCAGACACATAGAGACTTTGAGCGACCTGGCCCGCAACGTTTACCTCGTTATCACCGGACTCCATGATCGCGCCAACAAAATTAACATCCGCCATCGGGCCAATACTCAAAACGTCATCACCACCACCACCACGAAGTCGTATTCGATTGGCATCTTCGCTGACGTTAATTACATCGTTTCCGCCATGCAGTCTCGAATACACGATTCTCGTGGTTTCCACATTTACATTTACAGTGTCAACGCCATGGCCACCATGATAATCGACCCGACCGATCGCCTGATCGCCCTGAACATTAAATTCATTTTCACCTCCACCTAACGCGGCAAAAACACCATCAACGACCTCACTGTGCAAGTTAACATTGACTGTATTACTGTCGCCGTTATGACGGTCGAGCGAAATCCAAATCCGCTGTACGCCTTCAAATGACCCGAGCGAAACACTGTCATCAGAAACATCGAAAGTATTTGAACCAGTCGCTTCTACACTCACCAATCCGTCCGCATTGCCTCCGACGTGCAACACCCCATGATGGTTGACATTGGCGACCGCCGTCAGACAGAGTCGGTCTTCAAGAGTCTGATATTCCAACCGTCGCCGCTTACGTGTTAACAAATCCATTTTCAATTCTTCCTGATGAAAACCGTTGTATGTAATACGCGTCCGCTATGAACGTGTTTCAGCCTCGCCGTTTAAAATTCCGTTATCCATGAGCCCAACAGACTTATTGCTGTGCGGCCTGAAGCCAGACAAAAATTCACTCTAGAAATAGCTTTCGATTTCGCCCGAATTCTCATCCAACCGGATGGGTTTGTCAAATTTTGACAGTCCCCTCTGATCAATCCTAGATGCTCTCTCAACGAGTCGTTTCGGCATTCACACCGTATTGGTGCTCAAAGGCACTGATTAAGGCTGTAAATGATCGGAGTCCCGCTCCCTCGCTGGCTCTCCATCTGGCCCGCATCCCGGGTAACTGGTTGATTTCCAACTTTTTACCATTCACGCCATCCCACACGCTTGAGGACAGCGATTCCTGTGAAACTTCAGATAATCGTTGCTAAAGGCTTGATCTCTTATCCAAACAATTTGTTCGCTCCAAAATTTGGTTCGCTTTTATTGATTTTTTGAGTTCAGCTCCACCCGCACGATGTACCCCTTCAATAGACGGGCATTCTATAACTTCAGAAATATTAACCAGATAGATTTTCCCGAGACTTCCGCGTACGCATGAAAATACGCTTATCGACACCTCTTAAATCCTCTACAATTTGAGCTGTGGCGAGTTAGCTTCCTCCGAGAACCATGCAGCACACCCTCAAACTGGCAGTCGCGAAACTTTTAGATGAGTTAACTTCAGCGGATTTCAATAGTCATGTCGCGTCTTAAACAATCAACGAACGCAGTAGATGACCCGCGATCTATTTTAAACCAAAGTTCTCAACAAGATCCAGCTTTCTGCGTTCCCCCTTCCTCTGCTCCTCCGGTCAATCGCACCTCAGTCAATGGACATTCATCATTCACGTTGACGACTTTATTTCAAATCGTCACTGGGTGCAGCATATTCTTCGCTGTACTTCAAGCATCACCGCTGTTTGCCATTTTGGGGACCGTCCTCCTAACACCCGCGATTGTCCGAACTGCCATTGCATCGGATGTTTATCTTCAAAAAGGAATCCGGTTTACCTTGCTCCGGCGTATTCGATATTTTTTCGAGTCAACTGGGCTCACCGTCGTGACACTTTTCTTTTCAGTAGCCGTTTTCACACTGATCAGTCTTTTATTTGGGCTTTTCTGCGCTGTGTTCGCAGGGCTTATGGGGCTGTCCTCCATGGCTCGCGACATCGCTTTCGTGGGTACCGTATGCGGTATGATTTGGGGCGGCACTGCAGGCTTAATTGTGTTTATTTTTTGCCTCCGAACTTGGTACACCGCCGCCGCAGTTGAAGCTTACGAAGAACGCCTAGCCAACCCTGAAACAAAAAACTAACAATTACCTTCACTGCACAGCCAATCGTGCGCTGACAAATCAAGCTGCGATTCCATAAAAAAAACGACTCCCAAATCTCTTCAGGAATCGTCTTGTTCGATTTGATTGGCTGCAAGGCTTACAGATCACCCAGCTTCCCACTGATGAGTTTAATAAACTCTTCGTTAGTTTTAAAACGCTCTAATTGACGAGTCAACTGCTCCATTGCTTCGACATGATGCATAGTCGTTAAGGTTCTCCTCAGCATCGTGACGGCGCTTAAAGTATCAGGTGACAACAACAACTCCTCACGTCTGGTTCCCGACTGGGAAATATCAATCGCTGGCCAGACTCGACGATCTGCCAATTTACGATCGAGAACAAGCTCCATATTTCCAGTCCCTTTGAACTCTTGGAAAATAAGCTCATCCATTCGACTGCCAGTGTCTACCAATGCTGTTCCGACGATGGTTAAGGAACCACCTTCTTCAAATGCCCTGGCAGAGGAAAACAATTTTTTGGGTATATCCATCGCTTTAATATCGACACCACCCGACATCGTTCTTCCAGTATTCCCAACCCACTTATTAAAGGCTCGAGCCAAACGGGTGATAGAATCCATCAACAGGAAAACATCCTGCCCAGCTTCAGCGAGTCGCTTACACCGCTGAATCACCAACTGTGAAAGCCGAACGTGGCTCTCAATATCTTCATCGAGGCTACTTGCGATAACTTCACCGTTAACGTTTCGCTTCATGTCAGTAACTTCTTCAGGACGTTCGTCGATGAGAAGCACCATGAGTTTAGAATTTGGATAATTCTCGGCAATGCCGTGAGCAATGTGCTGTAGCATAATCGTTTTACCACTTCTCGGTGGAGCAACAATCAAGGCTCGTTGGCCTTTGCCAAGGGGAGTCAAAAGATCCATTACCCGTGTGGTGAGCGGCATCGGACCGGTCTCTAACTGATACCACGAAACGGGATTGATCGGTGTCAGTTTGTCGAAACTTTTGACTTCTAAATACGCATCGGGTTCCAACCCGTCGACTTCAAGCAACTCCCGCAAACGAGGACCCTGCTGACGTCTTGCCGGCTGAACCATCCCTTTGATCATTACACCGGCACGCAATTCATACTTTTCGATCATCGTTCCAGGAACAAATGGATCGCTTCTTTCACGAGAGTAATTATTTTCTGCGCTTCTCAAGAAACCGTAGCCGTTCGGATGAAGCTCCAGCAGACCAATTCCTTCACTTAGCTCTGCATCATCAAACTCGACTGGTTCATTGCTTCGCTTTTGTCCTCCGCGTCGACCGCCACGAGAATTATTTTTCTGTCCCCGATAATTGCCGTTGCGATTTCCACCGCCCGAGTTACCACCGGAGCGACGACGTCGACTTGACCGACCGCCTCCCCCGCTATTTCCCCCGGACCGATTATTCGAGGAACCTCGACCACGGCCACGATGGCGATTGCCCTCAGAAGAACTCGAGCCACCCTCTCCGTCGTTACCGGATCCCGAAGACGAATCACTCCGTTCCGAATTGCCTTGAGAAGACTCACCGCCCGAAGAAGCCTTTTTAGAAGGCCGCCTGGAGCGTGATGGTTTAGAGTCAGACCGAGAGTCATCACTAGACGTTGGGGAATCGTTTGCCGATGTACTTTTCGTACCGGAACGAGAACTTTTCTTTGCCATAAAGCACCTAATATTTGCCGTGCCGAATCGGCACCAAATGTCTGTTAACCGAGGGACCTAAAACTTATGGCCACCTGAAACAGGAAACTTTCTACGGAATTGAATCAAAAGATTCAGTGAAAAAACGCGACCTCAAGTAACAGAATTAAAGCGGTTACGAGTTCGAGGACGCTTCCTTTGCATGCTCAAATCAGTTCGTGCGATAGAGTTTGCTGCCATCCAAAACAGCCAACTCGCTGAACAATGATCAAAGTTCTCTCAACCAATTACCCAGGTAGAGCAAACCGGCGACGAACTTGGTTTTCCAATGAAAAATCCAATTCGAGCCACCACAGAGAAACCATCAGCCCTTGTGAGTTCCAAACTCGCATGTTCCCAAATCAACAACGAAAGTCAAAGAGACATGCCAGAGAAAGATACCTGAATCCGTCAGGTAAAAGGGTTGAAATAAGTACCCCTGCATTAACCGTGCCCGCTGAAAACAGGCGAAAACTTGATCTGCTCAAAGTGTTGACGAAAGAGTGCATGCTGTCAAGCAGAAATTAAAAAATTACCCAATTTTCCATTCACCAGTGAATGCTGCCAGATAAGTAAAATAAGCAATTTGAGAACTGAAAAACCCAAATAATCGTCAAGGTTTATTAACTTACCCGAGCTTTAATGCCGATTTCGATGACATGTACCCGTGTTTTAACGATTACGTGTTGGACGTCAAATCATGAAAATTAACCCTGTAACCAATATTCAGAAACCAACTCTCTGGATTCCTCCTTTTACACGGTTAGTTGCGGCCTCCGTTTCAATTTCTCTACTCCTTCTCTGCAGCGCAACCCACGGCCAGCAGACCATTCAGTGGGAAACCAAGCTCGAGCGTGCCCAGCAACTTGCTAAACAGCAAGATAAATTGGTGCTGCTGCACTTCACGGCATCCTGGTCGCTTCCTTGTAGAAATTTGGCAAATTTTGTGCATGCCGAATCACGGGTTCGCAGCGCTTTTCGCGACAATGTCATCGCAGTCAAAATTGACGTCGACCAAAACCCCGAACTCGTAGAACAATACGAAGTTCCGTCGGTTCCCTTTGAAGTAATCTTGACCGCCGACAAAAAAATCGTCTCTAAGCGTAAAAGCCCCGACAACAGCTCGGCCTATTACAAAATGGTTAACGAATGGTCAGTTCTGCTCAACGATGCCAGCAAAGTCAATCATGCGATTCCCGGTCTTCAAAATTTGACGACCTCACAAAAGCCAAAATTTCAGGGGCAGACAACGTCGTTTTCTCCCACCGCCCCCAAACATCTATCGCCAGCTCACTCTCCCGAATCAGCAAAACTGAAACGACGCTCCGAAAATTCACCATTTTCCACACCCGTTCAAAATGACCATGCGAACAGTGAACCGGTCGATGAAAACGCTTCCCCGGCCGAGCCCAAGCTTTTCAGTCCACCCGCTAATGGCACCGCGCTCCCTGCCCATCAAGTTCCCGAGAAATCAAGTGCCTTCAGCGGCCCAAACTATAAAAAATTAGCAACCAAAAACCAGCAGCAGCAAGGCTTTATCCAAGTCCCCACTGGGCAAGTTAAGAAAAACCCCTTCTTCGTTCCGCCGACAAAAACACCCCAGCCGTTGGCTAAAAACATCGAAAACACAAACACAAAACCTATTCCCGACACCAACCAACCAAAATTCAAGCTTCCCATTCTTCAACCCCAGACTCCGAATACCAAGCCGCAATTGGCCTTGAACCTCAATTCGAAACCTTCGTCGATCAACAAACCGCCCGTCGAAACCCCAAAACTACCCAACAATGATTTCCGACCGCCCAACCCTCCTCAACTAACGACTCGCCCACCGGGAGAATTCACCAGCCCAAAACCTATGTTGCCAAAACCCAAATTGGACAATCAGATCCAACTAGGCAAAACGACGATAAAATCCCCAACAAAATCGCCTAAACAATTACTCGCTGATTCTACGGACTCGATTAAGAAACCGACAAATGGCCAAAAGACTACCTCGCCCAAACCAACCTATGCGGTTCGAGGGAAATGCCCCGTCTCGTTACTGACACTGGGCAAGTGGATAAATGGCGATCCGCAATGGGGCTGCGTCCACAGAAATCAAGTCTACATTTTTAGTTCGGAAGTGAACTTAAAGCGGTTTCAAGAAAACCCCGAAGCCTACAGCCCAATCTTGGCTGGGTTTGATCCTGTTGTGTTTCATGAAACTGGAAAATTGACAGCAGGACTTCTCAACCATGGTGTGTTTATGGGCGAAGCACCGAACCAAAGAATCATTCTTTTCAGTGACAGCCAAACACGCGCACGTTTCCAAAATTCACCCAAGCAGTACCTTGAAACCGTGCGTCAAGCAATGGAACAAACGGATTCCGTCAATCGTTTTAGACGTTAGACCTTCTCTGGGAAATTCCAAGCACTTCGAACCGACGCAGGGGAAACTTAGGCGGCGTGCCGCTTTCGATTCGTTTCAATTCTCCGAAGGCGCTGATTTCGCTTAAACTCCGCGAGCTCAATATCAGACAGCTTTTCGCCCGTTTCAGCGTGAAAACCGGTCAACTCAGCTAATTCAACTTTGATGTCAGTCGTTAAAACGCGATGCATTTTTTGCATCGCTCTGGTCACTGGAGCACCGTCCATTACCCTGTGATCAAACGTCATCACGATCTTGCTAATCCCCTTCTTAGGAAATGGATCAACTCCCAGAGTCGTCGTTGCCGGACCTAAATGATGTGAAACACCGTAACATCCTTTATTCCCTGAAATACTCATTCCAAACGTGCCCATGTGACTGGCCCGTTTTTTCGGCCATAAATTGGCAAGTGCCCACCAGGCAAACCGTCGGGCAAAGCGCGGTGCCTTGGCAAAATTGACTTGGTGACGAAACTGTTTGATCTCCCCGATCGGCGCTCGTCTGTAATGATCGAACCGCTCCTGCAATTCAACAAGGGTGCTTTCTTCCGGCGAATTAAATCTCGCAAAAAATAGGCGCTCTTCTCCCTCGTATTCTCTCGCAATCGTCATCATGCAGACATTTTTGTCATGCTCATAAAGATAGCTCCAAGGGAAACCAACATACGCTCGACGCAGGGTGGCGTCCCGTTTGCACACGATCGCATAAGCCTTCATGTAGAGGACGTTCCAAGAAATCTTGGGACGACTATAGCGACGAAATTTCGCTACCAATCCGGCATCCTGATCCGCGACAAATCCTGCCAGTGGCGTCCTGTTTGCAACATGTATAATGTCTTCAACTAATCGCCGACCATTCGAGAACTTGATTCGTTTTCCCATCGTCCAATACCAGAGATTTCTACCGTGATGCGCCGATCTCGCGTCCTTGGTGCGAGCAGTCAGATCCATCTGACCGGTGCCAAATTTTTACATCTCGCAGGTAATTCAACAACCTCGTTTTGCTAAGTAAGAAACACTAAGTAGAAAACCGGCAGAGAAAATCAAGGCAGCTAGCACTCAACGCGGACTCAAATAACGACCGATGAGGCGATGGGACCGAGGCGACCCGCTTCGCTTTCGAGCCCAAAAACCACGATTACAAGCGAACTCTCGCTAAACCGGTTTGACTTCGACGGATTTAAAAACAGTACTCACAACTGCAAAACCAAGACGCTGATACAACCTCAAGGCTCCAGTGTTCTTTTCAGTAACCTCTAACGTCACGATCTTGATACCGCTGGCCTGAAATCCTCGAAGGGAATTTCGGACAATCGCCGAACCAACACCCTTTCCACGATGGTCTCGCGCGACTCCGATATTCTGAATGGCTCCCACATCCAGCTTTTCCCTGAGTCCCTGTACTGTACCGCAGTATTCAAGTCTTCCAGTGGATGCATTTCGATGCGTTGCCAGCCATGTCGACTGAGGAACAAATCCTTGTCGATTGCTAATCTCCTTCATAAGCCGTTGGCACCCATCCGCAGCGCCAAGACAGGGAAACACGTTCGCATCCAACTCGTTTCGAAAACTTCTATATTTTGCCTCCGCATGGGCGTTCAAAAGTTCCGGCCGCCAAGGTAAAAGCTCGTAGCCCTCTGGCAATAACGATTCACGGAAACGCGCATTCCGCAAATCAAACTGCATTCGATATCGTTTAAAAAATACGACTGGCATCTACTGAAGCTCTAAACAAAACCGTGGATGGAGATATCCGAAATACCGCAACTAACCCTCTTAATTCCCATTTGCACCGAACCATCATTTAACCAATCACACGGGTCCGAAGCAACAAGGGAACGCCAGTCTGTAAAACACGCAACCAACCATTCGCCGGCCAGAAAAGGTATCTCGTCATCGTAAAATTCCATCCGAAGAAGCACCTCGCCTAAATCGATCATCAAAAAAATATTCGATCGAACTCCTGTACTGCGAACTTGTTAAATCAATCAATACAAGTGAGAATGGCTTATGGCTTGACTAAGACCCTCACCGACAAGCCAAGACTTTTAGATTCTTTGTCCTAGTGAAAGATTGTCGTGCTCGGCAAATTAATTTTTCTTTTCATCGCAGTCCCGCTGGCGGACCTGACCTTGTTGATTGTGATGTCTTCTTACACCGGGTGGGCAGTCTCGATTTCTGTAGTAGTGGTTTCCGGGATTATTGGTGCGATTTTAGCAAAGCGATCCGTAAATTCTGTCTTCGTGAAAATCAAGAGGAATTTCGCAAGCGGTCAGGTCTCACCTGACCTTCTCACCGACGGCGCAATGATACTCTTTGCGGCTGGCTTGCTACTGACGCCCGGGTTTCTGACGGACGCCTTTGGCCTGTCAGTTCTTATCCCTCAAACTCGACGCTGGTACAGATCCATTCTGGCAAAGTGGTTTAAAGAAAGTGTCAACTTCCGATACGTACAGATGCCAATGCAGTCTGGCGGAAACACCGTCGATGGCGACGTGGTTAAGCAATCCGACCCCACCGACACAGAAGAACCCCGACGAATTAAGTCGGGCGAATTACTTCCGTAAACCAACTACGAAGAGTTCATTCTTCAACTCTCAGCGAGGCTCAACGATAACTAATTTGGATTATTCGACCCCCGGGCTAGAAGGATGGCAGCCGATTAATTGAATTCAGGCGCGTTAGGCGATTCGGTATACAGACCCGGCTCGTCAATTCCGTCACCATCCCAATCACCAACAATCGGCTGATCCTGATTCCCGCCCATTTTGAACGTTTGGTCAGCGGCATCGACTTCATAGTTCCCATTCGAATCGATGATCCACAGTCCACTACGGTAAACTGCAATTTCTTCAACGCCATTGCCATCAAAGTCGCCCAC
>JACLAC010009843.1_pt1 | contig 11184 bp, 6 predicted proteins | sample 8027881 | NCBI WGS metagenome assembly JACLAC01 (sample SAMN15725517, study PRJNA655200) | protist metagenome | isolation source: fluorescence activated cell sorting (FACS) single amplified genomes of... | place: Spain: Blaines Bay Microbial Observatory, Mediterranean Sea | collected 2016-01-19 | reverse complement strand
CACATAACAATCCGTTGCACTCAGAGCCGCGCGGCTTCACAAATCATCGTCGTTCGCCACGGTCCGGTGGACGGGGTCGTTGGACAAGAAGATGACATTATGAACGCGATACTGCCGAAACTGTTAGCGGTACTTCTCGCTGCAGTCATTGCCACGTCATGCAGATCGACACAGGTTCCGAACCAACGCATCACGGAAGCAAAGACCGTTGATATCGCCACAACATTCCTGTCCGCACAGGCATGGGCCGAGAGCTATCACAAACAACCGTTAAGTGTTGTGGATACCCGGAAATCGAGGGATGTGTACTTCAAACACACGCAATGGAAGACGAGACGACCCGGCGAATGCTTGATCCGAGTCTCCAGAGACACTGGCGAACCGAAGAGAGTACCACTCAGATAGGTAGTTCAGCAAAGTTGCACCACCGTATTTTCTGAATACTGTAGACGCCGAGCAGTAAACGTAGCGTCTGTGAGAGAGTGGCCTTTGGATAAAAAATGTAGCGCCCGGATGATGTCCTGTAGCTTTCAGATCGGAACCATACCGACTGCGACGCCATTCTGAGCCGTGAGATCGTCACTGCCACAGACTACCGGCACAGTTCAGGCTGGCTGCGAGTGATCCGAGTCAGGCGGTGGATCCGCTGGATGCGTTGTTACGTGAGGATAAAGGCCTGACGTGGCAATGAAAAAGACGCGGAATATGAGGTAGATTGCTCAGCCTGCCATGTCGCCGGAGCTCAGTGTCATCCCACGATTGGAGTTGTTATGCGAGCAGTCCTGAAACCTTGAGAGTCTCCTCAGGACTGTTCGATCTCATTCACTGGTAGTTCCCCTTTTCCGAGTGCCACTAGCATCCGGAGTGCGTCATTGGTTGTCGCCGGAATCTTTCTGACATGATGGGGCTCGATGACAATCAGTCTTCCAGCCGTTGGATTGGGCGAACCCGGCACAAAGACAACGTATTTTGTGGCCCCGTCCGGCATCGTGATGGAATTGGTAATCAGACCCAGTTCTTCGCCAACTTTATCCTGTGATGTGATCAATACCGTTTCGTGGAAGATGGCATCATCCCCTTCGCCATAACCGAGAATCTGCTTCAAAGAAAGGTAGAGCTTCCCGAGTGCTGGAAGCTTGTTCAGAATTGAATCACAGGTGGCCCAGAACCACTTCCCAACGAACGTCGAAACAGTCAACCCGACAAGATAGATGGAGAGGACAGCGAGAGTGAGCCCCATTCCGGGAAAGTAGAAAGCGAGTTTTGATAGCCCTGAACTCGAGACCAGACTCTCCAGATAGGCGACCGTGAGAATCAGGCCGCCCACCGGGAGAATTGCCACGATACCGGCGACAATGCACTTAGTGATGTGTTGGCTGACTGTCTGCATACAGGATTGCCTTTGGCTTGAAGACTCACACTGGTCAATGGGGCGATGGACGATTCTCAGCCGGAGCCTTCGAATCTTCAAGACGTCTTCACGTATGAAACCTGCAGCGTCCGTCTGAGCGGGTTTGACCACGCTGCGATTGCCCTGGCCTGCCCCCGTAAATGGTATCACTTGTTAAATGGTGATTTGATTGCTGCAACTGGTCACGAGAACCGCCGCTGGCGATGGGGGTCTGTAGCCCAGGGATTTGGGCTGCCGCAATCCGCCTGTTTCGATGACGTCAGTCTACATCACCTGCTTGTCACCCTGAAACCATGCGGACGGCGATTTCGTTCTGAGCGGTGAGATCACCACTTCCGCAGCCTGCTGGCACAGTTCGGTATGGCGCCGAAGTCCAAACGCGGGCGTGTGGATTAAAACGTAGCCGACAACGCTCCAGATCAGCCGCACAACTGGCGACTTGAGTCAGTGCGATTGATTCCAGTGACGTCACGATTCCACGCGTCAGCGCCAGCAAATAGACTGGTCAGGAATGGAACTTAGCTGCATGCAATTCAACAGGCCAACACGATGAACGCACAACACACACGCCGGGATTTGTTGCGGACGGGAATCGCCAGCGCTACGGGGCTGATCGCTGGTCGTCACGGGATCGCTTATGAGAAGTCTGAGTATCCGTCGACGCGAGTCATCACCCATGGGCCGAGGCATCACTGGTTCGGCTACTATGACAAGCTGCAATTCGATCCGACAAGCCGTTACGTGCTCGGTATGCAGATTCCGTTTGAGCATCGATCGCCAACCGCTGACGATGCGATCTCAATCGGCATGGTTGATCTGAACGCCAATGATCGCTGGATCGATCTAGGACAGAGCAAAGCGTGGAACTGGCAGCAGGGATGCATGCTTCAGTGGCTACCCGGCTCGAAGTCGAAAGTAATCTGGAACGACCGCACCGGTGACAGATTCGTTAGTCGAATTCTCGACGTGCATAGCGGAGAAGGTCGTACGATTCCGCATCCAATCTACTCGGTCAGTCCCGATGGAAAGTCCGCCGTCACACCCGATTTCGCGAGGATCGCCGCTGTCAGGCAGGGCTACGGCTACGCTGGACTGAATGATTCACACGAGGATAATTTGGCGCCGGCCGACTCAGGGATTTTTCACGTCGACCTGGAAACCGGTCGTTCGAGACTCATCCTCTCGCTGGCCGACATCGCAAAGTGGGGAGACATTCCGAAGAACGCACCGGGAATCAAACACTACTTCAACCATCTGCTGTTCAACCCGGATGGCTCACGTTTCATCGCACTGCACCGCTGGCGTTATCCGAACGGTAGCCGTTTGACTCGACTGATTACAGCCAGGACAGATGGCAGCGACATTCGCATCGTCATTCCCAACGGTTACGCGTCGCACTTCATCTGGCGCGATTCAGAGCACATTCTTTCGCAATCGAAAAACTACCGCGGCAATACGAACTGGGGAAACTTCCTGTTCAAGGATCAGAATCACGGGATCGTGAAACAGGTTGGCCGTGGCGTTCTCGACGGCAGCGGACACCTGAGTTATCTGCCTGGTAACGAGTGGATACTGAACGACACCTATCCTCAGGGCGCCGATCGTCTGCAGACTCCTCACCTTTATCACGTCGCATCCGGTCGACGAGTCGATCTGGGAAGATTCCATCTTCCAAAGATCTATACTGGCGAATGGCGAGTCGACACCCACCCACGATTCAGCCCCGACAGCCGCTATGTCTGTATCGACGCGCCACATGAAAACGAAGGCAGACAATTGCACTTAATCGATATCAGCAAAATCGTTGCGTGATCACGACCGTGCAGTTTTCGTCATCCCCACGATCCGCCTGCATGCCTGCCAGCGCCAGCAATAGACTGGTGCTGAGAAGCCTGCGATGAATAGACGCGATGCCAGGTTGGATTTATCAACTCGCGATGGAATCAACAGAGTCTCAGCTTCGTTGGTTTAGTGCCATTTTTGTTCTGCCTTACCAGGGCGGTGCTGCTGTAGGGAAGCGCTAAAAAACAGACCTCTTATCCCGCCAACAACCCCGCCGTACGGGTGGCGGGGTATGCAAAATCATCCAAGCCTTTTCCTGTGAACACCTTACACCAGCAAGAAACAAACAGTTGGCCTGAAATCAGACCGGTGTCGCCGAGAAGTGCGTTGCCTGGAAACGAAAACAACTCAGTGCCCAATCAGAACACTGAGGCTTCTGTTTTGAATTCAAAAAGAGAACCGAGTCCTGAAAGCAGGTTCTGCAGGTGCAAGAAAAAATCCGTAAACCCCCCGGGGTTCACGGATTTCAAAGTGCCTCCTGTTGGAATCGAACCAACAACCTACTGATTAAGAGTCAGTTGCTCTGCCAATTGAGCTAAGGAGGCGACGAGGGGCAAATTCCAATATGCCGAGGCGGAAATTTAACCAGTCTCAACCAGGCCCGCCAGTAATCGCCACTCAAAATGTCAACAATTCCGACGCCAAATGGTGGCAGGCACAATCGAAACGGTTAGACCGTTCTCATGATTCCTGTGCGGGAGCTCTGAAGGATAACTGTATTAATGAATATCCGTCATCTGACGACCAGAAATCAACTCGAAAACGAACCTAAAACGCGTGGTAGAGGCCGAACCAGAAGACTCCGGTGTCGCGTTTTAACGAACGACCGTATTCGATACGGAAGGTCAGGTTTTCGACAAAACTGAGGAGAGGCAGGTCGAAGTAGAGGCCGCCGCCGATTGCCTGATCGACACCCCCCTGCGACTTGTCGAAAAGAAATGACTCGCCAACATCGTAGAAGATGGAACCGGAAATCGAGCGAAGCGCGGCCAGGTTATCGACAACTTCAAGGTCAAGTTCGCCAGTGAGAGGGAATCGGTATTCGAGGCTTGTCAGCCAGAAGGCGTTGCCTTCAGTCTCGTCGGAGTGGCGGCCTCGGAAACGGCCGGGACCGCCGAAACGAAAGTGCTCACCATTGTCGGACCAGCCGTAGCCGGCAGCGACGCGGGCGGCGACTCGGGTTTCAGAGAAATAGCCGTGCCCCTCAGGCAAACCCTGGACAACCGAAAACTGACCATCAACGCGGTCGTAAGTCTGCCCGTCTCCGAAGGCAACGAAGCCGTGTTCGTAGTTCGCGTCGAACAGGAAGCCGCTACGAGGATTCCAGTAGGGTATGCGAGTGTCGGCGTGGAAGGTTGCACCGAAAGCTCGAATGTTGCGGTAATCATCGACTCCCGGTGGAGCCATCGGCGAGGTATCCGCATCCGGAAAGAAATTATCGCCGATGCGCGCGTACAAGTCGAAGTAGCTCAAATCCGGTCGAATGAGACTGGTTGTGTAGGCCAGAATTTTTCGAGCGTACAACTTCGCCTGGTCACCAGGGTCGTTCGCGATATTGGTGAGAATCGAATGTTCGTACCGTAAGCCCAGTTGCCAGTTTGGCCACGGAGCGTTGTAGAAGACTGAGTCCACCCCAAGAGCCAGGTTTTCGTTATTGGTTTCGGTTGTGTACGCCAGGAACGGGGAAACCCGGAAGACGTTTGATGCGATGAACGATCCACGCAGTCCGATACGCCCCTCGTTGTCGAAACCTGGGCCGAATACGATCGAAGGTTTCTCAAACAGTTGAATCATTGAAGCTTCGTCGAGTGGTGTGTACAGCGGGCTGTACCGCACTTTGATGTCCCGCTTCCAATCGTTATTGCTGGGCGACTGATCAATCACCCAGCCTTCCGGATCAATTTCGACCTGCTTTGGCGGACGATCGGTCAGGAAGGAAAACTCCCAGGTCGTCTCGTCGATCTGTCGCGAGTTTGAATCGTTCCATTGTCGATCCGCGAAACCGGAGATGCCCGGCATTGCTTCGACGATCGTGTCTGCTGCAGAGTTGCTGCCTGGTGCAAGGTGGAGCGCAACTTCGACAGGTTCAGAAATGTCACCCTGCTGAACAACGCGGGCAATGGTGCGGAACTTATCGCCTTCCTGAACTGTGTCGACGTTGGCGATCTTCCAGTCACAGGTTCTTCCTGATCGAAGCCAATCATCGAAGAACTGTTCCCAACTTTCGCCGGAGTAGGCTTCCAGCAAACGCTGAAAATCGTCGGCCCTTAGAATCCTGAACTTGTACTCGGAGTAAAGCAGTCGCAGGAATCCGAAGAATCGTTCGCGGCCAAGCCGATGTTGAATCATACCGACGACGCGAGCACCTTTGTCGTAAACGAGAAAGAACAAATTATGAATGTGCCCCAGATCGTCCAGCGAAGCGAGCGTCTTCCCATCTCCGCCGCGGCTTGAATAGAGGGCATAACCACTGTGAACAAGACTGCGATAGTGAATGTTGGGCAGTCCCCAATTTGAACCGCCCGGCAGATCGAGCACTTCAGCATCCTGGCCGTACTTTTCTTCCATGCGGAAACGCGTCAGCCATTGAGCGAGGCCTTCGTCCACCCAGGGTTCGCGGTAACCATCGGTTCCGACGGCCGAGTACCACCACTGATGGCAGATCTCGTGACTGACCAGGTGTTCGACGTAGCGACCGGCAAGTTGCGGCACGTCGAGGATTCGCTCATCGATCATCACCAGCCCGGAAGACTCGTTGCCGTTCCAGCCGAAGTAGGACTCTACCAGTTCAAACTCCTGATACGGATATGGACCGAACCAGTCTGAATACTGCTCGATACATTCCGCGGCGATCTGCAAACACAGCCGAGCATGGCCCTGATGTTCCGGAAAGGCGAGCACTCGGATGGGCGTACCATTGCTGACGGTTTCGTAGACCTCAAAGCGGTCACTGGCAACGATCGTGAAATCGCGCAGACCATAACCTTCGATGTCGAGGATGGAATGGCCAGTCGCATCCAACGACCGCGCGACGACGTGGCCGCCAGTCGCTGCTTCCTGGCCGGGTGAAAGTCGCAGGCGTACAGTGTAAATGCCAGCTTCATTCAGCCACGGCTGGTGCCATGGAATGTACGGAACAGCATCCCAGCCCTGATCACTGTATGCAGCGAGAATCGGGTACCAGTTCAGTAGATTGGTGACGCCTTTGTGCTGTCCAAGCCTCCCCTGATTTGGCGGCAGATCGAGATTGAACTTAAGCGTTACCTCAACGGACTGTCCCGGCAAAACCTCTTGTGACAGTTGAATATGGAGATGAGTATCCGCTTCAGGATCAAAATGCGACTGCAAATGTTGCCCGCCCGACTCGACGGATTCCAGATGGAATCGTTGTCCGTCTTTGTCGATCGTTTTCCGTGGGTCGAGCCGTAGCGACTCAACAGTTCTCTCGGCAATTGCCAGGGTCTGTTCGTCCGGTTTATTGTTCGGGACGACGTGAAACACGAGCGATCGCGTCGAAACTGGTCCCGGATTCTTCCAACGAACCGTCTCCTCAACGTGAACCAGACCAACGTCTGTGTCCAGGTCGATGTTCATCCGATATTGTGGAAGCTGAAGCCGCGCGGCTTCACGAAGACGGGCAGAGGGCTCTGGCGGAAGTAACCGCGGAGAATCGCGCACACCAGCGACCGGTGAAGAAGCCGCACTCCGCAAAGTGATCGGTGCAGGTTCCGGCAAGCTGATGGCTTCGCTCTGAGCGCATACCACACCTTGCTCGATCGCTGCGACAGCGAACAAGCAGACCATCTGCCGGAAAATGAAGCCATCCCCGAGAAGCATTTCTCAATACTGACAGTTACAAACTTTTGGCGATTCGTATCCAGTCGACAAAGCAGGCAAATTAATGAGTCTGGCCAACTCCGCCGACGACAGTAATCACTCAATCGGCGTCCGTTTATGCCCGCATTTCATGTTATCTGAAAAATCGACGTCTCAGGTCAATACAGACTGGACAGCAGCCCTCCGCCAACAACGCAGTCGACGCATATTAACAGCATTCCGACAGCGACTGAGTGGGTCGCGCAGGCATCACAAGGAAAACGCCGCTACGGACTCACGCCAAACGACCAATTCTCCGGCCCCAACAGTTACTTCAGCTTGCTGGCGAAGATCTTGCGAACCTTTTCGACCTTTGGCCGCACGACCATTTGGCAGTAGGGCTGACTTCCGTTCTGAGCGAAGTAATCCTGGTGGTAGCCTTCAGCGGAGTAAAACTTTTTGAAGGGGACGATCTCAGTGACGATCGAGTCGCCGAATGCTTTTTCGTCGTTGAGACGTTGCTTGTAAGCCTCGGCAAGTTCTCGCTGCTTATCGTTATGGTAAAAGACTGAGGACCGGTATTGAGTGCCGACATCGGCTCCCTGGCGATTCAATGTCGTGGGGTCGTGAGACGTCCAGAAGACTTCAAGCAACTCTTCGTACGTGATAACTGAAGGATCGAATTCGAACTGAATTACTTCCGCATGCCCCGTGTTACCGCTGGAAACGAACTGGTAGGTCGCGTCGTCGGCCGTACCGCCTGCATATCCGGAACGAACGTTTTCGACACTTTTAAGCTGTTCGAAAACGGCCTCGACACACCAGAAACACCCGGCTCCAAACGTTGCCGTTTCCTGCTTTGGGCCTTCCGGCACGGATTCGGGGGCAGGTACTGAAGAACCATCGTCGGCAGGTAATAGCTCGGCTGTTGTTTCGGCCATCGTCACTGAGGGATCAACCGAAACGGGCGGTGCCTCGGAATTAGTCGCGCTGCTGCATCCGGAAACGCTGAGCAGAAGAATCGATCCCAGCAGACAACAAGCTGAATTCATTAAACCTGGATTCATTAAAGCAGAGACACTCATCGGGGACCCTCTTGTGACGGTTCGTTAAACGGTAGAGCAAACAAAGAATCAGTCATCGCATCCTGAACTGACTGTTTGATGAGTTTTACTGAAGGAACAACCGCTTCGAACAGGCCAGCTGAGACAAAATCCACCAGGTCAGCGATCTATGAACTTTCGTGCCGGCCCTGGTTGTTGTTTTGCTGGTGCTCCAGTTTGGTGATTCTGCGTTGCCACTCGATTCTGCAGTATAAGGTCTGATTGTTTCTGGCCGGTGGATCACGTTGCTCCAGTTTGTACTGATACGATCCGGCACGGAATCGTAATTTTGTGATACCAGATGCAGGTGGACGGTTGCCGAGAGTCGCAGATCCGTCCATAAATGGTCGGACAATTTTCTAGCGGATATTCAAAGGTTTGCTGTATGTCACAGTCTGAAATCTCGCTCTCGGACAAGTTGAGCGACAACGATGTTCAGGCGATCGACCAGTTGCGAGGCTCGTACGACCAGCTGGTCGATGAACTCGGGCGCGTGATCGTCGGCCAGCGAGCCACCATCGAACGTCTCGCTATCTGTCTGTTTGCTCGTGGCCACGCGTTGCTGATGGGTGTGCCTGGGCTTGCCAAGACGCTGCTGGTAAGCAAGCTGTCCGAAACGATGTCACTGGATTTCAGCCGAATTCAGTTTACACCAGACCTGATGCCGATGGACATTACCGGCACAGACATCCTGCAGGACACGGCTGGCGGCAAACGCGAATTCGAATTCGTGCACGGCCCCGTCTTTGCCAACATGGTCCTGGCCGATGAAATCAACCGCGCTCCGCCGAAGACTCAGGCCGCCATGCTGGAAGCCATGCAGGAACGAGTCGTCACGGTACTTGGAAAAGGATTCCCCCTGCCGCCACCGTTCCTGGTGCTGGCAACTCAGAACCCCGTCGAGCAGGAAGGCACGTATCCTCTACCGGAGGCGCAGCTCGACCGATTCATGTTCCTGATTGAGCTGGACTATCCCTCTGAAGCCGAAGAAATCCAAATCGCGCGAACAACCACTGGTGGTGACCTGCCGACCCTGAAGCAAATTCTTCACGCAGAAGACATCATCAAACACCAGGAACTGGTACGAAGAGTCCCCGTCCCGGACCACATTTATCAGTACGCCGCCCAGCTGGTCCGGAAGACTCGTCCGGACGGTGAAACAGCTCCAGCATGGATGAAGCCACTGGTTTCCTGGGGTGCTGGCCCGCGAGCCGTTCAGTATCTGATCCTCGGCGCAAAATCACGCGCTGCGTTGATGGGCAGCTACATGGTCCGTCTGGATGACGTGCAGCAGGTCGCTGCATCCGTGCTCACGCATCGAATCATCACAACGTTCGCTGCTCAGGCAGAGGGAATCGACGCCAGACAGATCGTTCATCGCCTGATTGAAGAAACGACTCCTGAAGCCTGACGACAGAATCACAGTGTCTGTCAAAGAGAGGCACGCTTCGCAGGGCCACCGTATGACCCAACTCGAAACCGGCATCTTGAGCAAAGCTCAAATCGCAACGGCATCCCTGGCCGTTTTGGCGGTCTTAAGCATCGGGTTCGACGATCGACCTGCCCAGCAGCCAGATCGCTACGGAATCCGATTCAACGCTCTCGACCTCAACAAAGACCAGCAGTTGCAGCTCGACGAGTACGTCCGGCATATCCCGCCGAAAGCCGACGTCCTGAAACGCGACTTCAAACTGTTCGACTTTGACCGGAACAGGAAACTCTCGCTCCGGGAATTCAAAACGACTCCGCTGGTCGCTCCCCTGGAAGACCAGGGGCCCCTGCCCGACCCGCTTGACGCTTACGTTGATCACGCCATGACCGCGATGGATCATTCGTTCGACGATTGGGACGCACACCCGGACCGACAGATTCAGGCCTGGACTTTCGTGCAACTTTTTATTTCAACGTTTGGATCCAGCACGACTCGCCCGAACATCAAAGAAGCCGACTCAAACGGTGACGGAAATGTGAGCCGCCGTGAAGCCAGACAGTTTCTGGAGATCCAGGCTGGCGTTCGCCGTTACGATGGAACACTGCTGCGGACCGCTGATGGTCGCGTCTGCAACCTCGCTCAATTTCGACAAATCGACGTTTCAGGCAACCACCACATTGATCCAGTCGAGTTTAAAACGAGAACCAGTGACGGTCAGCAGTTCCCGGCACTTCTTGTTCAGGGCGACCACGACAAAGACGGACTGATCTCGTTTGAAGAATGGCAAACACTCCCTTCGCGTGGGCAGATCTCACCGATCAACGACTTCCGAAAGCTGGACACAAATCTCGACGCACAAGTCGACAAGACCGAACTTCTGGCAGATGTGCCAGCCCGGAAGAAACAAATGTCAGATTGTGTCTTTCCCGGATTCGATACCGACGGCGACGGTTTCCTGACACTTGACGAGTACCGCATGACGATGCAGGCCAACCCATGCATCCTCTGGCAAATGCCTGTCGCCGATCTGAACGGTGATCACGAACTGTCGTTCTCCGAATTCACGTTCGACACAATGCGATTTCCATTACTGAGATGGTTGTATTTCCATCGACTCGACACGAATGGCAATGGAACTCTGACAACAAACGAATTCAACTTCCGCGTCAAAACTCCGAACGAATTCTTCATCATCAACGCAGACGGCACGGCATGGCGATCATTGTTTCGCTTCGAAACTCACTTTGCCTGCGGATCGCCGGCCATCTCACCGGATGGAAAGACACTGGCTTTCGACGCCTGGAGCGTCAAACCTCGCACCAGTCCAACCATCTTCAAGTTGAAACTCGGCACGAGTAAACCCATAAAGATCAGCAGCGGTTCCATGCCAAGCTGGTCGCCAGACGGAAAGCGTTTTGTCTGTTCGCAAAGCGGCGTTCGAATCATCAATGTCGATGGCAGGAACCCGATAGGAATCGCGGACAACGGTTGGGGCTGGGGAGCACAATGGTCGCCTGACGGTAAACAAATCGTTTTCACACAGGATTCACACATTAATTCTTACCATGTCCAGACAAAGA
>JACLAC010013305.1_pt1 | contig 11185 bp, 7 predicted proteins | sample 8027881 | NCBI WGS metagenome assembly JACLAC01 (sample SAMN15725517, study PRJNA655200) | protist metagenome | isolation source: fluorescence activated cell sorting (FACS) single amplified genomes of... | place: Spain: Blaines Bay Microbial Observatory, Mediterranean Sea | collected 2016-01-19 | reverse complement strand
ACAGAATTTACTGAAGAGGTCCGCATGAAGAGAACGCTCCTCAATACAATGTCCACAGCCGCTCTACTGGTAGCGGGTTCCCCAGCGATAAGTAGCATAGCTTGGGCGGACGAGGATGATCGGGACAAGAAGGATAAGCGACGCGTCCTGAAGTCCGGCGATATGGATACCCAGACACTATCCGAGGAATATCGTCGCCGTGCCCGAGAAAAGCGGCATGAATCCATGGACTTTTTGAAGGACATCCTCGCCAACCGAGACCCTCAAGGAACTCAGAAGGCCGAAATGATGCTTCGCCTCGCCGAACTCTATTACGAGGAAGGCCGGGACATCTATTTCACCGAGATGCAGGACTTCATTGCAGAACAGGACCGTTGCTACAACACACCAGGCTGTGATGTTTCGAAGGTACAGCCAGCGAATGGCGAGAGCAAGAAATGGTCCAGTAAGGCCATCAAGCTCTATCAGATGATTCTACGTAGCTATCCCCAGTATCAACGTGCGGACGAGGCTACGTTCTACCTCGCGAACGCTCTTACCGATACTGGACATCGGGACAAAGCCGTAAACGAGTACAAGCGTTTGGTCAGAACCTATCCTGAATCCAAATTCGTACCTGATGCATATGTACAGATCGGTGAGTACTATTTCGACAAAAATGAAGCCACTAAGGCACTATTTGCCTATCAGGCTGCGACTCGGTATCGAGACTCAAGCCAATATGCATTCGCGATGTACAAGCTGGCATGGTGCCAGTACAACGTCGGTGAATATGGAAAGTCAATCGACACGATGAAAGCGGTGGTTGCCTATTCCATGACGGAATCGGCAAATAGCGATGAGCAGAAGCGTCTGACCCTACAGGATGAGGCTCTGAAGGACCTCGTTCGGTTCTTTGCTGATGCTGGCAATATGGATGAAGCCTATACCTACTTCACCAAACTGGGTAAGAAGGACCTCATTCAGCAGATGCTCAAGCGTCTCGCAGGCATGTACTTTGAGCAAGGTAAATTTGAGCAGAGTATTCAGACCTATCGTAGGCTGATTCGCGAAAATCCGAACAGCTCCAAGGCACCCGATTATCAAAACGAGATCATTCTTTCCTACCAGAAAATCAATCGTAAGAGAGAGACTCTCGCCGAGATTCAGGTATTGCTCGATCAATATGGAAAGACCTCGGCATGGGCACGAGCAAATGCGTCCGACCCCGATGCCATTCGAGCCGCCGATATTTTCGTCGAAAAGAATCTGAGAACGGTAGCTCAAAACTATCAGATCGAAGCCGACAAGCTGGGTCGAGGCAAACAAGCAGCGGAAGCTTATGAACTTGCCGAAAAAGCTTACTCGGTCTATCTCGTAGAATTTCCAGAAGGTAAATACACCTACGACATGCGATTCGCCTACGGCGAGCTTCTATACAAGCTGAAGAAGTTCGACATTGCCTATGAGGAGTATGTGAAGGTCGTTCAGACCGATCCCAAGGGACAACATTCTCTGTTCTGTTCGGAATCAGCAATCTACGCAGCCGATGAGATGCGAAAGGTCGAGGTTTCCGAAGGCCGTGGACCAAAGAAGCCAAGCAAAGGCGATTTGTCAGAGATTGCACTCACGGAATGGGAAGAGAGATATCTTTCGGCAACCCGCCTCTATGACCAGTACTTCTCAGAGCAAGATGACAACCGAGGGTTCATCTACGAATCCGCCTACATCTATTACAACCACAACATGCTTGAAAAGGCTGATGAACGCTTTCAGCGAGTCATCGCAATGGACGAATGTTCTGGTCAAGCCGTCAAAGCAGCCAACCTTATTCTCGATGCATTCACCCTGAAGGGAGATACTTCAGGTCTTAAGAACTCAGCCAAAGCCTACCTGGGTCAGGCTGAGGCCTCGAAGAACAAATGTCGTAACAAGGGACTGGGCTCCAGTGGTTTCCTCAAGGATGTTGGAGGAATCTACGAGGCCTCTTCATTCAACCTGGTTGCCGAGACATTTAAGGCCAACAGCGATGAGAAAATCGCCGCAGATGGTTTCTGGGCTTTCTACGAAGAATTTCCCGAATCCAAAAGTGCAGATGTAGCGCTCAATAACGTCGCGTTCTACGCCTACAATACGAAGCAGGTCTCATACTCAATGAAGGCTCGACACGAGCTTATCGAGAACTTTCCGAAGTCCGAATACTACAAAGATAATGTCTACTACCTGGGCTACGGGTATGAATCGGTCGCCGACTTCTCCAAGTCTGCTGATTATTATGAAGAGTTCTTTGCTCTGACCAAAGACCATGAAAACTCAAAAAGTGCTATCGGTCTCGCCGCGAGCTTCCGAAAAGCATCTGGGGACTATGAACAGGCAATTGCCAACTATCAGGCATTTATCAAGGCTTTCCCCACGGATCCCAAGGTCACGAGCATTCGGCTTGCGATTGCCAATACCTACATGGACAACGAGCGGTGGTCAGCGGCAGCCAAAGCTTATTATGAGCTGTTCACCAAGCCGCCGGACGATTTGAATACAGACACAATCTTTGACTGTCGCCTCAAATACGGAAAAATGCTCGACAAGCAGAGCAAGAATCCCGAGAAGCATTGGAAAGACACTCTCCAAGCATATGACAGAGCCGTCAAAGCCGGTGCAGAGATGACCACCGCGAGCAGTGTGGCTGCCGAAATCCGATTCAAGCAACTTACGCCCAAACTTGAGTCCTATTACGCGCTCAGCATCAGTGGCCCTGGACCGGGAAGAGCGAGCAATTCCTACATTGACAATGTCATCAAGTCGCAGCTCAAGAAAAAGTTCACGTCGTCAGATGTGGTGGCCAAGCAACTGACCGAAATCTACAACCTCAAGGGCGGCGAATGGTCCTTGGCCGCTCTCGTCGAACTTGGAAAGATCTGGGAGAACTTCGGTACCACAGTCGTCGAATCTTACGTGCCGTCGTATCTTACCGAAAATCAGGCCGAACTATACCGAATGGGTCTTGAAGACCGCGCCTATACGCAGAGAGAAAAAGCTGCCAACTTCTATGCAGAAGCCATCAAGCAGGCTTTTGCTGTCAACCTGTACAACGACCAGACGGCCTATGCGATTCGGCGCCTTGGCGAACTCCGTCCCGACGAGTTCCCTCTCTTGGAAGAGGAACTCATCGACCCACGCTATACCACGCGTACAAAGCTCCAGATCAAGTACCAGGAGCGGCCCTGAACGGGCCAGAGAGGATAAGTAAGGATGAAGCTTCATACAATCGTCATTTCCCTGACTCTTGCCACACTGCCTGCGACAATCGGCTGCGGTCCGAAAAAGAACGCTCCGGCAGAAGGCGAAACCGTCAATCCCCGTCAAGCATTTATCGACGGGGTTGAAATCCTCCAGAAGCCTGACCGCCAAGGCAACATAGACTATGCCTCCGCCTATGCATTTTTCGCAGCGGCAGCTAAAGCAAAACCCGGTATGGCAAACGCTCAATTCAACGCCGGATGGACAGCAGAGAAGATGGGTAATCTTCTCCAGGCCGACGAACACTACCGTCTGGCACTCGAAGCAGATGCCTCTATGAAGTCGGCCCTTTTTGCCCGTGCAGATGTACTGTCACGGCAAGACCAAGGAGTCGAAGCCGTCGCGATCTTCAAGAGCTACGTCGAAAACAACCCAGACGATGCTGAAGTACGCGCCAGTTACACCGAAGCTTTGATCACCGCTGAAATGTATGAGGAAGCGATAGCTCAAACACAGGATGCCTTAAGAGCCAACCCTGACGACCTTCAAGCGTATCGCAACTTGTCCCGCATGTACTTCGCGCAGGGCAATTACCCAATGAGTCAACTTTGTGCGGATAAGGCTCGTTCTCTTTCAGAAGAAGACCCTGGAATCTATAACAACCGTGGTGTCACCTTCCTGGAGATGAATGACGAGCCTCAGGCGATTGTAGAGTTTCAGCGAGCACTCGAACTGGATCCCAATCATCTGGAAGCAAATATGAATCTGGGCTGGGTCGCCTTGGATTCGGGTGACTATGGCCTTGCCAAAACCTGTTTCGAACGTGCAACCAAAGTCGAACCTGGAAATCTAAGTGTCAAGATGGGCTTGGCTGTGGCGCTTCGCGGAAGCAACGATATCCACGGAGCCACAAAGCTCTATGACGAGGTCATTGCTGCAGATAATAAGAATCGAATGGCGTATTTCAACGCGTCGACTCTGCAGGAAAAATACGCCAAGAACTACACCAAGGCTCTCAAATACCTTGATGCCTACGTAACCAAAGCTCAGCAGGGCATTGCGGATCCGGAAACACAAGCCCGTATGGACCGTGTTCAAGAATCAAAGGCAATCGAAGATGAGAGGCTGGCTAAGGTCGAAGCCGAACGAAAGGCGGCTGAAGAGCGCGAAGCGCGTCAGCGGCAGGCGCTCACAGATCTGACTGGCAAGCTGTCCACTCTTGAGTCTCTCCTTGAGAAATATGGTACCTGCCCCGCAGTGATCGAAGGGCCCTACGAAATGGGACTGATGGTTGTTGAGCAGGGACGTGCCGTAATCGAAATGGAAGAATTCGAGATGGCCGGTGAAGTTCTCCCATTCCTTGAAGACAGTGTCGCCTCTATCGAAGCACTGGCTCCAGATTGCACAGGCGCTCCAGCGGCACCTGCACCGACACCCGAAGGCGAAGGAGCTGAAGGCGCTGAAGGCGCTGAAGGCGTTGAAGGCTCTGAAGGCGCTGAAGGCGCTGAAGGGGCGGGAGAAGGCGAAGGTTCGGGCGAAGATGCTGCACCAGAAGGTGACGCCGCTACCCCCGACGAGGCTCCAGCACCGACTGAGTAGTCAAATGTGTAGCGCGACTAAATGGCGCTCATAAGACTCGTTCATTGGTAAAGAGGAAGTAAGGACCATAAAACTTTGGAACCGCTCAGGGAAAGGTGGGTCTGGTTGTGGTGAGCCCCAGGGCTCGTATACAACTCCAGCCAATCGAGGTTCTGATGTACTTCATCCCTTTCCTCCTCATCTCGCAATCTTTTGCTCAGCCAGGTTCCGATTCAGTCGAAACCCAAACCCGCCAAACGGTGGCCTATCGTAAGGTGACCGTCTTGGATGACGACGCCTTCGCGGGTCTAAGTCTGGACGGAGTTTTAGTACGTCCTTCAGGGTTGCTAAGTGTGGAGACTCCACGCCCGGCTTTTCACTCTCTTTTTCAGCTTCGTCGCAATTTCGAGGTCGAGATCGAGGAGTCTCCATCCAATATCAGACGACTGTCAGGGCCCTGAGGCCCGAAGCCTGCGTCAGGGTTTTGTTCAATTTCCTATGCAAACACCCCTCACTTTTACGTATTACCAATATATTTCATACTGTTAATCCAAACCGAGCCCACAAAAGCCAGGTCGCTTAAAGGGTTTCCAATCGGAACCTGACCCGGTATATTCTTGACTACTCACTCCAACGTGGTGATCTGCGTTTTTCGCCAGACCCACACGAAAACACGAGGATTCCATGTCCCGTCAACGTCGCTTCGCAATCGCAATCGCTATTCCTTTCGCATTCGCCTCCAGTGCTGCATTGGCACAGGAAGTCGATGATCAAGGCCGAAAGGTCGTCTACAAGCAAAAGACTGAGATTGACTTTGAAGGAATCGAAATGTCCGGTGAGCTAGTCAAACCCCAGGGTGCTCTCTTACTCGATCGTAAACGTGCTTCATTCAATCCACTCATTCGTCTCCGTACCGACTTCAACGAAGAAATGGCGGAGTCAGTGGACGAAGTCAAGTAAAGCACACTCGTTCTGCAATAGAGGCCCTATCGGTTCGGGCTCTAAACCATCACTAAAGGTAGTCCCATGGCGAATGCCAACTCAGGAAACCTGGTTCTCTCCTTCGAAATCTACAAGGGCGAAGAACACCTCAGAAGTGAAGAAATCTCACAAGAGAGCGTTACGATCGGAAAGGGCCCTGCGGCCATGCTTCGGGTCGAGGACGACTCCTTGGCTGAACTTCATGCGGTCATCAATGTCAATGATGATGGCACCGTACAGCTTCTCGATCTCGGTGGGCCCGGTGGCACCACTGTAAACAATGAGGGCGTGCAGAATTCAAACTTGCGAAACGGCGACGAAATTCAGCTGGGAGCTACGAGAATTGTCGTATCAATTATCGATCCTGAAGCTTTCGCAGAAGAGTCTGCAACTCAGGTCGTAGACCAGGGTACCGAAGAAGAGGTCACCCAAAACGTTACCGAAGAAAGCACGTCCCCAAAATCTCCCGAGTTCATCCAACCTGAACAAATTGAGTCAGAGATATCTGAAGATGTCATGGCCTTCCTTATGCGGTCCGGTTCCGCACAAGGTGAAGCGGGACTCGACACCTCAAAGCCGAAGGTGCTGGAAGTCGCCGAAGTCTGGGGAGACACTGTTCTTGATATCCGCCACTACCCAATCGGCGGTGATCCGGTAACAGCCGGAACCTCCACCGGATACCGATGGCGATTTATTGGTATTCCAGTTGCCTGGGTTCCCAAAGCATTTGCCACCTTTTCCTCTCTGCTTGGACCCACATTGTCCGAGTCCGAGGAGGAGTGGAAGAACGACTATTACGTCCCAAACAGCTGTCTACCACACGATGATTACGATCTGTTTGAGTGGGAAGGCGCCCGAGTCGGAGGGTCTTATGTGTGCAATATCTCCGACAAGTGGAGTGGCTTTGTAGACATCGGTGAAGAGCGTCATTCATTCAGCGATCTGATCGAAAGTGGTCAAGCTCGCGCATCGGGTCCGGGACAATTCCAGGTCACGGTGAATGACAACACTCGAATCGTTGCGGACCTGGGTGACGTCGTTTTCTTCGGTCAGATGGTTCACTCAAGTCGTCGAGTGGCATCGCCAATCGGAAAGTCTATGGACTTTCCATTCCTCGCCATCATGTCCTTCTTCGTGTTCATTATGGGAATGCTGATTTTCTATATCGAAGCCAACAAGGACAATGTAGAAGGCATCGTGGTCGACGTGGAAGAACTGGCTGAGAACGTCAGTCAGCTCGAAGATGAAGATATCGAAGAAGAAGAGGAAGAAGAAGAAGCGATCGCCGAAGAAAAAGAGCCTGAAGACGAAGAGGCTGGTGAAAAACGAGAAGGCGAAGAAGGGCTCGCAGGAAAGCCCGAAGCGTTGATGGAAAAGGCGAAAGGAAACCCTGAAAACCTTGAAGAGCAACAAGCCGATAAGGATGTGGCTGATGAAGCCGGAGCCTTGGGAGCCTGGGACGATCTAGGTGCAGATTCAGGCGCTACCGGAACGGGTCTCGACGGAGTTGAAGGTCCGATTGGACTGAATATGGGCGTCGTGGGAGATCAACAGGGTGGATATGGCTTCTCTGACCGCGGCGGCGGTGGTGGCGGTGGTGGAACCTCAGTCGACGGTGTCGGCATGGGAACCCACGGACGCGGCACCGGCCGTGCAGGATACGGTGAAGGTGGCGGTGGAACCGGTGGCAAGCGTACGGCTTCACTTAAGCGCGTAGGTGGCGAAGCCATCATCCTCGGTGCACTGGATAAGTCCCTCATCGACAAGGTCATCAAGCAGAACCAGGCTAAGTTCCTTTATTGCTACCAGCGTGAACTGGTGAAGGATCCCAACCTCAAGGGCAAGGTGACCCTGAACTTCACGATCTCCGCAGACGGAAGCGTGGCCAAATCCAGTACATACAAGACCACCCTGAAGAACTCAAATGCTGAGGGCTGTATGAACTCTCAGATGAAGATGCTCAGGTTCCCCGAACCCAAGGGCGGTGGTATCGTTATCGTCAAGTACCCATTCGTGTATAGCGCTGGGTGATTGCGCAAGGCATGAGCACCGTGCTAGACCACTTGAAATCGACCGAACCCTCGATTTAGTTTTCGAGGGTTCGATCTCTTTATAGACTGTATTCCAGATCGGAACCAAACCTTCATCCCGAGTCACAAGATGAAAGCCTCAAACCTACTGCTATTGGCTTTTCTGTCCACATCGGTTCTCCATACCGGCGAGGCCATGGCGGACGACTACGAAGACCTGGACTCGAGTGGGGAAAACGAAAAGTCCACCAAAAAGAAGAAAAATCGTCGAACGATACCCACCGGTGAAGTTCGCGAGATCAACAAAGGTCTCTATGCAAAGGCCAATGTAGGCGGAGGCTTATACCTGGGCAATTTCAGGGGTTTCGTCAATCCAGGAACCACTCTGGGCCTGTCTCTAGGTAAGGATTTTCTGGACCGTGAAGATCAGTCGGCCGCTTGGGAGTTTTCATTTTTTCAGGGAATCCACAACGGCTGTAATTACGAAGAGCAAGTGGAAGGCCGCTGCTCGGCTCGACCAGGAGTCCCTGGCCCACTCATCCAAGGAGATCTTCGTACCTATATCTTCGCGACCACCGTGGACTACGCCTTCTACCCGAACAGGCGTATCGGAATTTCCTTTCGAGCCGGTGGTGGTGTGCTCTTGTCTCCTCTGCTGATGGACGAAGCCGCATACATGGAGGAAGTGGTGGGCAACACCTGGGGCGGTAATAATCCGTCTTACCATAATACCCCTCACCCACTGGTAATGGGCGGGCCGGGCTTCGAGTATTACACCAAGCTCAGTCATTTCTCCGTGGGCCTGGATACCGATGTGTTCTACGCAATCGGATTTGACCTTGGGATGAACATCTCCGGTTACATGAAGTACACATTCTAAGCCGGTTCCGTCTAAGTCCAATAAGAACTTAGAACGCCTCGATAGAATGGGAGCCATTGGCACAGAACGGCATGTACCGTTACATTTGGGTGATCAATTCGTACAGAGGTGACAATGCGCACTGTTTCCATTCTGAGTCTGCTTTATCTTTCTGGCTGTGGTCTCACGCCTCTGGCCGGTAATCTGGTAGTAGATGAGGGAGCGGAACTTCCCAACTTAGGTGGACTGGAAGCAAGTAGCGGCATTATCGACTTCGGTACCGTTGAACCCGACAACATCGAGTTCCAAGATCTGGTATTGACCAATACGTCTGTCGACACCCTGGTCATCGCAGATGCCTTTGTGGATGGCGACACCAGCTTCTTGATTGACACCATGACCCTGTTGCCCACGGAAATCGAACCCGGGCTCAGCGAAATCATTACACTGTCCTTCAGCCCCTCCGATGAATTGGACTACAGCGCGGACCTGAACATCCAACTCGAAGATGCTTCAGATTTAATGCAAATCGAAATGCTCGGCAGTGGCGATATCTCGGAAGATTCAGATACTGGAACCGACTCATCACTGATTATCGATACCGTCTCTATCGATTTCGGTGAGGTAAACACCTACTCTTCCACGATGGAACAGGTCACCATCACCAATTCCGGAGAGGATGATGTACTCATCCGGAACGTTACCTCTACCGATAGTTCTTACGGCTATTCGGGCGATTTGGTTCCACCGACTGTCATGTCCGGCGGGAGTTCCAAGAGTTTCTTCATCGTCTTCGAACCGATGACAGAAGGTGATTTTCCGGCCTCGATCACGATCGAGACCGACATCAACGAAGGAACGAATTTTGAATTCGAGGTGAACGGTACCGCTGTCGAGCCCGATTGTGAGATTTGCACACCGAATATTCAGGTGAACACGCCCTCTGGCGATGACTATTTGATGAATTTCCTGAGTGTCTACAACCTTCCGGATGAACAACTGCTGTCGATCCAGAACATGAGTGATGTAGATATGACGATCTCAGATGCCTATCTGAGCAATGATACCCAGGGGGGCGACTTTACCCTCGCCTTCAGCCCTGTGACTCTGGGACCTTGGGAAACCACCAGTGCCGTGGTGACCTTTCAATGTCCGGAACTCTGTTTTGAGTATCCCAATGGATTTTCGGACACGAATGTCCTTCATATCCTTAGTGACGACCCTACCGAGCCAGATTACCAAATCGAACTCTGGACCGGATTCTAACCGTACGCGCTCCGGGTCCCGGAACACACACCCTGGTCTGACCCTTGCAATGGCTCTCAGTTCAGGATATCAGCGGCCGTCCCTTTCGGATTCATGAAAAGATCCTAAAGGCCTGTTCACACCGTACGACGCCAAGGCGTCCAATGCGAGGAAGAAATGCCAAATAGTTGCCCCGGCCTGCTTGGTCGGAAAATTGGAATGACTCAGCTCTTTGATGACAACAATTTCATCGTCCCTGTGACGGTAATTGACGTATCAGGAAACACCGTCACGCAAGTCAAGAACACCGACGGAGCGGATGGCTATTCCGCGATTCAGATTGGAATCGACGAGAAGAAGAATAGCCAAACCAACAAAGCTCTCAACGGTCATTTTGCCAAGGCCGATACTCCGACGCCTCAATGGTCGCACGAGATTCGACTGGATGATGCAACGATTGGAAACTACAGCGCAGGTCAAAGCCTCAGCGCCGATGACGTATTTTCGAGCGGAGAAAAGGTAGATGTGATGGGGACCAGTAAGGGTCGCGGCTTCACCGGTGTCATGAAACGCTACAACTTCGCTGGATTCATTCGCTCACATGGTACTCACGAGTTCTTCCGCCACGGTGGTTCAATCGGTACACGTCTGACTCCTGGACATGTTTTGAAAGGCAAGAAGATGCCGGGGCATATGGGAGCCGCACAGGTCACTGTACAGAACCTCACCATTGCGCGAATCGACAACGAAAAGGGCCTGATCTTTGTTCGGGGCGGCGTTCCTGGAGCCAACGGTGGCTACGTGGTCATCCGCAAGGCTGTCAAAGCCTGACTGTACTTCAGTGGACCTCGCCTATCTTTGGTGAGGTAGAAAGTAGAGCCCCGACTACTCCATTCGGTAGTTGGGGCTTTCCTTTGTAATGATCACATCATGCACATGACTCTCGCGGAGCCCCGCAGAGGTAATCCGAACGAAGCGAGCATCCTTCTGCATCGCCTGAATCGTGCCACAACCGGTGTACCCCATCGAGGCCTTGAGACCACCAATGAGCTGGTAGACGGTATCCGCAAGCGGTCCGCGATGAGGCACTCGACCCACGATTCCCTCCGGAACCAGCTTACGACCCGAAGACTCGTCTCCATCTTGAAAGTATCGGTCCGACGAACCTTGTCGCATGGCTTCAACTGAACCCATCCCGCGGTAACTTTTGTACAAACGGCCCTGGTAGAGCACCAATTCGCCGGGGGATTCATCCGTACCTGCGAATAGCGATCCA
>JACLAC010015475.1_pt1 | contig 11191 bp, 12 predicted proteins | sample 8027881 | NCBI WGS metagenome assembly JACLAC01 (sample SAMN15725517, study PRJNA655200) | protist metagenome | isolation source: fluorescence activated cell sorting (FACS) single amplified genomes of... | place: Spain: Blaines Bay Microbial Observatory, Mediterranean Sea | collected 2016-01-19 | reverse complement strand
GCTGCCCACGCGCGGATGAGGTTCAAAGTACTTGCTGAGGAGATGGAACAAGAGTTTGTTCGGAACTTGAAGGTGAAGCCGGGCTTCTACAAGAAGGAGTATCTGCCTAGGAAACGCGCGCTGGAACGTTCAATGCTTGTTGACTCTCCTAACCCGCTGTTCATCTACGTGCACTGCTGGAAGCAGCTCGCGCGCGCGGAGACGCGAATATACAAGAAGCTGCAAGTGAAGTGGTCTGCTTTCCCGAGCTATGAGAACAGCATGCGCCTCTGCTTTTTCCTGTGGACCAAGTCGACCACCTTCTAGAAGACCGACGGCGGCATCACATGACTACCGGACATCTAAGTACGTAAAGCAACTTTTAAACGTGCGTGAATCATGTAGGCTCGCAAGATGAAGGGTATAAAGGAAGATGATGGTGCTGTGATTGATCAGGAGGCCAAGGATATGCAGAACTTGATCGAGCAGAAGCGCCAGGAAATTGAGGAAGATGAGGCCCTAGCCAAGCTGTGAATCGCGAACCCGAATTTGGGTGCGGTGCAGTTTTGAGGCAAGCTGAAGTGACGGTGAAAGCAGTAGTGAGTTGCTGAAGAAGATGGAAGACGCTCATAACCGGCGGTTGTGAGAGCGGTAACGAAAGCTGTGAGAAGGGGTGAGGGCTCAGGAGGAAGAAATCGGGATGAAAGCTATCACGTTTGCAGCGAAGCTGAAGGCGAATGTGAAGGCGAAGCGTGAGCAGGTCACGTAGAAGGAGGCTAAGCAGGATGTGGAGTGAGAATGAGTCGAGCAAAGAGAGTGAGATAAAACCAAAAGGGATGACATCGCTGCGACGCTGTAAACAACGCTTGACCCTGATGCGAAGGATAAGTAGGACGTGCAGGCGTAGGCTGAGACCGCGGTAAAGGCAACTCTTGCGGAAGATGCGCTAGAGTAGGGCGAATACGCAAGCGCTGCTGATATGAAGTAACTGCTTGAGGTTGAGGACGATACAGCGGCATCGGCGATAAAGAAAACAGGTGCTGCTCGATGGGCGCTTGCCAAGCATAAGTTAGAGTGAACTCAAGCTGAAGTTCCGAAGGTGGACTGAAACGCAGAAGGAATGACTGAGTCCGAGGGTGCGGCCTCGCCGAAGGCTAAATCGGTGAGCATGTCAAAGTTCAGTGCGCTGCTCGGGAAAGTGAAGTCAGCATAGGAAACCGTTGACGCTGGTGAGACAGAGACCCCAGATGCTCCTGCGAAAAAGTCGGGTCTTTCGAAGTTCAAAGCGCAGTAAGGGAAAGTTGTCAGTATGAAGCAGACTATGTCACTCGTTGGCTAGATGAGGTAGAAGTCCACATAGGAAATCGTTGCCGAGGGAGACGCAGCAGCTGCTAAGTCGAAGGCGAGCCTTTCAAAATTCAAGGCGCAATGAGGAAAAGTTGTCAGTATGAAGCAGTCAATGGCACTCGTTGGTAAGATGACTGCAGGCAAGAAGCTGCTTGATCCGAAGGACGGAGACACTGCGCCGGAGGAAAAATGAGCTCGTTTGCAATAGGCGGAAGAGGCAAAGTAAGCCAAGAAGATACAAAAAGCGGAAGATAAATAAGCTGCTAAATAGAAGAAAGCGGAAGAGAAGCAGGCTACCAAATAGCAGAAACTCCGCGATAAATTGCTCTAAGGCGGGGTATCGGATAGCGATGATGATGACGAAAAAGACGATGTTGACGAATCTTCTTCAGAATCATAAACGGAAGAAAGCGACAGTGATAGCGAGAGCAGTAAGAGCGATAGCGAGAGCGATGTCTCCGGCAACTCGCAGGAGAAGCAGGACAAGAAGTGATAGGACGAGAGGGCGAAGAAGGAGCTCGAGCTATTAGCCGGCGCAGAAGAGCGGTAGAAACTTCAGGCTGAGGAGAAGCGAAAGGAAGATATGGAAAAACAGAAGGAACTAGACAACAAGTACGCGGCAGAAGGCGTGGAAAAGCTGATTGAGTACAAGGAAGAAGAAGGTCAAGGAAAGTGATCGTCGAGCGATTCCGAATAGTCAAGCAAGAGCTCTTCTTCTGTATCTGTTGACTCGGATGGTGAAGTCAAGGTGAAGAAGGAAGATAAGTCTCCATTGTGATGGAAATCGCTAGCTCTATTTGATTGAACTTCAGGTTGAGTTTGAGACTGAAAGGTTTAGAAATAAAAATCCATATAGGCTAAGAACACTTGGTAAAAGTAGAAGAAGGGTGCGTTCAGTGCCGTTTCACTTTCGAACTTTTAGAAGGGAGCGCACGATAGAGTAATTGAAACCGAAGCTCAGGACGACATGCACGAGAGAAGTTGAGCTGCGGAAATGACATAGATCCACAGCCACACCAATGAAGAAGAAATGCTGCGCGAGCTCAAGGAACTTCAGGCGAAGTTGGACGAGCCGACGCCGAGCGATATCGGCGACGTAGGCGAGATGGAGAACAGGACTGTGCTGGAGGGCTTCTATGCTTATATCAGGTGACTGAAAGACGAGTGATGACAGGTGAAGCGGTGACGAAACTAGTGACGATGCAAAGCTGAAAGAACTAGAAAGAGAGCGAAAGTAGAAAGTCGCCTAAGAGCTCTAGAAGGTTCAGACTCAAGTGAAGGCAGTAAAGAAGTCGCAAATGCAAACTCTGGAAGAAGCCGCCGCGGAGGAAAGGAATAGAAAGGCGGGCACTGCGATGCTGAACTTCCTTTCCAGCGAAGCGTCAAGGCAGCCAGGTCTAAACGTTGAAGACGAACTCCGCAAGGAAAGGGAAAAACAAAATTATTTAAACGAGGCGCAGGAGCAACTCGCCGCAGACAGAAAGCGCAAGATGAAGGCCATTGACGGCAGTGACTCCGACGCGTCAGTCGGCAGCGACGACACGGCGCAATACATCAATAACGTGCAGGATGCGTTGTTCTGGGAAGGCCTCGATCCAGAAACTAAATGAGAGGAAAAGGCGTTTCGCAAAGCGAAGAAAGAGTAGCGCACAGTCGCCAAGGTCGTTGATGGAAACAACAAGGAAGGGATGATGGGGCACTCGCTGTGACGCATGATGCTGGATACAGGCGTGGACGCGAGCGTGGCCGAGATGTGAGACGTGATAAAATCGAGGGCGATGGAAAGGATGGATCCTGCCAAGAAGAAACGTAAAGCTGGTCGAGTCGACATGAGTGCGTGACGGAAGAAGGCTCTGTATGGCAGCAGCAGCAGCAGCGAGGACTCGAGCAGCGACTAGAGCTACGACAGCAAAAAGAGTCTGGACAGCGACGAAGCGTTCCCCGTCGTTTTGGACAAGGCGTACGAGGTCAAGATTAAGAAGGAAGAAGAATGACGCAAGCGAAAGGAGCAGAAGGCGACGTGAAAGGCTGAGAAGGAAAGACTAAAAGCGGAATAGGCAGCGGACAAAGAGCGAACCAAACAGTTCAAGGAAGATGCCCATTCGTGATACAAGCGTTTTAGAAAAGAGGGGTGAGGAAAGGATGAGGCCAAGGCACTTTCACATCAAGAGGCGAAGCGCTTGTGATATGAACGCACGATGACTAAAAAGAAGCAGGATTTGCTGGATAGGATTGAGAAGGGTGAAGTCGTCGTTGAGCTCGGCGAGTAGAAGGAGAAGGACTCGGCATCATCATCGTTGGACGAGGAATAGAAGTAGAAGAAAAAGGAAGCTGAGGAATAGAAGAAGAAGCAGCTTGAGGAACAGAAATAGACACTGCGTGCGCATGAGTGAGAAGAACTGAGGATCAAGCAGCTGGAGAAACGCGAGCAGGACGCGATGGTCAAGTAATGACGAGCAGAGCACGGCGGAAGAAAAGGCTTATCGTGACAAGTTGAATCGCGAGTGAGTGCGTTCGCAAACAGCTATGGAACGCAAGGCAAAGTAGATCGTGGACAAGGCCACTAAAGATAGGAAAAAATTGGATCGGGATAAGTACGCCGTGTACAAAGGCGGCGATGACGCCTAGGACAGAGAACGCGCTGCGAAGAAGAGCCGGCGAGATCGCAAAGCGAAAGAAAAGGAACACCGCAAGAATAAGGCAATTATGGAGGGTAGAGCAGACGATGTGATCCACTTCGATTACAAAGACAAGGCTTTGAAGTTGGCGAAAGCCGGGTGAGAGGGGCGCGACATTACTGACCTGCACGGTCCTATGTTGGACGAGGTGATAGACTTAGATGGCAGCGACCCGCCCTCGTCCTTCACGCCGTCGGAGTCGGGCAGCAGCAGCAGTCTCGGGTCGAACCTGGATCAATACAAGTGAGTGCTTACAACTTTTTATTGTACTACTTGATGAACTGGCACTTCTTCTTACAGTTTACATACAATTTGATGAATTTACCGTATAAAAATACACGATATACTTGACTAGATTATGTCACATTAACTCAAGCCAGAATCTTAAGATTCCGGAGTGTTTGAACATAGCCCACCCGGGGTGGGTACGTGGTCAGAATCTTATATAGGCATTTTATTTTTTGAATCTTTGTATAAATTTTGAAATCTTTGTGCATCTCCTGTTTGAGTCCATGGCGGGCTGCTGAGCTACAGCCATCAGCTGTCGCTGTCGTCGCGACATCAAACTTAAATAGGCAAAAATTGAAACGCTCGAGCCGCACCGAGTCCGAGGGCAATTTTTTACTTCGGGCGCGCTGCGCGCGCACGTTGCTATGCTAATTGGTAAAATTTTCGCTGGCGCTCGCAATGCTCGCTCCAGCTGCTTTTACGCATCAGAAGTAAAAATTTTCGCTGGCGCTCGCTTCGCTCGCGCCAGCATTCTTTTATGAAGACTACGCTTATGTGCAGAAGTCAATTTGTGAACGCTGCATACTACTTATCAAAAATTTTCGCTGGCGCTCGCTACGCTCGCGTCAGCTAATATTACTCGTACTTCTTTTGCATTCGAAGACGCGAGGCAGCAGTGTAAAACGGTAGACATATAGTGTGACTGCAACTGCGACAGCAGACAGTTGATCGGCACTCGTGCCGACTCTTGCCGGCGAAGTTGCAAATGCAGGAGCGAATCATATGCATTTCCCGACGATCAACGCAGCTGAGGTGAAGTATGAGTACGCGGCATTGCTTACAAAGATGAGAGCTGCTCTACTTGCGCCACCGCTTACAAAGACGAGAATCTGTACAAATATCCTCAAAATTACGATTCTGTACGAGTTTCAAGATTCTACGAAAATTTTTTTTCGCCGATATTGGTCCACCCGGGGTGGGTACGTACCCAGAATCTTAAGATTCTGGCTTGAGTTAATGTGACAGAATCCTATAACATTTTTACACAATTCTAATAATTTCAATATAGATAGAAGAAGGAGCTCATGTTTTTTTCGTGATCAACTTTATTGTATTATGTGGATGTGCCTGAGCCTGCATAATAAAGCTAATTTTGAGATCGTCCACAACCACTTGTCAATACATTATGTTCTATCTTGCCAGTCATTTTCGTTTGAATCCCAGGCGCGACGCTACCAAAGTGTTGAAGGCTCACAACAAATAGGCAGGTCTCAGTTGATAACAGCTATAGGAGCAAGCGGACCAGAGGGTAGGCCTCCACGGTAAAGTGGTCACGAAGCAGCTTACTGAAAAGGAGCTGAAAGCTAAGAATGACAGAGAGATCATGAGAGCTCTGGCCAGAGAGGATGTGTAGGTAATCAAGAATAAGCAAGTTGAGGAGTGAAAACAGTGAGCTGCTGAACTGGACTAGCGAATTGAGGCCAAGGCTAAGAGAGAATAGGAGAAAAAAGAAAAGGAAATGAACAAAATTTCTTAGGCTGGTAGAGCGAAGGAGTGAGCTAAGAAGGGCGTTATTCATCATCGCCTGACACTTCCTCTAGGAGGCGGGTAAGTACGAGCGCGTCACTCGGAAACAGGGATCACGAGTTCGGTGGCAGTCGACAGTCCAGATAGCGGAATTCAACTTTCGGTGGAGAATCCTCTACCTATCGTCAAACTCAGGAATTATCCAACTATAGCATGTTGGCCATGAAGTTTGCCGAACCGAAAAATAATAATAATGGGGCTCACCATCAGCAGAAGCGGTAGCGTCTTTGTCATTTTCATTTTCACGAGTAGAAGGTGGATCCATTGCGTGATTGTTCGACTCAAAGAAGTTCTGTGACTGAGACTGTGATTGTGTCTGCGTGATAAATTGAGAATCCGACTGCGACTGCGAAAGCGAATCGGTCGCTGAATATCACGAAGTTCAGCTGTTCTAGCTCTGGCCACTCCTGCCTCCGCCAACGGCTAAACGCAAGAAACTTTCTTCAGCAGTTTCACCATATATGGGCTCATCAACCTCTTTCTTTCGTTCTTTAGCTAGCTTCTCCGCGAGCTATTTCTTCTTCGCTTCGATCTACTGCTTGTTACGCTCCATAAAATCAGCTTCATCTAACGCGGTCTGAAGAGCCAATTCAGATCGCGGACTGAGCTTTGATGTATCGATGTCATCTACGAGTGCATTTCCTTTCCCAGTCGCGCTTCTCACAAATTTAGCGAAGGACAGTTTAGGGGCACTGCGCTTTTACAATAGTGTCGTGTCCGCCTTGCTGCTAGCCAGGACGGAGTTGGCAATTGCACTCATCATGTTCCTGTTACTTGCTTTGGACTTTCACGGAGTCAAGCTACTGGACCTATTCGACTGCCCAAGACTAGCGAACGAAAGCGACGTCTTCAATTTGTTTCATGCATTTTTAAACTTCATGCTGGCGCTCTCGAGCCTCTGTGCAGCTGTTGTAGTTCCAGATGCTGTTCCACTTCCACTTCCACTTCCACCAGCAGTGTTAGCACCTTCATCACTTCCACCGTCAGAGTCACTGAGACCGCCTACCCCACCTCACTGCGGCTTATCTTCGTTGATTTAGCCGTACATCGCTTCTTGCATCATGCCGAAGCCCTTCTCCAAGCCCTTAAACTTTAGCTTTTTCTGGTGCTCTCAATCGTAAAGACTGTCCTCAGTCTTATCTGCTCACTGCAGATCCCGTCGTTCTGGCAACTTTTTACGCTCCTTCCTCTCGTTCGCGTCGATTTATCAATCAGCCGCTTCAATCTTCCGTTTCAATAACTCCTTGTCCTTCCTGTCCAGTCGATCGCGCTGATCCAAGTCTTACTCGTGCGCATAATTCAACCCGCGACCAGTTTCCTGCATCATCACGTGAGGGAGCATTTGCTTCAAACTGTAGATCCGGAGCATGAAGATCTTGATCAGAATATCACGACGCTTTGTCATCATGTTTTTCTACGTGCTGTCTGTGAAGAAGTCATTCTTTGCAAGGTTGATCAACGTGCTGCCTAACATTAAGTCGTCTTTCTCGGTTCGCGCATCGTCCCGAGCGAATTTACCACGGTACTGTTCGCTGATTACGTCATAAAGGTGGTCGTAGTACGATGTAGACGGCTTCCCCTTCCACTTCATATTTTTCTCATCTCACTGTCACTTATCGGTATCGTCTTCGCCGTTCAAGGCAGGCGCGCTGAAACCTCACGCCCTCAGCATAGCTTTCCTCTTCATGTCGTAGATCATAGGTTAAACCAGGTTCTTCCAGCGCTGGTAGACTTCCTCCTGCAGCTTCGTCAAGTGGTTATAGTTGAATTTCGCCATCTCGTTCATTCTGCTCTGCGTGATGCCGGTTAGTCGCTCCATCGTTTCTTCTAATCCACTCACTTTTACGTCAGTGCCACGGACAAATCCACCCTCTGTATCTTCATGATAAGCACCCTCTGGAATGCCCATCTGATAGCGCGCTGCAAGGTCCCGGCGAGTGCCATGCTCCGCATCCTTGTGGTCGAATGCATCTGCTTCGGCGTACTCCGCGAAATTACGCACGTTCACTAACAGTTCTTCTTTCGTATGAACCCACTTTGATGCGTTGATCTTCACATCAGGATTCGCCGATTTGTGTTCCTTAAGCATCTTGTCCATATCCAGAACGGGCCGCTTTAACACTCGCTGGTACTTCTGGCTTTACGGACCCTTATGTCCACCCGGCGTAAGGCGACCTTCCGACAGTACGTCATCAATATCGCCCTCCTGGCCAGGCTTGCCGATAAACACTTCATCAGCAGCACCAAGCTTCATCTCATTGTAAGGATCCTCTTCTCAGCGCTTGCGGACGTAGAACTGGTTCGGATCGTGGCCAGGGAACTTTCGTGCTGGTCCGCTATTCATCCGTTTGTACTCGTCAAGAAGCTGCTTCAGCGGAATGAAGAGCTGTTCGTTGCCCTGAAGCGCAGACTGACCGTCCTTGATCTTAGCATCGAACTTTGTGTTTGTTCACTCAGACTGACCGTCATTGATCTTAGCATCACCCTTCGAAGTGCGGCGCTACGCGCTAGCCCCACCCGGCGCGTACTGATTGCGCATGAACGCACTCGCTCCATGAGGCAGAAACTTCTGATGCGCCATGGGACTGAGCGGATCTCGAATGACGCCCTGTCCACCTACCATACTACGAAAGTGCTGCTTCAACTGGGATCAACCGGGCGCCTTGCGCGGACTTACGACACTTCTGCTTTTCTGTGAACCATGGCGTTCACCCGTGCCTCACTCAGAATCGTAGTGGGCTCGCTTGAGTGACTCTTTCTCCCGCGCACCTTCCACGTCATGTTCCAGGTCGTGCCTCCGCTTCAATTCTCCCAGATAGTTCTCGCGATCGAAGTAGTACCCAAGCCCTTTTTCGCCCTTGCGGAAGACATAGCCTTCTCGCGCTTCAATGAACCGCGGCGCAGGCACAAACTCGTACAGCCGAAAAAAGTCCAGGTTGTAGTTGCGACCAAAGTGTTTGTTGAATAGGCTGTGCATGTGCCGCGCTTTCTAAGCGAAGGGAAACCGTCACATTCACAAACGCATCCGCTTTGCTGCGTCAGGTTCGTTCAGCAGCTCAGCTTCACTAGCTTTGCTTGCGCCAGTTCTGCTGCCGCATCTGCAGCAACAATTTGATCTTCTCGCTCTCGGTCTCGACGAAGTTGACATCATCCTCGTACTGCAGGTCAAAGAAATTAACTTTACTCGTGTCCTGCCTTCATACCTCTTCCTTTGAAAATTTCCCGTGCTACTGCCCGTCTTCTTTGGCACTGCTATCCTAAAAGATTCTGTCCAGGTCGCGCTGCAGGTCGTCGGAGATTGTCTCGTCAGAATGGAATTGGTACGTCTTGCGCGAGTCACTACTGATTTTTGTACATGTAGCGGTTGATGAAATCTACGTTGTAACGCTCCATAAAGAGACCTTGCAGGTCCCTCTGAAAGCTCTTCTTAAATGCGATTAGTCATCACTCCTTCTTCTCAATAACCGTAATCGAGAAGCGCAGCTCCCGCTGGTAGCCCGCTCACACTTCCACCAAATCTCACATCTTCCTGATGTACCCAACCCAGTTCTGGCGTTCAGCCAGTCCGTCCTTAAGCTTGCTTTTCTTAAGTCCCTCGTCCAGCGCCTCGACTCAGGTCGCCATCTCGCGCAGAGCCTCCTCAGAAGGAATACCAGCTTCCTCCCGCCGTCACCACAAGTTCTAGCAACGCGTGGCTTCCTTCACAAATATATCAATCTGTCTTACACGCCGCTGTATGTGTTCGATTTTGAGCGTGTCGTACGGCAACTCGCCCAGCTCGTCCCAGTGCAAGTCATCCTTTTGCTCCGGCGTGAACTTGTGGGTCCCTTCCATGTTCGTTCGCAGGTGCTCCAAGAAGTTGTGCAGCGTGCGTAGAAAGTTTCCGTACCGCTCGTCACCCGCGTGTAGCTTTCAGAGAAACTGGTCGTTCTCGGTATGAGCCAAGTCGACCGTACCTTCCGTCTAGATCTTTTCGCGTACCTCCTTTGCGTCTACTAGGTCCTCAAGCTCCTGAATCAGTAGGATGCGCTGCTGCCGCAGGCCGGCCGCAATACGCTTCCACTGCCCTTGGATTTCAAAAAACTTCTCCTTCGCTTCCATAGTCATGCCTGTGAGGTCAATGCGATTGCGACCATCATCGTCACTTTCGTCATCACTGTCGTCGCCCGTGAACAGACTACCATTCATGATCCTCTTCAACAGATCCTACCGGCCTGACGCTTTGAGCCCTTGCACCTCAAGATCTTCGGCACCTTCGCTATCAATCCCGTAGTCCCACTCAAGCATGCCTTCATCGAACAGTTTCTGCAACATATTGAGCGGTTGGGGCATCGGGGTCATGCCAGCGGCATTCCTAATCACCGTGCACATGATCAGGTAAATCAGGTTTTCACGCATGGTCGTGATCATAGGCTCTGCGCGACGCATCCACATGGGTCGTGTATCCTGTGCGTCGCGGTACGCTCATGCCCTCTTTTTCATCTTCTACAGAAAGCGTGCCCCTGCCGTCAGCTTAAACACCTCTTGCGACGCTATTTTCGGAAGGTATTTGCTCGTAATCATGGTCACGGTTGTTTTTCCTTCCGGCTGTTCCTCCCACATGTCGGTGTTGCCGCGTCTCTAGGGGGTCTTGCACAGCACTGCGAGCATCAAGAAGATAACCTTCTCGCGCATCGTACTTGCGACAGGATCCATGTTCCACTTCTACTTGAGGTAGTTACCCTTTTTAAGCGTTTCGACTTCCTGCTTTCCGAAAAAGTTCCGTAACGCCCCCATTGACCGCTTTGTTTGCTGCTGCAGATGCACTCCCGCCAAAATCCCTTGTAACCGCTGTTGGCGCGTCGCCTTTCTGAGCGCCTTGTATTTCTAAAAGACAGCGCGTTCAATGTATAACAGCCGCAGCATCATCGTCAAGCGAAGCTTGATCCCCGGTATCATTCGTCAGCGCATTTCCTCGATCTTTGCATGGTCATAGTCGCGCAGCACGCGAAACACGACCGGTTTATCGTCTCACTCTGACATGAACTCCAGAAACGCCCTGACTTCCGTAAAAGGTTACCACCCGTCAGCCAGCGTTTCTGGGTGTTCAATATCTTCCTCAGCCTCTTCAAGCGTGACACCCCATTCACGAGCCATGCCAGCGACATTCTTCTACCGTTCACGTTTCGAAGCCAGATGCTCGTCCAGGTACCGGTAGCCTACAACTCGGTCTTCGACCAACAGGCCTGTCTACGGACCGTCTTCAACGTCCACAGTCGCTCGGTCGCCGTTGCCGCCCTCGCGCACAAAGTGGACCACACCCTGCTCTCCCTCGTACGGCGAGAGACCGATGCCGATTCCGCCGTCAGTCTGCACCACGTATCAATACCACC
>JACLAC010007140.1_pt1 | contig 11191 bp, 4 predicted proteins | sample 8027881 | NCBI WGS metagenome assembly JACLAC01 (sample SAMN15725517, study PRJNA655200) | protist metagenome | isolation source: fluorescence activated cell sorting (FACS) single amplified genomes of... | place: Spain: Blaines Bay Microbial Observatory, Mediterranean Sea | collected 2016-01-19 | reverse complement strand
AAAACTATGCATATCCGAGGAATCTGTACTTGAAAGTTAATTGAAAGCGAGCCCCGACCGGCCAGAAAAAGTATGCATATCCGAGGAATCCAATATCCGGTGAATCCAGGTCGGGGGTGTATATGTGTTGGTTTCTGCGGTAGGCTGAACATTCTGCCCGCTTCAAATTTGTGGTTTGAAGCCCCCATGTATGGGATTAGAGGTATCCTCTATATCCGGCCATGAGGCAAGGGTCCCAGAACTCCTGCTACTTCAGAAGACGATTATAACAGCAAATGATAGCCTGCTTACACTTAGACAGTGGAATTGGTTTCAGGTCTAGTGACACCGCCATTTTTCTTTTTGATTAGGACGGCGTAAGGAGGGAGATTGAGCGGTCCTTGAAGATCGTAAGTCTCGGGGCCGAAGAAGTCGAACAGACACCGCAGACTCCGGTAACTTATATAGACTACTCAGACCGCCACAGAAGAAGATCTCCGACAGCCGCCCACCAATACTAAGCCCCGGAAGAGATAATGACTGCTGCTCGACGACCCTAGACACCGCGTGCCACGCTGGCTTGGTGCCCGACCACATGACGACACTGTATTAAGAAGACACGGAGGGGGGCAATAGAGATTGAGCGGTCCTTGAAGATCGTAAGTCTCGGGGCCGAAGACCGATGCTTTTCCAGCTGTAAAGCCAGGTCGCTTCAAACGAGCAGAAGGAACCCCACAAATCATAAACAGAATCTGGGGGGGCCCCACCCCAAAAAAGGAAAACACAAATCACATAAATAATCGATAGATAGACAATTCGAAAATCGGAAAATTGGGAGGACAAGCGATAACGAGGCATAACGAATGGCATAGCACAGTACAGTACATGCAGTGGATAACCCCAAACGTTCAGTGAGTGAATTTACCCATAGTATCATGTAGCACGTGTAGACGTCCCGAAGCCGAACCACGGTCCTTGAAGATCGTAAGTCTCGGGGCCGAAGAAGTCGAACCGGACTGCTGCCTTGAGCGCTCGAAGTCCAAACTAGTCGCAAAACAAATTAGTTTTGGACTAATTATGATTCGAGTACCCAGATATTTGACCCCTCGATTTTGAACTATCGTTTGTTTTTTTTTAGAAGAAGGTGAGCGTGGTGAAATAATTGGTAAGCTAACTTCTTCTTCAGCGCCTCTCTGGCGGGGGGCCTCTGGCCCCGCGCGCAGAGTCGGCTTGCCCTCCCCGCACGCCGGGGGAAGGCGCCGGGGGAGACGTTGGGCGGCGGAGAGGGGCCGCGGCGTCCTTCAACTATACAAAATCCAGTATATAACGTCCGTACAATTATTCGAAAAACTGTAAGAACGAATTACTAGTTTTGACTTCGAGCGCTCAACCGCTGCCAGCTCTGCCAGATTCTTCCCCCGATGATCCTTCGTATCGTGATCATTCCATCGTCGTCGTTCGCTTCCTCCTCCTCGGTCAGAGCCACTTTTCTCTCTTTTAAGCTACCTTTCTTTTGGATGGTTTTTTTTATACAAAAACGCCTCCCATGCTGACGCCGACGTTTTCTAGCCCGCGGCCCATAGCGCCCCACCGCCCGTGGGTTAGGGTCAGAAACCGAGGCCTGGGCGAGACCCGGCAGGCTCGAGGCCTCCCGAGTCCGCCCGAACAAAGTGACGGTAGCACCGCTAGACGTTTGCATCCCGTGACACGCCGGACTCGCCGCGCGACCCCTCTCCGGTCACCGGGGGCGGTGTCACCCCGATGCCAGCGGAGAGGTTACGCCCGGCGGGCGAGACACGGACGCAGGTCCCGTTCTAGAGGTTCGTTGTGGTAGAGGTGCTAAAAACCATCCAAAAGAAAGGTAACTTCAAAGAGAGATGAAATTCACTGTCTGACCTCCGCCGCCCGTGCTGCCAGCAGCGCCAGCGGCGTCAGCAACACGCTCCTCGTCGCTAGCACCGCTCCTAGTGATTTGGTATGTGGCCGACGGCCGGCCCAGGCGGTTTGTGTCAGTAGAACGCAAGCCTCATCAGATAGATGGCCTAAACCCGTACAGTCACACATGGCCTGAAAAACGCCCTACTCCTAATGGTGTCGAGCTCATGTGTCTCGCTCTCCTGCATCTACCTGTAATGTTACCGGTGTATCCGTCCAAAATGTTTAGCTCGTGTGTCTAGCAGCTAGCACTGCGGTCGGGAGAGGCGTGAAGGCCCTGGGCCGAGACTTCACCGGGAGCTCTACGGCCACTGAGCCCAGGCGCTAAGCTTCCGTATGAGTCTCCGAGGCGGGTGTTAATCCGCATCACCTTCAGGGCGGCTGAAGTCGGTTGCAGTCGGTTCTGTGTCCAGCAGGTGCGTACGTAGACAGTTCCGAGAAAGTTCCGAGAAAGTTCCGAGAGTTCCGAGAGACCGAGTTCCGAGAAGTTCCGAGAAGTTCCGAGACCTCATGCATAGGATAGGATAGGATAGGATAGGATAGGATAGGATAGCCATCATCAAGGGATCCTCTCATCCGAAGACACAGGTCGCGCATCGGGACGCGTTAAGACGCATCCGCGCAGGCTACTCCCGGACTTACTTGTTCGCCAACAACGTCTCCTTCTCTGGCCAAACCTTCACCCCTCCTGATGCACAAATTTGGGAAATCCAAGAAGTCCACCAAATTCACGCGACTCATGAAGTTCACAAAGTCCTCCTCAATCTGCCAATTTAAGCTTTCGAAGCCCGATTCACGCCTCGCCTTGCATACCATCTCACAAACATCACGAGTCGATCTGGCGGTATCGTTGGGTTCGTGAGAGGGATGTCGTTGTTCTTTATGACGAAGGAGTAAAGACAGAGAAGAGTTGTAAGTAAAAGCTCAGTTAGCTGTCCAGGCAGAAGGCAGAGGGCACACGTCCAGCGCAGCTGGACCCAGGGTCCCTGGTTAGCCTTTCAGACCACCCTTGAGGCAACAGAGAGGTCTTTTGCCCGCTCAGTGCTAGAGAGTCAGTTTCTAGTACGTGTTCAGGTTAATGGCCGCTGTTTTGACTCTCCTATCACTTTCTTTATTGGATGAAGGGCATCTCACTCATCCCGTGTTTCTTATACATGATGTTCGATTCATTCTGTTCCGGGATGAAAGACAACATGATCGGGTTCTTCAAAGATGTTCGTGGACATCGTCGGGCATCCAGACCCCCAAGCGGTGCATGAGCCCCAAGAGCCGCATCCGGAGCGCGTCATGGTCCGCCAAGTTCTCAACCACGGACTCCGCCACACGGTTCAAACCCGCCTGAAGCACCTCGCCACCCGCCTCGATCCCCAGATCGTCCACACGGAAGTTCACCACGACCCCTGGATCGGCAGATCCGGTAGCAGCATCGGGCATCGGAAAGGTAGTAGTCGGAGGAATCCGCCAATGCGGCACCAGCTGCTCCATACACTCCGGCAGCACGAACACCCCCTCCTCCGGGTTCTTGAGCTTCTGGTTATACGCCATGAACCAGGCGCTGAGGTTGGCCACCACGTCGTCCTCCTTGGAGGGCCACCCGGTCACCGTGACATAGCGGGTGTTCCGGTTGTGGCGGAGCTTCACCTGCTTGATCTCCGTGTTCGGATCGAAGGGCCCGTCCACCACCAGGTCCCCGGTGATCTTCACAGTACACTCCCGGGAGGAGTGCATCGCGCCATTCCCGAACTTGCCCAGGATCTCGAGACCACAGCGCGCCAGACGCTCGTCCCCTGCGGGAAAGAATCCTGGCATTCTCCTTTCCAGCTACTGTTCCTACGAGGCCCACGAGAAAAGCGGACCAATAAAACCGAGGCACCTCAATCTCCGTCGTCACACTCGAGCCTATCGCATAGAGTGTAGCAGGGCCTCTCCCCATGGTCGTGCCTATCACCAGTGCACCACACCTAGAACCGGAATTCCATACCACACAAACAAACGGGTCTCAGAAACCAGGATACCAAAAACCAAACCTGTTTATTTCCTACTGCTCTCGCTTGCCTTAACTTTCCTCTCCACCCCGCGCTGGAGCCGACGCGCCTTCTCGTCCGCGGCCCGCTTCATCATCTCCTCCTCGCGGGAGATGATGTAGGTCCCCTCCCTCAGGGCTCCACGGAGTCGATCAGCTGGAAGAGCCGAGTCCTTAGTGAGAGCATCAGCAAGCTGAAGTTCGGTGGGCGCCCACCTCAAATCTACCGAACACCTGATCAGCGACTCCTTGATCACGAGAACATCAAGGGCGGCACGCTGATCCTCCAGGGTTTTTACCCCTGGGTTCCTAATATGGTCAAATACAGACTTACAGTCTGTAACAACCACACCCCTAATTAGTTTGTACATTTGCTCGCGAGAAATCAAATCGAACTTGTCCTGGTAGAGAGCCTCGCACGCCAAGGCCTGCCCCCATTCCAGCCGACCCAAACCATTGGCCATCGCTCGAGACTCGGATGAGAAGGTCGAGGCCATTGCTTGTTTGTGGCGAAAGGACCGCCAGGTCCAGGGGTTCCAGGGGGCCTTCTTTCCTTCCAGAAGGTCTTTGCTCGTAAACGCCAGAATCCATCCAGCCTGACTCCCCTTCTCCGGACATGTCACATTCAAACTCGCATCGGTGTGCAAACATAATGTAAGTTTCTCTGGTTCAATGGGACAAAAACGCAATCCCACGTCGGGCATCTGCCGGGCCCTCCGCGCCAAATTGTTCACCTCCTTGATCTGTCCGAGGCTCGGCGAGGGCATCATCTGTTGACCCTTCGACACCACGACTGCCATGTCTGGCCGGCTCTGGCCGGTCAGCCAGGCACCACCCCCAAGGAGGGCCCGAAAGCTTCCAATCTCCTTCGCATCTGCCATAACCTGGTCATCGCCGTCCCGGAGCTTCACCGGACGGATCTCCTTTGCAAACTCTTCATGTGACACGGTAATACTCCAATCCTTGTCTTGTTTGAGATGAGCACCACAAAATTGTCCTTCGCCAGTTCGCCATTTTCTGTAAGGAAATCTCTTCCGCATCATCGTCAAAGCCTGGGCATATTTTGCACCACTGCCACCACAAATAGTATCATCCACATGAACACACATAATTCCTTGCAATGATTTATCAACACCAAAAATATAAAACAAACAAGGGTCCATCCGAGATTTCTGCCATCCGGCTTGCAACGCAATAGTAGTAAATTCTTTCAACCATCGAGTGGGCGCATCATTCAGCCCATAAACCGGGCTCACAACTTCGACCAAACGCCCTTGAACATTGCTTACGCCCATTGGTACACGAGTATACAAAGCACCACCGCGCCTGTCCAATTTAGGCGCTTCCAGAAACGCACCTTTAATATCCGCCAGTTCCAACGCCCAACGAAACGATGCAATAATCTGTAAAGTCAGATATCGCGCTAACGTACTGCAAGTTGGTGACGCAAGTTCACCGGCTTGGACCAGCTCCTCCAAGTCGGGATCGCAATGTCCGCCCAAACAAAACCGGGCTTTAGCACGCATACCTCCTTCTTCGCTCTTGTCGGTCAAAACAAAACGACCCGGCAACACACGCTTCAACAAATCAGGACACGCTTCCAACAACTTCGTCTCCTCCTCCTCTGACAAGATCCGCAATGCCTTCGTTTCGGTCACTAATGTCTGCCACTCCGTTTCTTTGGCCACTGCGAAACGTTCACGGTCGCGCACACTCATCTTGGACTCGTACACCTCCTTCCCCGCCTTCTTCTTCGGAGCAGCTAGGAGCACCTCGGCGCTGTCGTATTCCTCCGGAGTCACCGCGAGATAGAGCTGGCCGTCCTCCTCGAAGCTAGAGGTGCTGAAGTTCGCACCGAGTTCCTGACAGTCCCGATTCCCGAGCTCCACCAGCCTTTTCGGAATATTCGAGTCCATCAGCTCCTCGGTCCAGTCCCACTCTCGCAGGCAGTTCTCCACGTTGGGGTTGTCCAAAGAGACTGGGCCCCACGCGGTGGAGACCTCCGAGGCTCGTCCCAGAGTCGCCATCCAGCACGCCGTCACAAAGGACACCGCGGTCCGCTTCACCGCACCGAAAGGGGTCTTCCTCGCGAAGCGCCGAGTTGGAGCCTCCTCCCCCCGGTCCCGCTTCTGGCGCTCCCAAGCACTCGAACCCGGTTCTGGCATCCCAGCCGGAGGGTCCTCCTCCTCCGTGAGGTCCAAGAAGCCTCGCCGAACTCCTTCCATCTTCCTCGCCGCCGCTCGAAGATTCGCAGGGAGCTTCGTCTCGGCCAACTTCTCGATATTCGTTGCTGGTCGCAGCTGTGTCGGGGCACACTTCAGCACCGACCCGCGGTAGGCAACCCAGTAGTTGCCGCGTTCGCGCCCCAGCACCGTCGCGCAGCCGAACCACTGACCCCGGAACCCCCGAGCATCATTGGTCCGACACGTGCCCACCTGCTTCCTCCAGAAGGCACACAGGTCCCCGCACTCAAACACCGGTGTGACTCGAGGCCGCGCATCAAGAGCGCGTCGCAGCGCCATGCTGTTCTCCAGTTCCAGCGTCGCTACCCGAGACTTCGTCCGAATGTCCATGATCTTCCAAAACCTCTCGTCGTGGAGCACCGCGGAGTTGACGACCACCGAAGGAGTTTCCTGGAGTAGAGATCCCGGAAAGGGTGGGTCTCTACCGAAGCAGATGGTGTACGGACTGAAGCCGCTCTTCCTCAAGAGGCGGTTTTTCGCGTCCGTAACTGAGGCCAGCACTTCGGCGTACTCGTCCTCGGTCGTCGGTGCTACCTGGTCCAGCACCTTGTCGAAAATCATCTCGAACCATCCGCCGTGCCGCTCGCACTGCGCGTTCTCCGTGTGAGCTTCTCCAGGAGCCACTCGTTGTTCCGTTTCGTCGTCCCCCAGGAGAGCTGCCATCTGTCCCATGGAAAGATTCCTCGCCGCGTCCGTGGTGATCTTCATCGGCACCCCAAAGTGGCGTCGCCACCCGTCCCGATACACTCGCCGAATCGTCTCGCCCCGGAGATCTGGAAGAGGAGTCATCGTCTGGAGCCCCGAGGCCCTGTCCACGATGTTGAGGAACTTCCGAGTCTCCCCCTTCTTTATCCCCTTGAGCTCTTTCACGTCGACTGAGATGTGCTCGAACGGAGTATCCTCATTCGGAAGACGAGCCGGCTTCGGAACCTTCGGCCGCTGGTGCCGTAGGCATTCGTCGCACTTCAGCTCCCGGCCCTGCTTGATCGCTTCCTCCGAGGCCCCGGCCGCCTTCAGGGCTCTCACCAGATCGGCATTAGAGCAATGCCCCAAGTTCTGGTGAGCCTTGCGCAGGTCACGGGCGATCTCCTGTGGCGTCCCTCCGACCATGAGAACTCCGTAGTCTTCCACGGCCCAGCTGTGTGCACAGCCGACCGCCGCTCGCCTCAGATCCTGATCCTCGACCCGGTCCAGGCTCTCGGCAAACATCACGGAGTTGACCAAACATTTCTCCTCTCCTCGTTCACGCACCACGTTCTCGCTCCTGGCTACTTCTGAGCGGACCACTCGATTGTCCCAGAGTGGGCTGTCCTTGGGCGTCACCAGCATGGCGCCTCGTCTGAGTTCTGACTGCCGTCGAAAGACTGCCATGTCGAAACTCAGTTCAGACTGCTTTGCCAAGTCTGCCGTTCGCGTTCCATGATCCGCTGGAGACAAGATCATGACCTCCGGTTCCGCTTCATCAACCCATCGCCAGAACTCCTTCCGGTCCCCTGCGGCATCCGGGTGCCAATCGTTGTCTGGAGACCATCGGCGTCCCGCCATTCCGAGAGACCAAGCTTCCGATACTGTCCGCTGTGGTCCGGTGGTCATTTCCCCGATCGCCGGCATCTCGTCTCGAGCACCCAGAGCTTCATGCACTCGCCGTTCGGGAGATCGGCCCACCTCGCACCCAGTAGTGATCGCGATCAAGGTGGCCAGCAGAACTCCTGCCATACCGAGCAAACCGCCCTTGGTAGACCGAGGCATGTTCTTCCGTCGAAGCCCACGAAGAGCCGGCTCCTCCTGAGTTTCTGGCTCAATCTCAGTCACCCGACGTACCTGACGGGGCCGCTGGGTGGATAGCTCCACATCCTTCCAATGCGGATTCTGCTTCAGCTGTCTCCACTCCTTCTGCCAGCCCTGCGGTATGGAGATCTCCTCGGCTCCTTCTTCGGTCACCACCAGCCCGTAGTCGCGGTACCTCAAGCTACCTTCCGTTCCGCGTCCCACCTCGGCCAGCTGACCCTCTTCCAGTTTCAGCCCCAGCTTTTCCTCGAGAGTTCTCGTCGCTGCGACCTTCGCTGTCTCCTCCGGGCCACACTCCACCTTGAGGCCGTCCCAGAGGTCCTGCTTCTCAGACCGCAGAAGAAGGAGCTGTAGACCTTCACGTTGATTTTCTCGCAACACAAAGACGTTGATCCCTTTCCGGAGGCCTCTATCCGAAGCTTCTCGAGGCCCTTGGGCTCCCTCAGCGTCGGAGTCGTCTTCAGAGTCCTCGGGACCCGTTTCCTGGAGATGCACGTGATATCCAGCTGCGTCAGCCTGCTTCTGAGCGTTGTCCAGATCTAGGCTCGCAAGAAGAATCGGAGTGCCCTCCGCTTCGTCCACATGCAAGGCACTGGTTGTCACAGGTGCTACCGTCGCCGATGATGTCACAGGGACTTCCTCTGGCTCAGGAGCAGCAGTGGAACTCTTCCCTTGGTGTGATGGCTCTTGGCCTCCTTGGTACTTATCTTGAGCCAAAAACCCTTCTTCCATTCCCGGGAATCCGAACACAGTGAAACCCCGCCACGGGCGATCCGTCAACACTTCGTGATTCAGGTCCCCCCAAACACACTGTGAGCTTCCATCGAGATAAACCTTGTGTGTGAGCCTCCAGCCGCTAAGTTGTTGTCCCCGCTCCGGTCCGCCCACGTCCTCGCTGTTCGGGACGTAGTCCTCCCGTCGCAGACGATGATGCTGTCGAGCGAAAGCAGGAAGGAGACCACTCTGCCGGAACTCCGACTGCAGCTCGTCCGGGAGCGAACCCACCGGCACCCACTCGTCCTCGTCCACGGCGTTCGCTGCGTACACCCGGATCTCGGGGTCCTCCAGCGTCGGTTCTCCTTGTTCAAGTACTCCGCCTTCAGGGAAGTCGCACAGGTCGAGCGCGTAATGGCCCCCCGGGCCTGGACGAATGGGAAACCAATCCTCGGAGATGGCCCCCAGCTTCAACTTGTCGTTCTTCAAGTCCATCACCGCCCCGAGACGCTTCAAGACAGCCTTGCTCACCAACAAGGGCGCGTCCCCCTTGATAATGTGGCACTTCACGTAACCACCGCGCTTCTGCAGCCCCAGCGGAATCAAGGACACCCCGCTGGAGATCTCCGTGCTGTCATTGCCGAAAGTGAATTTTGCACGACCGGCCTCGTACAGCACACGAAGTCCGTAATTCTCTCGAAGGTGGCGCTCGTGGGATCGAAGAGTGTTCAGTCCGATCACACACTTCCCGCAACCGGTGTCAAGCACCCCGGTCCCCGGCGTAGATGTCAGCAGAGCCGCATGTTCTTCTTCTACCTCGACGTTCTCGATCTCGTCCTGGGCCTTCTTGAAGTGCTTGCTCCACTCGATCCGGTTCATGAAAATCGCGTGGTTCTCCATCTGGTTCTCCATCTTGTTCTTGGTGTCATCCTCGGAGTCGCTCGATTCAATGGGGATCGGCTTCAGCAACTCAAAACGACTTGAATCCTCCTGCTCTCCCAATTCCACGTAGAAGATGCAATCATCCCAGCATCCGTCCTCAGCCCGAGCTCCGCACTTCAAACAAGCGCAGCGCTTCAGACCAAAGCCCTCTCCGCCCACCGGCCTCGTTCCTTCCGGGGGCCATGCTGGGTTCTGCTCGCCGCAGAGCAACTGGAGCTTATCCATCCGGCGAGCCGCTTCCTGGTTTTCCCGTGCCTCCTCCTTGCAGACATGGCACTCGGGCCAACCAGTGTTCTCCTGCAGCACCACGTTGCAACCAACTCGCATGCAGGTATTCCCCTGCTGGCTGCACGTGACCTTACGCACCTTCGATGGAGGGAGTGCTGGGTCCTTCTCGAACTTGATCTTGAAGCAATCCTCGCAGTACACCTCGGTCAACTCGGTGTTCACCGTCCAGCACGCATCCGCCTCTAGCGTTACCTGCTTGCAGCGGTCGCACTTCCAGCTTCTGTAGGAATCGACGCTAATCTGATCCTTCATCATCATGACCTTGGTGGCTTCAAAACAAAGTGCTTCATGTGTTCGCACCATGTCCTCGTAAAAGATACTCATGTCCCCGTGGTCCATCGCGAAGTGGTAGGCCTTGAGGTCCTTGCTGATCTGCTTCCGCACGTCCCGATTCATCTCACGCCGCAGAGCTCGACGCAACGACTTGTACATCTGATGGTACCGACTGTTGAACCGTGCATGACTGTAGAGATCTTTTCCATCTGCTCCCCGTTCTTCGTCCGTCGAAGAGTCCGTCACCAATTCAGGAGGCTCATCCGAGTCCCCTTCCGTCGGCATTCCGTTCGCCCGAGCCACGTTCATGTCCACGAAGGCTTTCTTGATCTGTCGAGGGCCGTTCGGGATGAGCAAAATGCGCACCTTCTTCGGCATGATCCGGTCCATCACGGTCTCGATGTCCTTCTGGGGCGGGCCTTCCACCGGCCAGTACGGTTTCTCCCGAAGCTTCTCCCGGTATTTCTCGCCCTGCCACTTGCTGTGTTCCAGCCAGCTCCCGCCGCGGTAGGGTTCCGCCAAAACTGGTACTGCGGGATCTGGATCCGGTTCCACCTGGGCGGGCGCTTCGTCCTTGGACCTGTCGCTCTTCTCGAAGAAATAGTCCAGGGCGTCCTCGATGTTCATCACCTCCGCGTCCTCCAGCTCCTGGTGCGGCTGCACCACGTTGGGAGGAAGGAAACCTGATTTCCGCAAGCATGCACCGCACTTTCCGGGGCGTCCAAACGTCTCGGAAACCACCGCACAACCTGGACAATCCTCGTTCTCTTCGGACTCCTCGATGTCTTCGGCCGTGATCATCCGCACATAGAAGTTCTTCACTCCCTTGCTCCGGGCTTCCATGATCCTGCGAGCCTCCGCTCGGCCACGCTCCACTGTCCGGGGCGTCGCCTTGCAGTCCCGCTTCAGGTGGCCCTGCTGTTTGAACCGATAACATCGCATCTTTTTCCGAATAGCGCTCATATTCACGGTATTCTTGGTGAGGTTCGGGAATTTATTGGTGTCG
>JACLAC010023196.1_pt1 | contig 11195 bp, 9 predicted proteins | sample 8027881 | NCBI WGS metagenome assembly JACLAC01 (sample SAMN15725517, study PRJNA655200) | protist metagenome | isolation source: fluorescence activated cell sorting (FACS) single amplified genomes of... | place: Spain: Blaines Bay Microbial Observatory, Mediterranean Sea | collected 2016-01-19 | reverse complement strand
AACCCCCATTTCTTAGTCATATTCTAACGGAAATCTGAAATTCTTATATATACTAGAAAATGATGACGTGTTTTTAAGGACACTCTACGGGTATAAAAATCGCCCCGCGAAAGGAAAAGTACAACGGCCGATCACACTTCGTTAAAAAAAATACGTCCCGACTTTTGTCGTTATCGGAAGGTTCCACCGCATTTTTCTTCGATGTTTCCATTTTATATCTAATGGCATCATCGCCATCATGACACCTGATCACTCCACTAGAGAACCAACAACTTGGATCCAAAAAGTCCAATATGTCGTCTCTCTGACGCTCTTGGGCATGTGCGTTGCATTATGCACGGCTGGAATTCTCGCGAACCAAACACCAGTGGCAGGCGCCACCAATTCTGCGATTGCACTCGTCCTGATGTGGGTTCTCATTTTGTGGTTGGGTGTTCTTGAGGGAGGTCAAGGGTCTCTGGTTGGCTTGCAACCTGTGGATTCAGACCAATTCAAGTTCTCTCATCCGCATGCGTTTGCTTGCACTGAATTGGCGCACAAAGGAGACAACCTGAACCGATTCATTGTCGGAAGACAGTTTCTGGTGGTCCTTGTCGTCTTTCTACTAAATATGGCATGTACCGTTGTGGACGATTTTGATGTTCCGGGTGTTCCACATGCTTTGATGTCGAGCATGGTGGCGTCGGGATTGGCTGTAATGATCATCACTGTCATGCTTGGCCAATTGGCGGCCGAAGTCAATGCGACGAATTGCATGTTGGACTTTATCAACAGCCGCATTGTCTGGATAACGACTTGGGTCTGCTTGGCAATTGAAGCTTCGGGCCTCTTGCACTCTGTCTATTTGGTGCAATGCTTTTTTTCCAACGAAAGTATGTCGAAAGAAAGTACCGACAAGACATTTGAACAAAAAGTTTGGTACTGGGGACGAGTAGGTTTGTCAGCTATTCTTCTCGCTGTTGCCATGGCAGTTACTTGCGCAGCATTGTGGCACGACGAGACTACAATGTATCCCGGTTTAACAACGATGGCTTCCTTTGCTCTATTTTTCGGGCTAGTTTGCTTCTTGGGTCTCCTGGAAGGAATTCAAATTGCTGCCTTTGCAGTTGTGAAGCTACCGACCCATATCGTGAGAGCAAGTCCAGCAGCAGAGGCTAATTGTGATTTGGTCTTTCGAGGAAGAAATTTTAAGGCCGTATTGATTGGAAGGCAAATATGTGTCACAACTAGTATGTTCTTGTTGGCACGCATCACAACAACGAATGTGAATCCGAATGATTTGATTGATACATCTGCGACTGATTCCACCGTTCTTGGAATGCCCTCTTGCATTCAAAATTTCTTCAATACAGGATTGCCTGGAGCACTGATTACAACAATCGTTGCTTCATTGTGGTGGAGAATCTTGGCCGCGTCGTTTCCAATTGCGTTCATGGGTAATTCCGTCGTCAGTTGGACCATTCGATTGTGCTTGTGCCTCGAGGCAACTGGAGTGTTTTCATCCGCATGGCTGATGGCGGATGGCATTAAATGGATCTTGAGATTTCAACCCGATGATGTGTACTTATCGGGTGGGGATAAAGACATCGATTTGGAGCTGAACAAATGCGGTGCTGACGACAGCCAAACTCTTCTTACTGTCAGTACCGGCAAGAGCGACAGTGAATCAACTTTTCTCACCAACAGCTTAAGCAATGGCAATTTCTCAACTTATGGAAGCAATAGCAGTGAAGAGTTTGATACTCTATCGAACCCATGTCCCAATTCTTCTCTTGAGTTTTGAGTACACACTGAATTTCATTAACAAATGTAAAATAGAATGTGCATATTGAATATAATATTTCTTCTGTTGAAAAGTGATTATGAATTTGACTTTCGAATATAAGGTTGGAGGGAAATTTTTATAGAGAATTTTGTGGGTGGATAGCGAATCTTGGATCTTTTTTGTTTCCGTAGGACCTACGTACTCGATGTACTGTAAATTGGTTACCGGACGACTTCATCTTCATAACTTCGAATCATCTTCACGTTTAGAGAGTTCAGACGGACTTGCAATACATTGTAAAAAGTAGGGAGAATAATGGTAGCTATCAAGGAGAGATTGAATCCAGATAAAATAGTAAAAATTTGCTATGGAGACGAACAAGGAGCTGCTGAAAAGCCCCGATTCCTGCTGGGTTATTGGAATATTCGCGGTCTTGGTGCCCCACTTCGAATGATGTTGAGCGCCGCGAAAGTGGATCACTGGGTACTCCTCTACGATGTCGGGGAAAGAGATGTTGATGCTTGGAATAAAGATTCCTACGTGAACGACAAAGCCTGGATGAAGAAGGAGTATAATCCGTTCATGAACCTTCCCTTCCTTGTCGATTGCGAAGACGACACTGTCATTTCGCAAACAAATGCAATATTCCTGTATCTCGGCCGGGAATTGGATATGCTTGGAAGCTCCAAAAAAGAGACTTCCAAATGCGAGGAACTCCTTTGCGAGATTATGGATCTTAGGAATTTGATGGTGAGGTTTGCTTACAATAGGGACCCCGAGACGGCGAAGGCCGACGCCGAAAAGCTTGTCGGAGGGAGGTCGGTTGCCGCCATTCTTGACAAGTTAGAAACGCATTTGGGAAAGAATTTTTCCGGAGCACTGAAGGTGGACAAAACAAAAGTATTCCCACTGGTTGGAGGCAAAATTTCAGCACCCGACTTTCATTTGTGGGAAATGCTTGCTCAATATGATGGACTCTGTAGATACTATCACCTGGAACCGCTTGTTAGTGAGGCTGTTCGACCGTTTCTCTTTGCTTACCGAGAAAACTTTGTTTCGTTTCCAGATAATTCCGCGTATATGGAGTCATCGCTTGCGACTTTGCCGTACAACAACCCGTATGCCAGATTCGGGTCGGATCCTCTCACGTTGGGTAAATATGTTCGGGGTCGAACGAACCCGTGGAAGCAACAGGGGAGAGTTGTTGACCAAAGAACGAAGGGTCCACTCAGCAAAAGGCAAGCGATCAACTAATTGGTTGATAAATCCTGATTTTTATAGCAATGGCAATTTCTCAACTTATGGAAGCAATAGCAGTGAAGAGTTTGATACTCTATCGAGCCCATCTCCCAGTTCTTCTGTTGAGTTTTGAGTACACACTGAATTTCATTAACAAATGTAAAATAGAATGTGCAAACTGTTTGATCGCATCAACTATTCTAAAATATAAATGCAATGGACTTTGTTTCGATAAAATTCTTTTTTATTCTCAACTCGGTTGGCACCATTCCAGATCACAGACAATGGAAACATGATCACTTGGCATGACCTCATTTGGCTTTGTTTGAAAGAAAATGGAAAAATAGTGAGCACAAAACAATGCAAAAAGTGAAATACTTGTTCACTGTCAAAACTCTAAACACATACCATCGATACAAATTCTTCTATATCCTTGGTTGTTGGCATGGGAGCGGATCGTATGCGAGAAAATCCAGTCTTTTCGTCCTCGGAAAATTGGCTAGCAAGCACATAGTCGAGGGTTTCGACGAATTTCGGCGTGAAATTGGTAAATGGAGGCTTTGGTTGACAACCCGACACAAGAGAAGGAAACGAATCTGGCAATGATATTGTTGGTGGAGGAGTATTGGGCGGATTCAGGTTGGTGGCTTGGTTTTGATGAGAAGATCGTCTTTCTTCAGCTGTGGTGCCACTGTCGACCATTGCCTCGACGTCATTATCGTCAATGTCCATTTGGTATGTATGGAGATAATTCCAACAATCATGGTGATCTGATTTGATGGCCTTGGTAGTGAGAAGTTGGGAAGCACCGGATAAGGGATCACTATTCAGATCTCCACAAAGTAGAAATGGATCAGGGGAACCGTCTTGGGCACGGCGAACCTCGTCAATCTTTTTCGCGACAGCAAACACCTGCATTGCTCGTACGTGATCTGCCATAGGATGCCAAAACAGGTGCGTATTGGCTGAATGTGTAAAATAAAAAGGATTCAAAATCAATGACGATGAGAGAATAAGGGTGCAGAAAAAGAAATGGAATGAGTTTCTTTGTTTGAATACAATGTTTCCACCACGTTGCAACGAGCGACCCGAAAGAATGATGATTAAAACGTACCAACCACAACCACATTAGCATCTTTGTTTCTATAACGTTTCAGTTTCAGTTTTGCAATCTGGAGAACTTGTCCTAGCTTTTCTGTTGCAATCCTTTTGAGTTCTAGATTCGAATTCAGCAAGTCGTTGACGCCCTTTGACGACAGAGACCAATCGTGTTCGAGTTCTGCGTTCTCGGAAGGCTCGAATAAATTCTTGACGGGAAACGATAGCTTTTGATCGGCCTCAAAGCCATCGGTCGACCAAAATATTGCACATCCTTCACGTTGTTGGGATGCCTTGTTGGAATAATAACCCTCGTAGCCTGATGCCAGCATAATTGGTTCCAAATAGGCATCGTAAACCGATCCATCGACCTCCTGGAGGCAGATGATATCAGCTTGATAGCCTAAAATCTCAGCAGCAATCATTGGAAGGCGTCGCGTCTTTTCTACATGTTCGTATAAGACATGCGGATATGTTGTTTCTCCATCGGTGGTGCCCTTTCGAGACACGTATAGATCTGCCAGAATGTTGTAGGTACAAACTCGTACCATCGGCGTCTTGGAATCATCGTTTGTTTTTTCTTTTACGAATTTTTCGCGGAGGGGACTCACAATGGGCATGGGAGGCAATGCTTCGATTGTATTGTGGAATTGGTAAGCTTCTGATCGTCCCAATTTGTGATTGGGTCCTTCTCCTCGCAGTGGTCGCAGAATCACGCTAAGAGATTTTCCAATGTGATTCGCTTCTGGGACAAAGGAATGACTGTTTCGAAGAACAAGTTCTTCTTCTGCTTCATCATCACTACGTAGAAACCATGATACTTCAACACCAGTGGCATGCAATAGCGTTGTTTGAATGACGATCGGTACTCCCACAAAAAGCTTGCTCCGAAAGGATTCAAATGTTCGGATGGCGAGTATCACTGGTAGATTCGAATTTACACCAAATCGAAAATCCGTCGATCGAAAGACCGAAGTTAGAGTTGGATTGTTCTCCTCGGTTGCTTCTTGTTCCAGGGGTATTGATACATTCAACTCGACGTTTGAAGATTCTGTTAACAAAGCCAACTCCGTGCACAACCCAAAAGCGTTTGTATTTTCGGTGCCAATTTCGGTGTGTTTTGCTTCTGCACTGTCGCTTCCGTCTCCATGACACACCAGCATTCTTGATGACGGTTCGCTTGGCTGCTTTTGGGATGCATCCACGATGTCCTTTTGTTTCTTGTTTTTCCTTTTCTTCTTTTTTCCTCCTTGTGCTAGCTTTTTCGCGACAGAAATTTCCAATCGCTGAAATGCTTTCCGAGAGATTTCTTTGGCTTCTCGATTCAAACGAATTTGGATGGTCTCATTATTCGCCGGCGTAGACTTTGTAAGCTCGAGATCAAAAAAGACAATTGTATCATCTAGGTTTGAATCATTTGTTTCGACAATAGTATCGAATTTGCTGTCTTCTTTGGTGGATGGCGCTTCCGCAGATTCCAAAACTTTGCTAAATCGTTGGAGATTTGAAATCGAATGAACCTTGTCCTTCTTGAGATCATAATCCTGCCATTCCTTTGGTATTGATACTATTGAGAGGCGATTATTGGTATTCAATCCCCCCGGTTCTGCAGATTGAGAACTCATCTCTCGCGATTGCAACTGCGTCAGAAAGGATCCTTGCTGCCCTCGAGAAATCCTCTTTTGTGGTATCGATCGGAAGGCTTTCGCCCGGAAAATTGAGCACGATCGGAGAAACGTGGTGCCAACAATTATAATACAACAAAAAGAACTAGGAAGGCTTCTCAATCCTCTCATCGAAACATGATTCTACTCAATAGACTTTGGCCACACTGTATCAAAGTGCAATTCAATGATCATGTTTTTCGGAAAAAGAAATCCATCACAGCGCGGAACTGTCCGCCGTCCGGCAAAGTCAGTCACGAATCTACGGGATTCAATAAGGTTTTGCACGCGCTCGCGTAAATCACCGGTACTTCCGACAGATTCCAACGACCGTTAGTTGCATCGGATCGAACCTGCTGGCGATCGCCGGAAGTGAAGAAAATGATCAACGATATCTCCGTTTTGGTTTTGGTTTTCGTTTTCGTTTGGCAAAAAGAATTGTCGTTTGGTCTCGAGACGAGAATTGAATCATCGATACCAACAAGATCTGCCAGAACAAATCAGTTGTGTGCTAAAAGAGCTTCATTGCCAAACACAGCATTAGTAGAATTGTATTCGAAGACTTGAAATTGAACAATGGGAGCCGTACTTACCAAATTGCTCGAGATTTTCTGGACGAAGAAGCTCGACATTGTCGTCATTGGACTCGAAAATAGGTGCGTTTCGCAATTGCTTTTTCGTGGGATGCTGTCTTTTGCTTTCTTGCTGGTTTGTAGCGGTGGCTGGAATGGTTTTCATTCGTTGCTCACCAAATTCTTCATCTTCCGACTTTCTTCGACAAACAATCAAACCATGATCTCCGATTCGAATTGCCCAAATTTATTGCTATAATAGTGGAAAGACCACCCTCCTTTCCGTCTTGGCCCATGGAGTCCCTGTCGAAACCGTTCCAACTATTGGTCTGAATGTGAAAGTTTTCAAAAAGGGAGCTGTCAATATGAAATGTTGGGACATTGGCGGCCAGGAACAATACCGAAGCGAATGGTCCCGGTATACTACAGGTTGTGATGTTGTGCTTTATGTCGTCGACGCTGCCGCCCCACAAAAGCTCGAAGTGGCAAAGAGAGAACTCCATAAGCTCTTGGACGATGGAAGCATCGGATCTACTCCCATGCTCGTCTGTGCCAACAAGATCGATCTCCACCCTCATGTTGGAGAATCCGAGCTCATTGACAAGCTCCAACTCAATTACGTCATGGAAACTCCTTGGATGGTCCTGCCGATATCCGCGCTCCAGTGCACCAACATTGAGCAGGTTGTGGAGTGGTTGACTTCGCAGGGAAAATAAGTACCATACCCGGCAACATCCTAGTACACGATTTAGGACATCTGCGACAAACATATGGCGCACAGTTCAACACGACAACAACAACAACAACAGACAGCAGGGCGCAAAACCAGTATCAATAGTCCAAATTTCCATTGCATCAGCGAGGCGTGGAAGGTCAACCGATCGGATAACTCATACATTCTCGTGCAAACATCCGGCGGTGGCGATATAGTTTTCGTTCGCTAGAGTATTACACCATGTATTAGAATATTATATCATTACAAAAACAAACTTTTCATCGTTGCATTCGCTAGTTCCATTATGCCTTGAAGCACTAGAAGTGATTGCGATGGAGTACACGACAATCTTCATCCAATCTCGTTTTCGGATCCGTTTTTTTCATATTTTTCTACAGAAACCAGGGCGCTTCCTCTTCGATGACTTGGTTATCGATGCGCTTGGTGGGAGCAATGACAAATTCCCGCGGACGATCCTTGTCGACTAGCGCAACTCGGCAATCCAACCGTACGTGACGCACCGGCTTTCCATCCTTGGTCAGGGCGCAATCTCCATCTTCATCCAGTGCATCGCAGAATTCCAGGCTCACATCTTCGTCGGTACAAAAGACCTTGACACGACTTTCGGGCCCGCAGGCTCCCTGAACGGCCCGTTCTGCAAGCATTTGCTGCCAGAATGGGCCGCCATTGGCGTCCACAGCCAAATGGGCGGATACGGATTGAAAGGCACCGTCCAGAATGGATTGTACGCCTCGAGTACCCCAGCAGCCAGCCCTCCAAACGACAGAACCATACCCATTGCGCTTTCCAAGGTGTTTCATGACATCAATGGGATTTTTTCCGTTCAGAGTCTCGACAACGACACCAAATGACTGTAGCTTTTGTTTTCTGGCCAGTGTTCGAGTCAATTCCTCTTGGATCATTTCAGTGGCAGCCAATGCGGCAGATTGGTACTCCATTGCCGCCTCGGCAGCGGATTCGGCCTCGCCCGTCTCAATGGCGTTCTTTGCGGCCTCTGCGGCCTTGGCTGCAGCCTTTGCGGCCTCGGCTGCAGCACGAGCGGCTCCCTCTGCCTGTGTGCTCCTTCCTTTGCGCAGCAAGACACGGGTGGGCTTTCGTCCCTCGCCTCTCCAGAATTGTTCCACGTCGACGCCGGGTGGAAGATTGGGATCGTCATTGCTGAGGGGAAGATTTTCCAAATCTGTAGCATCTAGCACTACAATGCGTTCGACACCCTTGGGTAGCTCGGTTCCAAAGGTGGATAACCATTTGAGTCCATTCAATCGAGACTTGATGGTGTTGTTCTCGACCATGGGGCCTGTAAGAGAGCAAGTGATTGAATCCAATCGTTAGTCGATGTTCGAAGCAAACTGTAGAAACAAATATAGCACAATAGCAAATACTCACCATTATTTCCCTCGCGCGGAAAGGTGGCAATCACGGCATCGACCTGCGAGTAATAGGGCATAAGGACATCGCGGTTGGACTTTTTCGAGAAAGCCTCGTCTTTGAAAATTAGATCTTCATCGCCGTCCAAATCCTCCTCTTCGTCATCCACTGCCCAGATTTGTTCGGGTGGAGGCGCCATCTCGTAGCTTCCAAAGTCCCGAAAGGACAAGGTTTGGCCTCCAAACGATTTTCCAAAGGCATTTCCCAGCTGTGCAAAAGCTTCGAGGTCGTCACTATCTACGACGCTGCAGTGCAACAAGCCCAAGGGACGACCCGTTCGCTTGCGATGGTTTCGCGCCATGACCATGAGCTTGGTATTGGCTCGCTCCATGTACGGCTGGACGAGTTCTCGGCATTCTTCCTCCAATACCGTTCCCATGATCACGTCCAGGCCATTCTGTCGGTGTAGAGTTTGTGAGCCCTTTCCGGAACGTTCCGGAACCGGATCGGGGGTTCCAATCACAACTCGTGCGACTCCACTGAGCTCGATGAGCTGCGTCATCGGTGGAAGCATCTCGCCTCGACGGCTGGCCAGCGGCTCTAGCGTCACATACAGAGTGGCTCCCGCCAGATCGTCACGAAGCTTCCAACAGGCCGCCGAATCCACTGGCCACGTGACGCACCACTCCCGGAGGGGCATGGCGTCCAAACCCGATTTTTGAAGGGCATCTTGGATGGCATCCTTTTTATAGGAGGAACATCCTAGGCCCAGAACTTGGCCGTCAGAAGCTACCAGAGCAGCGCCGACGACGGGGTTGGGATAGGCTCCCGCCTCTTCCGATCTGGATTTGGCGTACTCAATGGCAAGCCGCATGTGTGATTCGTCAATTAGGAACTGTTCCTGCTCTTCTTCCGACATTTCTTCGACCTCCTCGTCTTCGATTGCCTCGATTTCTGTTAGTTGCTCCACTTCTTCGTCTTCCCTCTCCACCAAGAGCTCGTACTCCTCGTTTCCATTCACGGCACAAAGCGATGAAGACAAAGGACTTGTCCAATATCGATCGCATCCTCCCACATTTTGAACCTGTGACCCCACCGGCCTCGTCTGATGCAATGGTTTTGAAACAAATGGCGCGACGGGTTTCAGCGACAAAAGAAATGCCGCTTGAGTAAAGAGGATGCCGATCGTTCGTACCATCCTTCGATATAAATTCTTTGAACTTGTTGTATCTCTTTCGTCTTATATCAATAGAAAATAAAGCTATTGTATGGCAAACAATGTTCAATGAATCCCCAAAAGAAAAAGGATTCGATTGAAAATTGAAAATTCCGAATGATTCTATCGATTTTGATTGATTGATTGGCATTCGGCGTTTAGTTTCGATGATGCTTCTCCTCGTTCGTCGTGTCACGTTGCAAGCTGGTTTGTTCCTTCCATTTGTGTGTCTTTCGAATACGGACCGCGTACGAGAGATTCGCCGACCAAACTCAGTTCCGCGTGTCATAGGAAAATTTTAGTTTTAGTCGTAACAGTCGAGTCGGAAGCAAGTCTGTCATTTCTTTCGGCACATCGGCACTTGCTTCCCGAAGAACGGAGAAGTTTGTGAAAGAAACCCAAGATGACGAAGGGGAACAATATTCATCCATCACAGTTCTAGAAATCCAGAAGCAACACAAAAGGCAACATCCATACGAAAGTGCGTAAAAATTATGAGCAAATTCGAGTTGCAAGAGAGGGCCTTCAAGGCTTCTGGAAGCACCTACGAAGACTCTCTCAAGGCCACGCAATTGGTCCCATCGTTGTACGAACGACTGGGAAAAGAATTTGGAATGGAAACTCTGTCCACTCTATTTTATGATCGAGTCTTTGCCGACAGTGAAAACCAATGGTTCTTGAGCATTTTCGCCAGCAGTACCAAGTCGGAGGCCATCGACAATCAGTTTCGATTCTTTGTTCAGATCTTTGGCGGTCCCGATTTGTACCGACAAAAAGGAAAAGGAAAATACCTTCGCTTATCGGGACGGCATGCTAACTACCCAATTGGTCACCGAGCTGCAGATCGATGGATAATGCACATGTTGAACGCAATGGATGAGCACCCGAAACTTGCAATCAACGAGAATGCGGCCGATGACGAAACAGTCATGATTGCCGAAACCATAGAGGCAATGGTGGCCTATTTCAAATACACGGCGCACTACATTGTCGTAGCCTCGGAATATATGCGGGACGATCAGCTCAGTGGAGGAACTAGAATTGATGAGGGAAGAGTTTGGTGATAAAAGAGTTGAATTGTCAGTTGGAAGGGGCATCACGGTGCCGAAAACACGATCGAATCCACCAAACAAATCGACGCTGTCAAAACAAAACGAATCGCACCATCTCTTAGGATGCAATAGCCTCGTTTTATGCATGGCATTATTGGCGACGATTGGTAGAATACTTTGCTCAACAAGGATATCTTTCTATTTGAGATAGTAGTACAGACCGATATCGCTTCAGTTCTTGTGAGACCGAGAACTAGAAAGGTAAGCAAAATTCCGTACAAAAAGTATTTTGGTCAAAGCACGAAATACTGAGTAGAATTCAAAAAGTACAGCTACGCGACCAAATTCTCCTTCCTAAGTAAATGAATTTGATAGGATTACTATTGTCTAAATATTCGATTCACATAGGGAGCACTTAAATCTCTGGTACAGAATGTACAGAAATGCCGTAGGAATGGTTTCCGACTCACCGGAGGACTACAAAA
>JACLAC010013546.1_pt1 | contig 11195 bp, 4 predicted proteins | sample 8027881 | NCBI WGS metagenome assembly JACLAC01 (sample SAMN15725517, study PRJNA655200) | protist metagenome | isolation source: fluorescence activated cell sorting (FACS) single amplified genomes of... | place: Spain: Blaines Bay Microbial Observatory, Mediterranean Sea | collected 2016-01-19 | reverse complement strand
GATCTCACCCGGTGTCGCCTTCTCCACACTGAACACCGGGTTGATAACCAGATCGTTGGTGTTCCTCAAAGGTGTGACAATTTTTCGTTTTAAGAACTTGTCAAGAAGCCTCAAACGGAAAACGGACGCCTTCGCGGATGGCTCGGAGAATACGCGGGGACGCACCAATCCGTTTCCATTCACGCTAGGCCGCATGCAAGCGCAAAGGGGCCGCGGAGGGGAAAATTTCCACAAATCAAGCGGAATCGCCTCGCTCGGCCCGCCGGATCGCCCTCTCATCAGCTGGCCACTGGTAGAATTCCACGAACGGAAGCGATGTCAGTTCCGAGAGAGGCTTCGAAAAATCGCGAGGCTTTGTCGACGTCGTGATATTACAAAAGGAACAAATGTCTCTGAATACCGTAAAGCCGCTCTCCTTGCCATTCTTACCCTTCTTGAGCTTCAGGTTTCTCACAACCTGGAGCTGTGAATGCTTCGCGTCTGAAAATAACTTACCTGTGTCGATCATCGATTTGACAACCCGGAGTCCCTCCGATAGAATCGCGTTCTGCGAGCGCAACTCGACAGTGGATACCGCCTCATTAGAGGTGCGTTGGGAGACGCGATCGAGCTCCCTCTCGATCGTTACAAAGATACGCCGAGACAAAAGATTGTGCGTCGCCTGCGTGCGCAGGCCCGCCGACATATTCGAGCTGCACGTTGCCAATAATCTCTCATGATGATCATCTAACTCCTGCGCGATCCGTTGATTTCGGACAAGGTCAATCGTACTTGCCTCTTCTGAACCGAGGTTCTCATTGTATTCCAAAATGGAACGGTGTGCCGGGCAACCGGACACTGTGTACATTGAGGGTTTCTGGAAGATTCCATTTAAAGGCGCCGTGTCTCCTAACGGGAGGAAGACACGGACCATGCACGTGTGACATAGTCCGCGGTTCGCCGCAGCCCCGGCCCGAATCGCTAAAAGCTGTGCATTTGTAAATAGCTCAAAAATCGATATGGGTTAACAACTTGGTGATCTACCATATTGGCAGTCCATATACATTCGGGCATGGTGATATATTGCCCCCGAAAAAACATGAAACGGTTTGATCAAATCCTGTATAATATTCTTTCGTACTTATTAGTTTTGCACACCCCCTTTGTTCACGATCAGCAGCGGTAGAAGACCAAATTGTTGACGTATTCGAGCCCTTATGCTCAAAAACTGCATTTTTCACAGTATACGGAATCCTTGAAAGGCACCGCACATTTCCATTGCAGCGTTGACCCCACAACGTTGAATTGTGATAAAATTTGTCAACCAAGTAATCTACCCCAGGGGTGTTAATATTTCTTTTCAAATAACGCACCACGTGCGGTATATCGCGGCATTGCAATATACTGGCCCCTAATCCATATGAAAAGCGTACGAAAGAGAAAGAGTTTATACTATTTTTGGCCCAACGGATGACCTTAGAAAACATCTTAAAATGTTTAAGGCATGGTACAAAGTCATCTTAAATATATAGAAAAAACCAAAATCCTCCACAATGTGTCATATAAAAGTGCTGCAAAATGCGCATGAAGTCACGAGTTTGTTGGATTTGCCGCAATCGCGCACTCCGCGGCCTCTCTAACGTAATCCATTTTGTGGGAAATATACCCTGGTCTGGTGGGTTCAGATCACGGAGAAATGTACGAGCCTTTGCTCTTTGCTTATCGTTTGTATCATAGGCAGTAATTGTGTTTTTTAAAGTATCTATTTCATACACCTTTGTTCCTTGAGGCCACGAGTAAAACCATGCTTGTAGCCCCCGTATCGAGGGAATGTTTGCAGTTACAACCGGGAAAAAATCAAGTTCGTGTAAAGAAATATATTCATTCCACCCTGTGTCTGCTTCATGGGCCGTGTTGTATGGTGATAACAAAAATAACAAAGTACTGCCTATCATGAAAAATACCAACTTGCAGCAGATACTCGAGCAAACAAGACTGTCAGTTTTACGAAAGAAATTACCATTTCTTAAGTTTATGCACTTCTTTTTAAAGCCTGAAGAAAACGTTTTCAGTGAGAAAAAATATTGTTTAACTGTAGCGTTATCTTTGTCCTTTGAGTGTAACCGCCCCTTTGTCGTTGTTCTCTGTCGTTTTTTCATGTTCAAAGTGAGAAAAAAAGTGACTGATCCTAGAACACGGTCGTTGCTAAACACATATTGGGCCAATTTCAGTTGCGATACCGAGATGAGGGGTGCAAAACGTATGTTGTGTTTGTGAGTTCGCGCGATAGAGAGACGAAGGGGTCATGAAATGGCTTCTTTTTCTAGATATGTAAGGGTAAGGGGAGTAAAATTCGTATAGTAATCCTAGAGTAGTGGAATTTTTTTTTTTAATTTCACAAACCACACTCCACCATTTCTGGAAAAATTATTAATCTGGTGGAAAAAATAAAAATCTGGTGGAAAAACGCTTTAAGGAATAATTATCTAAATTAATAGTATAAATCATGAGAAAAAAATGCGGATGCAAGAAAAAGAAACTTGGTCCTCAGGCAAAGACGTGGTAAAGCGGGCAAAGTGCTGAATCGCATGGAGACAGCACTGAAAAAAGCAACACAAGTCGAACCACCTCGAGTGGTGTGAAACGTGAAACTCAAACAAAAAACCAAGACGAGTACGACGACGGCCCCCGATTTCGCTACATTAGTTGTATACTGATTTTCACAAGAAAAAGCAACAGTTTTCTACCAAAAAAGATCGGGCTGAACATCCACAACAACTTCCCCACAAGTTGCAGTAAAGTAATTATCTACCGAGTTAAGAAGCTGCGTGAGGTAAATGCAACTTTTCAAATTTCTGGTGTGGGCAATCAGCGTTTCGTTGACGGTCTACGTCACGACGGTTTTTCACTCGTATACAGAGAAAACTGTGTCCGTGCGATCAAGTTTTAATGTTCCATTTGAAAAAAACGGGTCTAATTTTAAAAGAAGTGTGTCGCCGGCGGAGAACCGCACGCCCAAGCGAACTGAAGTAAATAAGAGAACCGCTGTACGAGACAAATATGAAACAAATATAACCACGGGAGTATTTGAAGTAGATTTTGTCATCCCCAGTTCCTTAGGGGTGCAAAATTCAAAATTCACAGAACGGTCGCGCACTGGAGACCATTCACTGTATTGGGTACTGATTTCCATTGCGAAACATGCTCCATGGGTCCGCCATGTTTGGATTTTAGCGAACGGAGAAGTGCAAATGCCATACAAGCTCCCAGCTCCTCTGTCTATTAGAATAGTAAATCGATGCAAATATATGAAATATTGCCCGACAAAAAATAGTATAGCTGTGCTCACGATGGTGCATAAAATTGAAGGACTGTCGGAGCACTTTGTGCAGACGGAAGACGACATTATACTTGGTAGGACTGTGAAGCCAGCTGATTTTTTTGATAGTAACGGAAAACCATTTTCATGGCGCAAAGGTCCTACCTGGGGATATTTCAGTCACTTTAGCCCCACTGTCGATCAAGCTTTGCAAGAGAGTCGTCATGTACATATTGTCGAAAGATTTGCCATCGTAAAGGGCGTCTTTGTCCAGACTGTGATAATGCTGACGTAGAAGTCTAACTCCAGTTCCAGAAAACTTCATTAACCCGATGTACTGACCATGGATTTCATCGTATGATTGGGTTTTTTTCCCTATCTCTGCAATGAATCCTGCATCGTCAATTTTAAGCGTTTCGGCATCACTTAACGGGTTTTCCATCCGGGCCTCCCACAACGCGCGCCACTGCCTGTCGATTACGACTGCAATATCCGCAGTGCTAGAGACTAGCGTTTGGGCGATCTCTGGAGAATAAATTATGTCAGAATAGCTTACTATTACGTCGTCCCCTGACTGAAACGCTTCTTCGGCACAAAATAGGGTGGCGACCATGTTCGTCGAACTGTACTCCTTGTTCACGATCGAGGAAGTGTCCTTCCGTGCCAGTACAGAGGCCAGGTATCCTTTCACGAGGCATATATCCTCAACGCCTACCTTGCGTAAGGACGCTAGTATGTAATCGATGATGCAATGATTTTTGTACTTCACCATGCATTTGGGCACCTTGTTGGTCAAAGGCCTTAGCCGGCTCCCTTGGCCGGCGCAAAGGACAATTGCCTTTGTTGTTGTCTTGCATGGTCTACCAGATATACCAAATACGCTTTTAACAAATTGCACGTCTGCGTTTTTTAACATTCCATCGCTTCGTTCTGGGTGCCACATTATTCCAAATACTCTTGAACGCTTCACCGTGCCTTGAAGTGCTTCAATGTTGCCGTCGTCAGAAAACAGTAAAGGTTCTAAATGGTCCATTTTGTTGGAGTTTTCAATACCAAACGAGTGATAACTGTTAACTTTCATCAAAGGGTTACATTTAGACCATTTTTTGAATTCATTATACGGCTCTGCGTTCTTGGAAAATTTCACAGTATGTTGTGTTGTTACATGGCCAACGCACGGGCGCAAAGTTGCGCCAAAGCGTGCGGCTAAAAACTGACAACCGCGACACACTCCTAGAACAGCAACCCCGTGTTCAATTGCAGCGCAGAAAAGTTGGTCTTCAAAATTGTCCCGCAGCTGCGAAAGTGCCAAGGGTACATTTTTTGACTCTTTTACCCACCCATCGCCCAGAGCCATAGAGGAACCGGCGTTTTTAATTTCTGGAGGAGACTGTTTAGTTATCGCCACGTCATTGCCGCCCGTAAAAAGAACTCCAGCAACGTTGCACGTTTCGAAAAAGTATTCAATATTTGAACCATAGAGTACTGGGATAAAAACTACGGACGAAAAGTTGTTAAAAAAATCGTTCCATTCCAACGATAATTGCTGTCGAAGCTCTTGGTAGGTTTCGTGGACCCCCAGTCTTTGCGTTACAAGAACTACACTTTGTTCCTCGACGGCTATATTTTTCTCCATGCTTTTGACCACGACAGATAACAGTATGAGCAGAAAAAGGTATATTTGCCTTCAAAACTCTAACTACACCGTAAGGAAATTTTCAAGTAAACAAGATATGTATTCTCTAAAATGCAACATTGTGAAAACGTTGGATCGTTTGCGCTTCATGTTATTTATAACAACCAAATAAAAAATAATGGTACAATTCTTTTCCTAACTTTCATCAAGTAGTTATTCCAGAATAAATGTACATTTCACAGTATGGGCACAGCAAAATACATGAACACAGAGAGCATTATTTCTTTTTTAATGGTATCGGCAGTGCAATTTTTAAGACGGCTTTTGTACTTTACCCGCTACTCAGGAGACCACGTCTTACATGCATTAAATATGTAATTCGTGAAGTATTTGAAACCTTTCTCAAGGTCGTATTTTGAACCGTTGTCGTGAGGTATGAATTCCCAATTGTGTACGATACGGATTATACCCCGTTAATATCGTTTTTGATGGCCTTGATAGCCTCGTCGTTTTCGTTTGAATACCGAGTAGGGATTCATCCCTTTTCTTATGTCGGTGTTCGATTGGTGGTCTTTTATGCCCAATTATTCCTTAACACTGTTAAATACAACAATTCGCTCATCAGGCGAATATTTTCTTCGAGTATAACTTTTTTTTAAGAAAAAAAAAAGACCACTTTTTTCAAAAAATGGAAAGGTCAAGGAGGACAAATGAAAAGAAAAACTTTGTATCCTGTAGTGCTAAAATTTGCACTGTAAATATATGTAAAAATTTATCCTGCAATTGGGAATTACATTAAGGTGGAATTGGCCGTAAGGATGCGGACCATAACGCACGTACTGTAGAAAGCGTCTATCAAGAACCAAACAGCACGAGCGCAATTGTAGAACTGGTGTTTTACTTGATACAAGTTAGGTGTAATGTACTTGAGTTACTCTACAAACCTTTTCACTCGTTTTCTACCACTTGTCACTCTGAATGTGTGTTCTACAAGTATGGTTCGTTGAATCGACTCTCTTTGTTCTTCCATCATCATCGACGTGATATTCTTCTTGCTCATTGCTGCACAATCAGTAGAGGTCATCACTTGATATCGATGGCTCACTTAAGGTAGTCGACGTATCTAAGGTATCATCCACAACTTGACAGTTGGGATTCTTTATTATATATAACCCTATCATTAATAATAGTCTTTATGATCACAAAAAATAGCACTTTTACGGCAAAAAAAAATAACGATACCAACGAAGAAGCCCTCCAGATCCTGCACTACCTGAACCCTACCCGTGGTGACCCCCCCTAAATAGCGTTATTCGGGGTGTGTCTTAGAGGAGCCTTCTCAGAGGGGCCCAAGCCCCTTCGACCGCCTCGCGGCAATAAAGTTCCCAACCCCGATCACCACCGGTAGCCTCAGCTACCTGGCAGCACGCCAGAGATGGGCGGACTGGTGGATGCGAATCTTCCAGCGCAACGTATTCAACATTGTTGCCAAATCCATAGCATCAGGGATCCGAATCTTCAAGGCTGTAGCCCCAAAATCCCTGCCAATGGACTACGCTGCGAAGCAGCTGACACCGCACCCCTTGTCCGGAACTCGCAACGCTCGGACTCGGACAACTCGGACTCGCAGTCCGCGACGGAACCGCACAGCTCGGAGGACGAGCAAACCAGCTGTGCCCCGACCCTAGTGGTGTCAACCTCGGAAGACAACAGTGAAGTCGCACAAGGTCTAATTTATCTATGAGTGAGATATCGGATGAGGAAGTTGAATACGGGTCATTTGAGATTGATGCAAATCCAAATACCGTTCGGATCATGCATGGAGTACACCAGAGAATGATAGTCTAGACTAAGTTACAAGAGTAAATTGATTAGTAAAATCACAGGAGCAGAGATAAGTTCGCAGTACATGAAGGAACGTAAACCTTTACTGGGCAGAAGGAGCAGATTCACATTCGCGGTAAATGAAGAAGATAAATTTTAAATTACTTAAATTACAGCCATTATTTTGTTTTTAAATTTTTCATATGTAATTTTCGCACTTCTTCATAAACTTATTTTTTACTTTCCACACCTAAATTGATTAGCCTAACTTGTAGGTCATGTCGGCGTAAAATAACCGTCCATCACAATATTGCTTTCCCCCAACAAGTCAACATGATGTGACTTATGCACAGTTTTACATGGGAATGAGGAAGAATTCGGTAAAAATGTCCCGCCCATTCGTCTCTCTTCATACTGTGTCGGGGAGAGTTTCGTAATTAGAAACCACTGTGTGCTTGCACCATAAACATTGCCTGTTTTCTGTGCCACGCGGAACAATTTTTGTCTTATCAACATGACACGCCCCCCAGGCCGGGCGTAATTTTTTGCTACAGATAAAGATTCAAAAACAATCTTGAATGGTCCAGTTATTTTCTTCGAAACATACATGCTCAAGCCCTTTTTTGTATACCCGAAAAGATACCAATTGTCATTGTGCTTCAACAGGCTCGAATCTGCTTGGTATTTTCCAGACACAAGCAGGGGGCCGCGTTTCCACTGGTATGGAAAGTCATTTGCAACGTACAACTGTACAGATTTCGCCCGAGATGATTCCGGTAACATATACCAGACACCGTTGTGCCTCAACACGTGAGGGAATGAGAGGTGATGAGGCTCTTCCAGAACTACCGTCCCGTCCGTCCAAGTTTTTCCGCCATCAAAACTCATAGAATGCCCAATAGCACCATTCGCACGCTGGGCAGGGTTGTACGCCATGGGCATTTGTTCGTATTTTTCATCTTCAAGCAATGCTTCAAAAAACAAGTGCATTACGCTCCCGTCTTCAACCACAAATGGATCTGCAGTATATTTGACATTTTTTTGTTCCATATTATAAGTTGACATTATTGGGGTACAACTTTCCCTGCCTGGTTTTAGAACAGGGTAGCCATCTCTTGACAGAATAATGGGAATTATATATATAGACCAATATTTTGGTTGAAGGATTTGTTTCTTTAGACCGTTTCTTTTTGAGATTTCTGCGTTCAGTAAACGGGCATGCTTTAGTGTTCCATCGGAAGTTTCAATCAAATGTTTTGCACCTGATTCAGAAAACCCCAAATCAAACATTGCTTCGTAGTAGTTACGCCACCAGGTGTACAACAAGTCAATGTCCCACGAATTATGACAGAAAGACCACCCACGTGTGCATACCGAATTGTAAACCGGTATTGGACGCATCTTCCATGGCTTCATGTCCTCAAACACAAAAACTTTCGCCGTGGAACGGAACCCATTTTCTCTAACACCGTTAGGATTTGTCACGTGAAAGTCACTGCTCAGTTCTTTGATGGACTCAATTTGGTCTTGGTCTTTTAAGACCCGTTGGGCATCGGTTGCATTCCAAGCCAGATATCCCTGGAGGACAATGTATATGTTTTTGTCAGGGCGAATGATGTATACTTTTGAACCGTAAAATGTTCTCTTAGCATCCTCTGAATACCGAGGAGCAGCTTCACCACTGTCGCACGAATCCCAAACACTATCGATGTAACCAATTGGCAATGCATTCGGATCCATGAAAAAAATGCAGTCGTGTTGCGTCAAATTCCGTTCGGCAAGAATTGCAGATGTTGCAGATGTATCAATAGACTCATTTGGTCGTCTGTTCAACAAGGCTATTGGTGTGTTTGCTATTTGAATACCAAATGCCCTCAAAAGAACCAACTGCTCGCTGGATAAGCCATTGGAAAGCACCAAAATATCACGGGCCAAATCATTTCCATAGCGTCGAAGTGCTTTGGCAAATGCCAAAACTTTCAAAACCTGCACACTACCCTTGGGCATCGATAAAACAAACGCTTGCCGAAGGTTCTTTTTTGGGGAAGTTTTACTGTAGCCTGGGTTCGGCAGAACGCATGTAGTACTGCTGATGTATGGACGTTGGACTTCGCAACTTCTCAAAACCGCAAAGCCTCGCTTTTTGGCTACTCGCATGTACTGCTTGGATTGTTCTACAATACCATCAATTTTGCGCCATTTCTGCGCAACCTCACCAAAACAACCTTCATCAAAACGTTCAGATGCCGTTAGGGCTCGGAGATACCCAGTTGGGTCTGCTGGACATTGAACAACAAGGTTGTGCAACAAACATCGCTGTGCTGGAAGTACTTGGTGCACTGGCAAAGTTCCGCCATTCCAAAACACAATACGGTTGCCTCTTTTGAAAACTGCATGTATGTCCATACATCCATAGCCAGAATCAAAGTTTTTTTCTTCAGAGCATACTTTGACAACATAGTGATACGTAGAATATCTCTGTCCACGCGGTGGCACACACCCATTCGGAGAAGGTGGGGACAAAGGTCCAACGCACCCGTGAAGCTTTACAAAGTAACCCAAAGATGTAAAATACAGCCGAATGCTTTTCCTCACCTCAAACCATTTTGTTCGATTTAACATGAGAATGTCCACATCAACATCATCATCGACAATAAACCTGCCATGCCGAGCGGCGTTGATTAACGTACCTTCGATGACCCACCATTCCGTGATAGAAAATGTATTAGCAAATATTTGAAACGATTCTACCAGTTTACGACGATCTCTTTGTAGCGCTTCATGTTCAATCCTGGGCGTTCTTTTTGCAGAAAAATTGGGTAACCACGAGCTGAAATCAATAATATTCCAAAGTGAATGTTGTTTATTTAAATGCACCCGTACGTTTGTTCTCGAATGCCAGAGCCCCGTGTTTATAAATCGTTGAATCTTGTTCTGTTTTCCAATAATGTAATTATTATGCACCACGATCGCGTTTCGTCGCTCTTTTTTGTCAAAGTACAAGTCCCCAGACGGGAATTGAAGGCGGGGCAAAGGGAGGGCGCGCAAAGAACTGTTTGCGACAATCTCGTTAAATAATGGTTGGTTCAGATTGGGTTTTTTCTCTAATGCTTTTGCCCATTGATTCAACAAACGTAATGTCGCTCTTGATGAGCGGAATGCCAGAAATCCGGTACAGAAATATGGATTCCCGTCAACAATTCCATCTAGCTGCCCCCAAAAGTCATACTCGCCTACTAAGAAAGGCCTTGGATCATTTAGCCAAACAGTATCAACATCGGTGTAAATAATATTCTGATATACTTGAAGTACATGGATAAGATACGATGCACGTTTACTCACTAATTTCCTGTACATTCTTGAGTTGTATGGCAACTTCCCTTCATATTCACCCAGACCAAACGAAACGCAAGTGATGTCATTTCTAGATTTGTATTGATCAAAAATGTGCTGGTCTTCCGCGATTAAGATTACTCTTACATTTAAATGCAATTTTTTGTAGAAATGCAGCCAGTTTTGAAACATATCGTTAAAATTTGAAGATACAGTCAAAACTATAGTCCACCTCTCCGATCTTTGTGGGCTTCGACTAGAATTAGACCAAGGGTCAACTTCAAATAGTGCTTTCTCAAGTGCCGGTATTTCAATATTCATCTGTCCTTCAAAATCAAACTGCAAGGGTTCTACAGCAGCATATTTGAATCCCATCCCATAGGCCAAACCGAAATAACAAGGTCTTTCATTGACTTTTTTTTTTTTCAAGATCGACAATGGCAAAAATTCAATTATGTTCGTTCCCGCTGGCGCAAAAATCATATTCGCAAGAGCACCACCATGGGGCCCAATAATATATTTTGCATTTGCAAATATTTTACGATCCTTCTCCCAGTTATCAGACGGTTTATAAACAATTAATTGTCCCCCAAACTTGTACCGCAATGCATCTAAAACGTCCTTTTCATTACTGACCGAACGGGGCATGGATTGCGCGCGTTGCACATATACCATTTTATCGCCTTTTCCGCTTCGTGGGCCCAGAGAGGCAACTGAATTTGGGGGAACTATTCCCATCTTGAAGGTTCCCGTAAAGGCAGCGGCGTAAATAACATCTGCTGAGAAAGCGCCTTTGACAACCGTGAACCTCTTGTCGTTGAGACGACACGCTTGCTGCATTAACTGTTTTTGAAGTCTTCCCATCACTAAGATACCAAATTCCCTTCGTTGTTGAAGTATAGGGCATAAAATTCTTGCTTTTGGAAACGTATCAAATGATATATGCTGAAAGAAATTTTGCCATATCTGAACAAACGAAATGAATGCTCCAGACCGTCGCTCATTATGTGTTAACCGCTCCCCCGTTTTCTGTCTCCAATACCATTTACCGAAAGAATACGAGCCTGTAGCATTTGAAAGTGCACCAGAGCTTAGCATATGCGC
>JACLAC010003855.1_pt1 | contig 11202 bp, 5 predicted proteins | sample 8027881 | NCBI WGS metagenome assembly JACLAC01 (sample SAMN15725517, study PRJNA655200) | protist metagenome | isolation source: fluorescence activated cell sorting (FACS) single amplified genomes of... | place: Spain: Blaines Bay Microbial Observatory, Mediterranean Sea | collected 2016-01-19 | reverse complement strand
TAGAGCGAATTTTCTCCACAAGCGAAAAAAAATAATTAACTTTTTCGCAGTAAACGCCACTTTCTGTCTTACCCGGTTCTCAATTGCGCACTCTGTTTCTCTCGTAGAGTATTTTTTTGGGGGCGGAAAAAATCCCTGTTTTGGCCCATTTTCTCAGTTTTCCTGACGGCCTACCTGAAAGAGATTCGTCACTTTTCAGAAAGGAATCCGTGCAGTAAGGTGCTGATAAGAGTAAACCTAGTCTCTGATTTGCTATAATCGGTGAACGAATTCTTGGTTTACTATCTTGTGCATACCAAAAGCGGTAGACAGACTAGGTAGCTGGTAGGAGGTGGAAGTAACTTGAGGAAGTGTTTGTGCTGGACATGGACTCCGCTACGAATGTCGCTATTACATTGGGGAGTCTTGAACTTTACCGAACTAACATAAACGAGGACGATGAATGGGTTTATGTAGAGCCTCGTGACCTTGTAAACTATGGGGAGCCCGACAAGCTGCAACATGATGAAGTCGGGGAGTTTGTCGCATATAGTGTAGACCGTAGTCACCAGCAGTTATTACCTATGATAGCAACTATCCACAGTGAGCCCAACGAAGAAGGGGAGTTAATTTCTTACCGAGACATGAAGAACCGAGACGTGCCGCGTATTTCAGGAAGTAATACGCCTTTGGAGTCGATGCAAGGGGGTTGGATTTTCCAGAGGTTGTACAATGGCGACTGGGCTAAACGATTTATGCAAATTCGTGGGTTCTTTGTCATTTTATTCATGCAACCTTCCTCTGAAAAGCCTTCCCACCTACTACACCTGTCAGACTGCCGTCTGTGCGTTCCACGGAATAACGGGAAATCCTACGAGAAACGGATTGGTGTGGACAATGGCTGGGAGTTCAAGCTAATAAGCAGTGGTGCTGCTGGGGACAAGAAACATTCTATTCGTTTTGCAGCCCAAAGTGATAGCGAAAGAAATATGTGGACGCGCCAATTGTGCGCGCGTATCAGCCTCGCTGGCAATCAGGTCGCGCAAGGCGCCCACTTAGATAATATAATAGATATCACCCCGCAGGACCGATGGAGGCAGTTGTTGCATTGCGAATCTCCCTGTGATCCATATACCAACAAGAATAAATCCGACAGCCAGGTGGTCATCACCAGCACCATTCTACACATGAAGAACGACAACACGAACAGGCATGTGGAGCGCAGCCCCTCTGCAGTGGCGGATACTGTGATGAAGACCAATGACAATATAGATTCTATCAAGAAAAATTTGATGATGGCATCGACAGCAAGTTTAAGTTCTAGAATCAGTGCAACATCTAGCAAAGCACGAAGTTCAAACTCCAGAGTCAGTGCAACATCTAGCCGAGCACGGACTCAAGCATCGAGGGTTCTACCTGGCTGTGTAGCCCATACGGTTACAGTGAAACAGGCAGAGTCTACTTCCACCTTGCTTCAGGTGCAGCTCAATATGGGATTTGAAGCCGGGATGTACGTGGTGGTTGTTGGTAGCGGTGACCAGTCGAACGAGTCCCAACTGGCCAGGGTCAACAATGTGCCGCCTTCTCAGCTCGAACTGGACGCACCTCTTGGAAGGGCATTTAGGGCAGGAGCTGCAGTATCAGGGTTTTCTAGTCTAGCACTTGCATCCCAAGCGCAGGGTGCCAGGCTTGCTGAAGACCCGAGCTCTCCGCTCACAGAGCGCAGTTTGGCGAGCGCATCTGAAGTGAAGAGTGCGAAAGGCTCGAAGGGTAACATAGCGTCTGCGATGATGGACAGTGATGCGGAATCTTCTTCATCTTCATCTTCGTCTTCAACCGCTAGTGCAAGTGCCAATATGCTGCCTCCTCCACCCGCAGGTGACCTCCCACCCGTGCCCCCAGGAGGGCATGGCAAGCGAGCATCTATCTCCCTCAAGTCCTATCTTGACCCGTCACCAACCAAGGGTGGAAGCGTCACAGGTGCTTCGACAAGGAGCGTTCGTAGTGGTGCTACTGGAGTTAATTTTGATGTCGATGGGGATCCTATGATTGAAGGACACTCCACACTATTGCGGAAATTGACGAAGGATAGCGGTATTTTCGCCAAATCAATGCAACAACGTAATGAAAAAGAGGAAGAAGGTCGAGTTCGGGAACAAGCAACATACGAGCACCTGTGTGACCCAGCTACCATTGAGGCTGCTCAACTTCGCGAAGAGCAGAATCCGATGGATTTCACGAAACTGCTCCGCTACATGATCATGTTTTCCGGTTTCCACGTGGTAGAGGACACACATCTTCAGAACAAAGAAGCTTTGCCTATTCTAAAAGGTGAGCACGCCGAAAAGATGATGATGACGCTCTATAGGCACTACACTAATGAAACCGGCTTCATGTCTGTTGAGGAGTTTGTTACCTTTGTGAGCGACCTCGGAATCGTTAACACCCACTGTCCACACACACAATTTGACGAGCCAGTTATGGATGTAGCAGAAAACCTTGATCCGATTAGACTTCTTACTACTATCCCCAAGCCTTCAGTAGTAGGTATTCAGAACCCCGAGGAAAACGTTGCATCGGCGGCCCTACAGGATGCACTGAAGAAGGATCGCTTTGTGATTAGCTTTACGCAATTTTATCAAATACTTTTCAAGATGTCTAACGTCGTGTACCCTGAAATTTACAAGAAATCTAGAACAGAGGCTTTCAACAAATTGCTTCTCGAAAGCGCAGTGCCTTTGTATGCATGGAAAGTTGGAAATAATGAGAAACTTGGAACAATTGACCCTTTACTTGCAGACGAGCGGATTGCTCTACTGCTAATGGCGTATGCACCTAATCTCTGGAAGCTCTTCCTGATGTATGCCGGAGACATTTATACTAAGCAGCCATCGCCTGATTTGCATTTTCCAAAGTTTGCACAAGCTGTTGAAGTCTCGTTGCATGGGCTGCCGAGAGACTGTCCCTATGCTTCTCCATTGGTAGATCATAGGGCAAAGAGTAGTATGACCAACCGCACCAGTACTACGCCGGATGCAGCTCAAAAGAGCAGAGTTCAAGCTAAAGGTAACACTATTGCGGAGCGACGGCGGAGCCAAATTACACTCTCAAGTTCTAAGAAAGTTTTGAACAGACGTTATTCCTACAACGCGGACATTGATTTAAGCCATGGCAGTGTTCGAGATGTGCATCAGAATGAGCATCGTCGTACCGCAGCTGGTGAACAGGTTAATTCTGCGAGAAGCAAAGAAGTAAATCTTTTCGCCAGTGAAAAGACGCTGGTTGGTAAGTCGGTCAGCGATAGCGCTGCCAATACCAAAGCTCAACTGCGAGCGAGGGAAAATGCTCAGTTTGGTTTGTTCATCAATGAGCCCCAAATAATGAAGTTCTGTGCAGATTATAGTATTGTGCACGATTTGTTGTCGCCGGCGAGACTCAAGGCAATGTTCCGGGCTCTCAACAGTCCGAAAAATCTCAGTACAGGGAGGGTTAGTACGCAGGCCGAAGTGAAAAGTGCAGAAAGGGGAAGTTCAAGTGGGCTCACAGGCGCGACTATGTCTATGAAGCTCAAGAGCAAGCGTATGAGCGTGGTCGGGAGTATCGATGATATGTATGGCATCAACAAGACGGATGCCGTGGAACGTGGTTCATTGCGCAAGAATCCTGTCTATGCTAAAACTCAAAGCTCACAACGTAAGGACGGTGGCCTATCTTTTACGGAATTTCTAGAGTTTATTGCTCGCGCGGCCTTGGAAGGCATGGGATTCGAGCACTTTGACAAACTTTTCCCTACCCCCTTTGCTAAAATACACGCCATTCTCACTATTTGGGGCGTGGCGGACACAAAGAAATTAGAGGATGCTCTCATGCTCAGGGTAGATATAGTCCTGTAGTGACATGAAAATATTGTATGCGAAAAATTATTTTTAACCAATGAAGGTCGAATTTTAACCAGATTTTTCGCTGGAAAAGTGCAAAAACAGTCTTCTAGTTGCTAAAAGTTTTGCCGAAAAGTCTTCTGTGCTCCTGATGCAATCCTTCCGGTACGCTTTGGCATCTAGTGAGGAGAGCTAGAGATGCTGTACGTAGGTGGAGAACGAGAAGAAACAACCGTCAACCGTTTACACTCCGTTACACTCACAGAAAAAATCAAATCAAATGACGTCAAACTATCAATACGAAAATATATACCTATCTTTCTGCACCTTGCGTTGCCTCGATCTCAACAATGACTGACCGTCATAAGGAATGCATTCTTGTCCATGCTGAACAACGTACGTGAAATCTGCAAACAAGAGAGTGAAGGGTGAGAAGCTGCCATCTGCTATGCGAATCGAGACGAATGCAGTTGGAAGTGCTGTGTGTGTTTGTCCCGAAAACCAATGCTCAAGTCAAAGTAAAGGATAATAGTTGTTCGTCAAATAGTGGTAGTCGACACCACATATTATGAGGATTGGCTATGAATGTTTCTTTTTCATTGCATTTGGTTCAGTAAAAGACTCTGGGCTCACACGCGCAGATTAAAATTAGGGCAGAAAGTTCAATAATATGTAGCACTTTTTTCTTCTCTACAAATGACGTCCTCCTTGTGTTACTCTATGTATCACCAGTATGTTCGACTCCAATCGATATGACAGGGATAATTGTTCTTTCGTCATCGGACTCCTTTTGTTGTGTTAGCTACTCTAAGAGGCAGACCTTGGCTACTTACCTAACTGATTGGAACACACACAATAATATCCTTTTGGCAATGAGCACTAGACTCTCACGAAAAGTTATACCAAGACCATCTAATCTGCTCCTGGTTCTCTGGCGATTCTCTTTTCATGGGAATGTGGGACTTCTTTTGGAGCCGCCGGCTTTTGGTTTGTTTGAAACAGAAAAGGCTTTGGGAAGAGAGAATTTTCGCATAGAAATATTGAACAAATTTGACACACACTATCAAAAATATTTTTTCATTCGAGATTTTGTATTTTAAGTCATGGAGGCAAAGACCAGCCCCAGCCGTGATGACGACTATAAAGCGTACTCTCCGAGTGAAGACAAGGATAACAAGCCGGTCTCTTTTCACCCAGAATTTGATGATGAGGATCCTTTGGAGCGAAGTGGCCAGAGCTGGTCTTCTGCAGCGAGCGATAGTAGCCTTGAGGTAAGCGCTAATGCTGCTGACCGACGACATGGTCGAGATTTCAACCGCGAGGAGGAAATAAAAGGCTCTGATGTAGGCGTGATCGAACATGCCATTTCTTATTGCGAAAGTTCATTCTTTCAGAACGCCCTAAACGACTTCAAATTAAAACACGTGGGGTTATTCCATGACATAGCCGAATCGAAGTCTCCTGATGAAGAGGAACAGAGCTTGCAACATACAGAGGTTTTCAGTGACTACAATGCCCTTCTAGATAGCCTTCTCACGGAAGACTTCATTCGAAAACATGGCTACACAGCTGCAGAATTCTATTCTCAATGCGAAGATATCATTGCGGGTAAATTCACAGCCTTATTCGAGGAGCACGAACATCTTTGGTTCGTGCAAATGCTGCAAGGTTGGCTGGAATATCCTACTTTCGTCAAGCAAATGTGCGATCTGGCGATAGCCCAAAAGGCTCACCAAGCAGCACTATCATCAGTCGGGGGTGCCATGCTCCAGATGCGGAGAAAAAGATAAAAGATAGGCAAAAGTGTCTGATTTGTAGTTCATTATACAGTATGTAACGGATTGTTTCCTTTATCCTTCATGGTGGCTGGGGTGCAGTCGCACTGTTTTTTCTTCATTGGGGCTTTCGTGACCATCTGTGATAATGATGGAGCCTTCCGTCTTGACCATACGTCTGACCACGAGCGAGATCTTCTTCCGTCGAGAGTCGTACTCTTCGAGAGTGGTGATCGTGTCTTTCTCTTGCTCCATATACCAGTCTACTAGCTGCCGCCATAGAATGCCATTGTAGGAAGTAGCAGGCTGCTCGTTTTCACTAGCTGCATCTGTTGCTTTATTTTCCTCGGCAGATTCATGCTTAGCATCGCCTTCTCGACTGTTCAAGTACCAGCGGAGAATACCAGCAATACGCTGGTATTCTGCACCTGACATATGAGATTTAGCCTTCTCAGTTCTCGGCTTTTTAGGAACATCTGCTTCAGCAGTGCTGCTATCAGCTATTTCTCTTCCACGAACTTTGCCGCTGATACTGCTGTCGTCTACATAGGTTGCACTTTGATTATCAATAACAGTTGGTGCTGTTTCAGATTTCGTTTGGTTTTCATTATTCGTTCCGTCTTTGCTTTCATCTATAATTCGATCCACACTCGCTCTAATGGCAGCGTCACTATCGTCATGACCACGATCAGCGCCATCATGACCATCATGACCATCATGATCATCATCATGAGCATCATCATCATCATCATTGTTAGCGTCAGAATCTAGGGCACTTCTCCTGTTATTACTTAATTCCTGCATTTCTTCTTCGTTTTCACCCAGATCTATATCCTCTGTCTCTACAAAGATGATAGACTTCTGCAGCAAACGATAGGCTTCTTTGACGTAAACCACCTGCACTTCTTGGTCCAAATGCAGGCGTGCGAGCGCCTCACTGAGACGCACCAGGGACTCCAGTTGGCGTACAGTAATGCGGTAGCTGGTGCGGTTTTTGCCCAAAATATCGTTATTTCGTAAAAGGCGGTAACATTCAACAATTTTTTCTTTGCTCTTCTCAGTAATTTTAGGATTCAATGTCCTTGCAAAGCGGATGTAGCGCTGCAGTTGATCAGTAGTAAAAGGCACCCGTGCGTTTGCTGCTTCCGCATTCCCTCCATTCACTCGATATTTTTCTATAATATGCCGCGCAATGTTCTCATCTATTTCTTCGGAACATTCGTCGATTATGACAAAAAAGAGATCGAAGCGGCTCATGATTGGGGCACTAATACTCACATTTGCTTTTAAGGGCTTCGCACGGTCGTACCGTCCAAAAACTGGATTAGCAGCTGCTAGGATGGATGTGCGTGCGTTCAACGTTGCTTGTATGCCTGCCTTGGTAATACTGATTGTTTGCTGCTCCATTGCCTCGTGAATGGCAACCTGATCACCAGGATCCATCTTATCGAACTCATCGATGCAGCATATGCCGTTGTCAGCAAGCATTAGAGCACCAGCCTCAACGCAAAATTCACCTGTGTCCGCATCACGAACTACTGAAGCGGTAAGACCAGCTGCACTGGAGCTTTTGCCACTTGTATACACTGTACGTGGTAAGAAACCATGCACATATTTCAAAAATTGACTCTTCGCACATGAAGGATCCCCAACGATACAGACATTCAAATCACCCCGCAAGTTCGTCGCTTCCTCTGTGGACTTGTGCACCCCCCCCAAGAGCATGAGCAGTACTCCGCGCTTCACCTCCAAATGCCCGAAGACACTGGGACATATACTTTCTGTCATACGTTGGTACAAGTGAGGCGTCTGCAGCATGCTCCGAATCGTGCTGAGATCTAAGTCCGATAGGGTAGGCTCTTCTGAGTTGTTATCACGCTCAATGTTGGCTGTGTAACCCCCTAAGTCCAGGAGTGATGGCACTTCCCCTGCAGTGATGGGACCGGCATTAGTTGGTCGCCTATTCTTACCAGAACGCGAGGTCGACTGCTGCACTCCGCATGCGATGAAAACAAGTTTATAAGTGAGCTCCTTCACACCGAGACTTCTGAGCCCACCAACACCGTCTGTGAATGCCCGGTCAGGCATGCTCATGGTATTCTCTCCTGCTTTCGCAAGCCCACCTTGATCAGGTATCACTGCAACAAAGCCCGTAAATATGACTTTGTCACCAGCTTTAGCGGTTTCTACTAACTCGTTGCGACAAATCACGTCGATACATCTAGGCATCGAGCCCGCCGGAATCTCGTCGGCGTTTTCCTGTACGCGGAGTCGCTGCCAATCCACAAACATGGAGTCCGCCATAATAAGCTCAAAAACATGACTTCCACACTTATCTGCCACACATCGTGGTGGCTCTGTCATAGTAAATTGTTGCTCAACGTTCTGGTGGAGTCTGCCGCACTTGATGCATTGATATGTGCCGAACATGAGCTCGGGTCGCACCTCTGACGAGCGCGTGACGGTACCACTGATGGACATAAGCCTACCTAGGCGCTCTGTTCGCATAGCTCGAATGCGCTCGTGACGCGGCATGTCGTAAAATGACACGAACACCTGGCGCGCTCCGAATGGGCCATCTGCGGCGCCAGGACGACCAAGCCCAGTGGAGTCACTGTGATATGGGTTATCTGCCTTGATGATATCATCAACTGCAGCTTTCAAGAAGGGCTCAAAGCGGAAGTATTCCACTTCAATGGCTTCAGCCAGCTCTACATCCTCTTCGACAATGTGCTGAAAATTCACAAATAGTGTAGTGCCTAATGTATATCAGATCGTGAGGGGAATCATGGTGTGGTTAGTGATTGCTCGAAGTGTTAAATTAATAGTGTATTAAATGGTTCGACTTACGGTTGTTCTGAATCATACTGGCAATCTGAGCAATGTAGTCAAACGTGTGACGCTGCTGCAGTGATAACTCTGTCTCTGCTTCTTCATCATTGCGGCTATTTCCTTCCCCATCAAAATTCGATGACGGCGCAAGCTGGAGTCTGAAGTTTTGTAGGAAGCTCGTGAATCTCTCTTGTACGATCTTGCCAGCTGCATCAGCCACGATTTGATTTTGATTTGTATTGTCGCCCATTATAGCACAGAACCGGAACTATCCATGTAATTTATACACCAAAATTTTATTCCGATTCAAGCAGAAAAGGTCTGCTTTAGAGAAACCGAAAAAACACCACCTGAATAGGTGATACAGGCGATTCGCCTTTATCGGGGAGTGAACAAAGAAAACCAGGAAAACCCTGAAAAAAAGGAAAAAGTGATACTTCCAGTGGGTTCACTAGTAATTACCACGCACGCGATTTCGACATTCGACACTACTTTTTGTAAGAAAAAATCCTCGTATTACTCCGATTATAAGTTTGGTTTCTTTGGTATATTGCACTCATAATGACACAGCAAGTGCTGGTGTTGCTGACAATGATATGCAGCGTATTCGGCTACAACAGCGGGTCGAACTGGAATATCTTTAATGCATTTGTAGCGGAGCATGACGATGGTCAACTATCTTGCTGGGGCGAACAGACGACGATATGTAGCCTCATGCCAACTCCTCTTTCCACGACCAAAGCGGTGTACTCTACAACACGTGCGTATACTGCTCACATGAGCGATAATACAGTGATATCATGGGGTCCCGCTAGTGATGGAGGAGTAGCACCCACTGGATTGACAAATATCATTGAAGTCGTCGCCGCGGCATATTGTTTTGCTGCCTTGGACTCTAGTGGCACGGTGGTCACATGGGGCAGTTCAACGTACGGTGGTGGTTCGGTAAACCAAGTAAATATTGCACCAGGAACATTGATTGCAGGGAAGAATTGTTTTGCTGCAGTTACTGTGGATGGTAATCTGGTGTCCTGGGGTCATGCTGATTGTTCTAATATTGACCAGTCGACCGCTCCCTCTGGTATCGCGAAGCTACTTGCAAGCTCCGCATCCTTTGCCGCCATAGCAGCGAGTGGTGGTGCAGTATATGGTTGGGGGGTATCAACGTCGGGTACGCCAAACCAACAAGATTTTCAGCCCCAAGGCATTACAAATGCAGTGGCTATATATCAGAATGAAAATGCTTTTGTTGCACTCGATATTGAAGGAAAGCTGAGTTGCTTTGGCGATCCCCAATTTGGCGGAGATCCTGGTGACTGCCCTACTGGAGCTGGTTATACAAGCGTTATTAGCACAAACGGAGCCTTCGCAGCTTGGGGTGATGATTCTCAAAACTTGCGACCGATGGCTGCATGGGGGAACCCCAACTACGGCGGTGGCACAGTTCCAACGAGTCTGCTTAATGATCGGAAATTATGTGCTGCTACTATGTATGCATTTGCATGCACTACTGCCTCGAATACTCTTGCGGCATGGGGTGATGAATGTTGTGGTGCCATTGGCGCACCAAGCGTTTCTGATGTTATTTTTGTGGTGGGTGCAGAGAGGGCATTTGCTGCAATACATTCCAATGGCGCGATTGTAGCTTGGGGTGAAAGCGTGACAGGATTGCTTAATACACCAAACGGGCGTGGATATGTCAGTATTGTGTCTACTTGGAATGCATTTGCTGCATTGAAGGCTGACGGCTCGATCACCGCGTGGGGTCAAGCTGGCGAAGGTGGTGATGGTTTCCCAGTCTCAGGAACCTTCTCTAAGATTTATGGGACGACCCTATTTGAAGCCGACTCATCGCAGCCCCTGAATTATAATATCATCGACCCAACAGCTGCACCAACAGCAGCACCAACCACGGCTGCACCTACAGTAGCGCCAACGACGGCTGCACCCACAGAGGTGCCTACCACAGCTGCACCGACGACTGCTGCACCGACGACTGCTGCACCGACAACGGCTGCGCCCACAGTAGCACCTTCAACAGTTACACCTACAGTAGTGCCTACAACGGCTGAACCAACACCAGCACCAACAGCTACACCGTCGCTAGCGCCAACGCAACCAATCAACTGTGGGCCCGGGAAATTCCATACATCTCCCACTGAACAGTGCAATGATTGTGATTACGGCAAGTATAGCAGCAATCAAGTTAACAATGATAGCTGTTCTATTTGCGAATCTGGCAAATATTGTGGGGAACTTGGTTGCACAAAGTGTTTAGACTGTCCTGCAGGCTTACCGAGTGTAAGTGGCGCCTCCGTCTGCAATATGCTACTGCTGTGGGAGGTCGCGAATCCTAAGTCTCTATTCGGTTACTCCAGTGCAATGACGAACGAATATGCAATAATTGGCGCGCCTGGTGAAGGTAGAGTTTATATTTATAAGCGCAATATTCAGGAAAACACTTGGATTAGTGGACAGCCTCCAGTGATGACTGCCGGAGCGGAAGCTGCTGCAGATGCAGCTTACGAGATTTTATCAGGGTTTGGAAGGTTTGGGGTGTCAGTTTCAATAACGCACAATCTAATTGCTATCGCTACTCCCGACTTGTTTGGGAAAGGTTCCATTGTGATTTTTACGAAGGCATCTGGCGGCAGTACTGACTGGAATACAAGCCCAACTTGGCAAGTCTCAACAAGCAGTCCTGACTTCTTAGACGTCACGACTGCTCTTTCTGATAA
>JACLAC010021705.1_pt1 | contig 11205 bp, 3 predicted proteins | sample 8027881 | NCBI WGS metagenome assembly JACLAC01 (sample SAMN15725517, study PRJNA655200) | protist metagenome | isolation source: fluorescence activated cell sorting (FACS) single amplified genomes of... | place: Spain: Blaines Bay Microbial Observatory, Mediterranean Sea | collected 2016-01-19 | reverse complement strand
GTTGTATCATCATCAATTTATCAACTTATTAGAATGTGCTACTGCATACAGTCGGTCTACTTAAGGCATGGTCTGTATCGTGTACTAGTGCTTGGAAGTTTTTCTCTTCTGCCAATACCGTGATAAATTTTGTGTAATAATCGCACCTAAATAAAAATGTCTACCACAAATGATAAGAATATGGAAAATAATGCTAAATTTGATATATCTCGTTCCATTAAATATTTTGTTTACAACTTACAACTATTGCCAGAAGAATATACAGGTGCAGAAACGAATCGTATGACACTATGTTACTTCTGTGTATCTGCTTTAGATATATTAGGTGGGTTGGATAAAGTTCCGAATAAAAAATACATTATAGACTGGATATATAATTTACAAATTGCACCTCCACCCAATACTAACAGTAATAGCGAAAATATGCCTGAATATTGGCAACATTCTGGTTTTATTGGTGGTACTTTTTTAGGTGGTGATTTTATTCAAACAAATAATAAAAATGTTAATAGGTCTGCAAATGAACATTTACACGGCCATATTGCAATGACTTATACTTCAATTGCAACGTTATTGATATTAGGCGATGATTTATCCCGTGTAAAACGTGATGCAATTAAAGTATCTTTAGCAGCTTTACAGGATGAGCAAGGCAAATTCGTTGCGACATTTGCTGGTAGTGAAAGTGACATGCGCTTTGTATACTGTGCGTGTGTGATATCTGTAATGTTAGGTTTTGACGAAAATGTTTTTAATGTAGATAAAGCTGTGGACTTTATCATGTCATGTTACAATTACGATGGTGGGTTTGGTTTATTACCTGGTCAAGAATCGCATGGTGGTGCTTGTTATACAGCCATTGCATCCTTAGTGTTGCTAGGTAAATTAAATATACTTACTGATAAACAAAAAGATAAATTAGGGCGTTGGTGTTTACGTCGACAAGTATATTATCTTAATGACAATACGGCAGAGGAGGCAAAAGTAATAGAATGTGAAATGGAGGCTGCTGGTATGCAAGGACGATGTAACAAGTTACCAGATACGTGCTATTCATTTTGGATTGGTGGAACGTTACAAATGCTAGGAGACGAATGGTTGAACATGCTTAACAAAAGTAAATTAAGAAACTTTTTGTTGAAATACACGCAACATAAACGTTTTGGAGGCTTTGGCAAAGTACCTGGCGCGCCACCAGACTTGTTGCATGCATATTTTGGTGTGTGTGGTATAAGTTTAATAGAAAATGATAGCGACAAAGTTAAGCGGTTAGATGCAAAGTTTGGTATTGCTGTCGATACAGTAAAGGAAAGAATTTCTAAAAACTCCGAACAGGCCAAATGATATAGCAAAATCCTACTGAATAATTTATTCTTTGCACAAAGTGGGTTATTCGACTGTGGGAATTGTTTTAAGTGCCAGAAGAAATGATACATATGCTCTCGTATTAAAAGAAGATTGAAAATTTTATGCATCAAGTATCAAAATTGTAGTATTGTAGGCCACGCTCTTTCTAATGATAATCATACTTTTAATAATATCATGTATGATAATGATAATATATAAATTATTTAATTTATGAGTAAGAAATATATATATGATAACTTATGAGTTATGATATCATATCATATCATATATATGATAATATATTAAAGTTAAAAAGTACGCGTATAATTGTAATATGTTATCATATAAAAGTGTAACTTTGTGTACACCGGAGTATTAAATTCTATTTTACTCTACTTTTACGATTGCGTATGAAATGATAGGCTGCGCTAAAAAGATTTTTCATCATCCTGATATATGATCCATCGGCAATTGTTGATTTGTAATCGTCAAAATGTTCCCATATACCAAGATTGTTTTTTTGGGCGTATCTTTCGTTCTCTAAATATTTTTTTTCAAGTGTAACAATTTCACGATCGCGTACATCGTGTGAAACAACTGGCAATCCATTAGCCTTCACATCTACCATATTTGATGCAAGACCTTTTTTCAATATTACTTCTCCAATATCTTTTTTAAACCAACTTCCATCTATTCGACAACGTATTTTACCATACACAATATCTTTCTCAGCATTTTCAATTTTTATGGTTGTTTCATCATTTTCAATTTCAATTATTTCACTTACACTATCGTTGTTTTTGTTCACAACTCTTATTGTTTTATCATTATTTTCAGTACTAGTATCGTCATTTTCGCTTTTTGAGTACAGCGTTAGCTCTACAGCTTGCCGCTTGATTGCAGATGACAACCACAACGGACCTAATGAATTTGCGGCGTTAATACCGTACATTTTAACATTCAGCGACTCATCGACAATTTTAATGCGTTCTTCCTCGGTCATTATTTTATGATATTCTGGGTTAAAAATTCGTAAAAAAATTGGCCTGTGATAAAATTTTAAAACTCCAGTTTTACTATTTACATCAGTAATAATTCCATTCAATTTAATTCGACGGCTAAAATCTTCATTTGGTATGTTATGGACGTTTATAAAACGATAAAAACCGCGTGTTTTTCTTAGTGTAAAAATGGTATATGCACACAAAAACAGGGCTGTTCCGCTTCGTACTTCCCTTAAGTGTTCATCAATAAAACTGCTGATTCTGTTGAGGTTATTTCCTAGCGCGTTTCTGAAGCTACTATCATTATCTACTCGATTCATTTTTCTGGCATTCGTAACTTGTTTCCACAAAATTGTTATCCACTATTTGAAAATATTATGGATCTCTTGCATGCATTGCAAATCTATACGCACCCTGTTATAAATTGTAATAATAATAATAATAATTATTATTATTAATAATAATAATAATAATAATAATAATGGATAAAAAATAATATTATTATATAATAATAATAATAATAATAATAATAATTAATAATAATAAAAAACCATTTCAGAAAACGCCGCCACGGAGACTACAAACAAGTAAAAGCCCAACTAGGGTTCAAAACATCACATTTTTATATTATATTTCATATTGTAGTATTAGTAATGCAGATTATATTGTACTTTATTAAGTACACTTTTACATGCACTTATACTCTGTACATAAGACGGAATAGTGCCCACGCAAAAATTTTGGTGTAAATACAAAAAACTTATTTACCAATTCTTTCTTCCGATCGCTGTATTTTGCAAAAATCAAAAATATAGTATTTAGCACGCTTTTCGATGTTGCCATATGTTTCTCTGTTTTACCTTTCGTACGAATAATCACTTTCATCTCATTTAGTAATTTGAGGTTTTTTCTAAATTGTTTAAAATCTGATTTTTCAAATACATTTTTAATATCCACTAAAAATTTTTTAGCGACGTTATCTTTTTTGCTTGTCATAATTGCTGTCGTGGTAGTAGTGATGACAGGGGCAGTGGTCGCCATCGAAGAGTTATTTGGCGCCCGAAGCCTTGCTAGCTTGCTCTTGATACTATTTCTATTGCTGCTATCACTAGAAGTATTATCAGTCTGAAGTTTTCGTTTCTTTTCATTTTGATTTTCCCCACGAATTTCTAAAATTTTGGATAAAAAATTTTCTGGTGACGATTTTTGACCTTTTTGTTTCAACGGTGATGTACCATCATTATTACTGTTGCTACGTCTACTGAAAACGCCTATTTGGCGTAAATTAGAATTGGTATCTGCTTCTCTCCGTTCTTGGTCGGTTTGTGCTAAAACATTTTCTAGTGTAGATTTTACTGCCATATTGTTATTCAACCTACTGCTACTGTTATTTGCGCCATATTGTGCCAGCGAGGCCGCTATATTGTCAATAAAATTATTACTGGGTGCCATCGTGGAACTTTTGTAGCTTCCGATGCGACTGTTCGTTGACGTTACGCTACGAAAATTATCCTTCTCTTGATGCATCAAACTAGTCTCGTCGGTATTATTGGTATGATTATTTTGATCCATTAACAAATGCTTATTGTCATCATCAATATTGTTAAATGAGCTACCATTCTTAGCAGGGTTTGAGGCTTGTTTATTATTTTTGCGTCGATTCCATTCCGGTGTGCTGCGAGCAACTCTAAAGAAACCTGACACGGCACGAACTACTTCGCCAAAGGAATTATAATGGTGACACAAAGGCTTTAACCATTTTGACAAACCGTTGATAACAGCCCTATTTTTTCCGTTGCCAAACCTTTCATCGCAAAGAAATATAGCACCATAATCAAAACGATGCCTAATAACGCGACCAATGGCTTGATTTATGGCCCGCAATGCTGTTTGGACATACCAAGTTTTTCCATCTAAATGAGTTTTACCCAATTTTTTGTTGTCGTCTAAATATTGCCTTTTTAATTCAACTTGGTGGTTTTTATGCGGTGCATATGGAATTCCAGTTATTATAACACCTCTTGCACAATGGTCTGGGAAATCTATACCTTCACTTGCCTTTCCACGGCAAACACCAAAGAACATAGCACCACGTTCTGTTTTCGCCTGTGCATCAAAATTACGCACAACAGCGTTAAAAGCTGAACTCCCTCTAGGTTCTACGAAAGCATCTTTTCGGCCTTCTATTTGCTTCCACAGGTATCCACCACGATTATCTTTCCAAAAATTAACGCACCGATCCATAACAGAATATGAAGGGAAAAAAATCAACATTCCATTTGGTATTTGTCGTGAGCAATTCAGTATTGTGCGACCTAATTCTTCTTTATATTCTGCAGTGTCGCGAACGCTGTAACTGGAATTTAATATTTTTTTCGTAGGACCTGTTTTTAATGTACCAACCCAAACTTGTTTCCCACTAACAACATGTGAATTCTCTAATCTAATTTTGAATGGCAATTTTAATTCAGACTCTACAGAGTCCATTGGTGATAATGTACCACTTGTTAAAATAATTGATCGAACTCCTAACTTGTAAATGTCAATCATAGCCACGCCAGGTGAAAAGCACCAAAATGCTATTGTCTTTCCACGCCTTCTATTGTTAGCACTATTTAAATTATTGTTGCCACCGCCAAAAAAACTTGTACTTCGTTTATTTTTGCTGTTGTTTCGTTGATTACCATATTCAGCTGGGTAATACAAATGTGTTCGATATGCTTCTCTTGCTATTTGTGGGTTCAAACCATTTCGAAATAAAATGTTCATAGCTTTTAAGAACGTTTCGAGATGGCATTTTTGATTGGAACGTACACCCATAAATAAATTTATGCCACAGCGAAGTACACCAAGTAATGCTTCCTTTGATTCCCATGTTATATTAACCTTTTCCAGTAATTCGTACATAAATGCACCACTCTCTGTTAACCCTTTTTCACCATTTCCAGGTATTACAATATTATCAACATCCTCTTCAATTTTTAACAAAACTGCGCGTAAAGTAGCTACGTCCTCAGCAGATAGGTCTTCATCTGACATTGTCATCCCACCTATCGATGCCATTTCATCTCTTAAATGAAGTATCAATATATCGCATTCTTTTATGCACACACTAATTAATGCCGCAGAAAGCTCAAACGATGTTGAGTCTGTACATACACTTTCTAAATTGTGTGCTTCGTCAATTATAACTATCGCATTTTGCCAATCAATATCTGGAAGAGACGAACGCACAGTTGGGTCCACTAGATAATTATATGGCATAAAAAATATATCAGCTTGTTTTTGTACAGTTCCATTTCTGCTTAAAAAGTATGGACATACGTCCTTCTCTTTACCTAATTTAGTTAGTTCTTCAATATCTCTTATGATTTTTTCATTACTTTTACGCAGGCGAGAATTTTTATTTCTTTTTTCATTATTGTTACTATTCGTGGCGGTCATATTATTGCTATTACTATTGCTGTTATTATCATTTTTGTTGGCGTCCTCTCCATTTTCAAGTCTATTCGTTGTTATCGTGCCGTCCCCATCAGTCCCAACAGCACAATAAACATGGAATGCCATAGGTTCCCCGGGCAAAAAACCCTTTTCATATCCAACACGACGAAATGCACGGTTATTTAACTCTGCAGGACTAAATAAAACAGGAGTATGCTCATCATGTTCTCTTACTATACCATGTGTTCTTTGCATGTAGAGACCAACATTCAATTTTTCAGCCGCACCTGCCTTTAATAAAAGGCCAGGGTATTGAATGTAATCGCCAATCCACGGTTCATTCATTAATTCGTATGCCAACACACTATCTGCATCATTAAAATAATTAGAAACTACACGCCAATACTGATCAAACATTTTGGACATTAAACCTTTTCCATGGTATATATTCTGAAAAGCTTTCCCTACAGCGTCCGTAAGATACCACTCGCTCCAGCCTAAAAATTTAAACCAACCAAGAGGGTGACAGTGCTTATAAGAAAAATTTTTATCATGCCAAGCTAAAGGTTCTGGCATTACCATGGCATCCAAACTGCTAACGTTTAACATCCAATCTGGCGTTCCCTCCCCACATAATTTTGGCGCCAATACATCTTGATGCAAATCGATTATCGTGTAAATATTATGTTGAAATAATAGTTGACTAATATTATTTATTTGTTTCAAATATATTTCACTTGGTGTTGAATTAGTTGGAAATAAACCTGGCATCATACAGCCTAAACGCACAACATTCATGCCTGAGTTAATCAAGTTTTCGATATCATCTTTATATATTGTAGGATAATATGGCGGCGATTTTTGCACATAATTCATACCATGAAACAAACGCGTTCTATTCAAAGAATCCCTGAAGGTTGATGAAAATGTGTCAACTTTTATTTTTTCATACTTCAAGCCATATGATGGCGACGCAAAAAAAGAACTTAATACAATAATACAAAATATTATGAAAAAATTCATAACGTCACGGTTAAATCGACCAGAGATTTAATTACTAATGACTCTTATTCGCAGCATCTTCCCCCTGATGAAAGGACAATCTGTTATGTGAGTACGAACACATATTATTGTGCGCAAAAGAAGCTGCTATGTCTTTATATTATTATTATGTAGTATAGTATAGTATACTATTATTATTATTATTATTAATTTTATTATTAGTGTGCATTATTATTATTATTTTTTTATTATTATTATTATTATTATTATTATTATATTATTTGATATTACTATAAACAATAATATATAGTAGTGTAGTAGTGTGGTGGTGTGTAATTAATAATACTATAATGTAAATGGAGTACAAAAAAAAAGGCTTATTATAAAGTTATCAGTTGCAGCTTCTTGTTCGTCTCGTTATAAATGTAAAATGGACCATTTGGCTGTTTCGAATACTGCTTCGTTTTCTCATTAAAAAATAATTTTGAACTTGGATTGTACCATAATTGACTAGCTGCATCAAAAATAAATTTACCACGACGCTTTTGCATTTGTAACTGTAAGTTCTTCACTATTTGGGCTGGGCTGAGCTGTTGCTGCTTATTTCCTTTTGCTGCCGTTTGAGGTGCATGATTGGGACTAGGCGACTTCGTAAGTTTCTTGTTATTACTTTTTGTTGGTGATGGTGTCATGACTGATGCTAATTCAGCCGGCAGACTATTTGGAATCTCCGTACCTTTTCTTACCATTTGGATTATATGAAATAAAACGCAAAATGTCCGCGGCGCAACTGGCACCCTGGGATCTTGCCTACAAATTTTGTAAATACTCTTCAGTTTTTCTTTCCCAACTTTAGATTTCATAAAGAATTGCAATGCTGTATGTGATGGACAACTTTCCTGATTCCCTTTCGCTATTTGTTTATAATACTTCATATATTGTCCAGCACTTGCTTTGTTAATTTTCCACACCACTGTACTGACAGCTGCACCATCGTCATCTTTTTTCGCATTTGATGTTTGTACTGGTTGTGGTTGCTGTGGCCTTTTTTTTGATATTTCATTCATTTTCACATTTGATTCGCGATCTACCTTACTTTCAACTTTAGGTACCGGGGGAGGTTCCGTTAAAATCATTGGCGCTTTAAATTCTTTTGTGAACGATAATGATTGAGCACTATTATCATCAATTTGATCAGGTTGAGTATGCGCGTTATCCTTTGAAGACGCTTTTAAATCTACCACAACATTAGGATCGACATGTTTCACTTCAAACTGTGACGCAGTTGCGCTTACAACAGTATCACTTGGTTTCTCTTCAGACGCAGGCATTTTTTCCTTCTTCTTCTTCTTCTTCTTCTTCTTTTCTTTTTTCTTCTTTTTGTTTTTCTTTGTACTCGCACCCTCGTTATCCCCCGTTCTATTTAAATTTATTGCTTCCATTTCATTCTTGTCTTCTGTGCCTGCAGATTCGTTTGAAAAATTTGCCGCGTTTCCAAAATCAGCATGTTGATTTGTGCCCCAGCCATCATTGCTATTATTAGCAGTGTCCTCATTTGTATTTGCAGATTCATTTGAAAAATTTGCTACGTTTCCAAACTCAGCATGCTGATTTGTGTCCCAACCATCTCGACTATTATTAGACGTGTCCTCATTTGTATCTTTTTCGGTATTCGTATCTCCATCGAAAGACGTGCCAAAATCGGCATTACCCCACGAGCTATCATCATTGCCAACGTTTTGCTCAACGGGCACTTCACTATTATTACTGTCCCAATCCATATTACTACCTGTATTGGCATCCCAATCGCTGTCTTCTTTGTTTGGTTTATCATTATTTTTAATATTCTCATTGTTAAAATTTGAATCAAATTCATTAAAACTATTATTATTGGCAGAAGATGCTGATTGGTCAAGACCTCCGAAATTTGTGTCAAAGCTACTGCTTTGAAATTCATTTATACTGCTACCTTGTTCTTCCTTTTTGTTACCAGTATCAACAGATGTAAGATTTTCATTGGGATACGATTGTGGCATTTGTTGCTGAGACTGGTCGTTTACCACCTCAGAGTCGTTTGTTTTTATATTATCGTAATTGCTATCATCTTCATTATCTGCAGCTGTTTTAAAAAGGGAAGCCTCTTCTGATTTTTGTAGCTTATCATCATTGTTATCATTTTCATTCTTCTCCACATTATTGCTATTGTCGGTGATATTTGATGACAACTCTTCAACTGTTAACGCATCTGTATCTGGTACTGGTATACCATCAAAAGATGGTAATTTTAATTTTACGTTTTGGGAAGAGCGCAAAATATCTTCTGAAACTTGATGTCCACATTGGGCAATTGCTATAAGTCGTAATGCAATATAAAATTTTGGAAGATTCAGCGTCCCAGTGGAATCATGGTCTGCTATTGCCCAGATGATTGTCAAGACTTCTATTGATAACTTTGAGGCTGTGAAAAAACCCACTACACTTTTACCTTCCAATAAATCTGATGCACTTTGTGCACCTGCTTGCACGAACAAACGATTGTAATACGCCTTTTCAATTGTATTTTGTGGAGTGTATCCTACTTCATCTTTGGAATCCAAATAGTTATTATTATTTTCTCCCGTTGAGGTGACATTATCCTCCTCTTGCAATACATCTAAATTCCGTCGTCTAATCTGATCTTGCATTTGCTCAGTCGACAATGTTCTGTTGCGAGGCTCATTTTTTTCGTTAAACATCGAGCCTACTAATGCCTCCGTCAAAACAGTACTTGAATTTTCATCAGATGCTGTATCATTTTGACTGCTACTAACATTGCTATCTTTGCCAGCTGACTCAAAAAAACTGTCATCAGAAGCTATTTTACCACCACTTCGACCGCCATCACTATTCACCCCTAACCCTATTATTGTATATATTTTTTTCGCCATGCCACTTGTAATTAAGTTATCATGCTCTGCTTTTTGGAGTGTCTTCCATATTCCTTCTTGACTAAGTAAATTGGGATCATTTATTTGAATTTGATCGGCATCCGCTGCAGGCACTGGTTTGTTACTACTTTTATTATCATTAAAACGATCATTTTGGTACGTTATGCTGCGAGCAAAGCCACCCGCTCTCATAACAAGGGCAATCCGTCGCTGTTCCTTATTACCAGCAGTTTTAAAGTCTTGCAAGGCAAGCAGTTTTTTGGATGAACGATACATTCTCATCAACAGCACTAATGTATCTCTATGCATTGGCTTTTGAACATCTAATGAAAATTTATGTTCTTTCATTTTAATATGAAGGGTACTTGCAGTTTTTCGATCAGAAAATGCCATGACAACGCCATCATGAGGCTCTTTCATTGTCGTTTTATTACGTTGGCGTAGCTTGACTTTATCTTTTGTAATTAAAACGCTTAATCTGTCCGTTTCATGTTCCAATTTACCCCAGCCTTTTCCCTGCGCAACGGCATCAAATTCAATTGGTTTTTTTCGCAAAAAAACGTCCATTACAGCTAACGCCAATTTTTCATGTGGCAAAACGGGTGATGAAAAAACAGAAAAGGAAGATTTGCCACCATTTAAACTGCATTCTACACGCAAGGATTCACCTACCTCGTCAACTAATGGCACGTGACGCCATTTTTTTGATATCAAATCTCCAGATCCATTATACCATTTAATTGTAAATCCATTGTAATCAGATATTTCAACTTCTTCTTGATTTTCATTTACCACATTAATACGAAGATTGCATACTTTTCCAGCGACTGGTGGAGGAGTTAATTTTAAATTCGATATGGAATATCCTAACTTTGCTACAGTTGAATTGTCACTTGCACCACCGCTTAGAGATTTAATGCATTCATCAACATCGGCACGCTTTTTTGATAATAACTGAACAATTTGTTTCGTTGCTGGGGACGTAGTTGGCGTATTTTCACTGTAGTTGCGACCCGTAGAATTTGAAATAGGCACATTTTTTTTATTTTCATCATCATACACTTTTTGTTCACCCTTGCCTACATTGTTATTGTGACTGTTGTTATTTTGTATTCTATTACCCCCACCACTACGCTGATTGGCCGTATCGTCACCACGATAACCTGTCGTATTAAATGCGTCGTTTGCTTGCGTTATAACCATATTGCTCTCTGAGTCGTGAGTACCATATGTTGATGGTAGCTTTCGTTGTTGGTTTTCTAAAGAGTTTGCCTCTGTTATTGTAGTTGTTGGGATATTTGCCGTATTGACGTTGCTATTAGTATTGTTATTCAAAACAACGTTCAAATCTGCACCCCCATTGTCAAAATAAAGCTTTATAGCGTTTTCCATATTGCTATGGGTATATGACAAATAATCTATTGCCTTTTGTTGTGAACAACCAGTCCATTCAGTAAAATCTGCGACTAATTTCTCTTGGCTCA
>JACLAC010021083.1_pt1 | contig 11209 bp, 7 predicted proteins | sample 8027881 | NCBI WGS metagenome assembly JACLAC01 (sample SAMN15725517, study PRJNA655200) | protist metagenome | isolation source: fluorescence activated cell sorting (FACS) single amplified genomes of... | place: Spain: Blaines Bay Microbial Observatory, Mediterranean Sea | collected 2016-01-19 | reverse complement strand
CTTTTGGTCTTACTAATCGATACTTATACTTTAAATATATATGTATGATATTTCAATTACTCTAACTATCTAAATAACAGCCAATTTTTTGTTTTTAATTTAGTATATAAAAGTGAGAGTTTAAAACATTTACTCTAAAAAAAAACAAATTATTAGTATGTTTACTCTATATGTCAATGCCATACAATATGTGTTGTTTTTTTTTTGAATAATTTACTTTGAATTAGGTTTTTTAAAAATAAATTAGTTATCATACACTTAAATAACAGCCAATTGTTTTGTTTTAAATTAGTTACAAAAATAAAAAACGGAATTATAATCAGTCGCCAACGTTTGAATCTGTACCTTCACTGTAATAGCTGTCTAAATCGCTTCCCCCGTATTCATCGCCGGCACTGTCCGGCATATCGGGCTCTGACCAAAACCCATCGTCAATGTCATGAGATGTAATACCGGAAGCATCAAGTGCAAGATCCGTTAATTCCACATCCCCAACAAATTCACTGAACGCGCCCAGCTGTGTACTGACAGAGTGTTTAGCGGCAGTAATTTGAAGTGCCAAACCTTCCGCGCTATCAGTAGCGCCAGCGCGAACATGATGTGCACTTTCCTTCGCACTGTTTGCAAACTCACCAAGTCCTCTAGCTGTATTGTCGAAAGTACTTAGCAGGTTATTCGTAACGCCGCTAATAACGTCTTGTGCTCCAACCATCGCAGAGTCGTAGCTTTTCTGGGCTTTTGCTGAAATATTACCTGCGGTCGTCTTAATATGTGATACTTGCTGGTCTGCAGCGGTCGACACGTCATCAGCGACATCGCCAGTAGCCGCTTTTGCGTCGGCCATTGTAGTGTTGTAAGTTTCACCTGCTTTCCCAGAGAACTTGGTCGCAGCATTATGAAGGTTTGATGCTCGTTCTTTTGCGTTCTGCGCTGCATTATGGTACTGAACAGACGCTTTTTCAGAAGCAGCAGCCATAGTTTTCTGCATGCGTGATGCGCGGTTTTCAGCTTTGCTCTCAAGCGCATTTGCACCTTGTTTAAACGCGCTTTTGACATTGTCAAACTTTCTACTCACCCCGTCGTGGGCTTTCGACAAGTTCTTGGAAAATTCGTTCGCCGCCGATTTTGATTCTTTCATTCTAGCATTGGCAGCATGGTAAGCCTTTAAAGATAATTGTTGAGTGTATTCCTTTGCAATTGAAAAACCTGATTGTATGGCAGCAGTGCGTTTTACGTCTTTTAACATTTTTGCCTTTGTTCGCTGTGCCGCGAGTGCTTGACCACGAGCAAATTCTTTCAATTTGTCCTCCTGAAGCAGTTTTTCTGTCATTTGGTACTGAGAACGGAACAAATACGTGCGTACTGGGGCTATAAATAAAGTAAAAAGGATCACTGCTAGATTGAGAAAATTGAACGTAAACAAAATGATGTCTTGTATCGTCTCGTTACCAACACCATATGTGATTGCTAACCCCACGAGGCAATTAATTACATTAGTTCCGCCTGCAAATATTTCCATTAACGTTTCCATTCCATCGGAGAAAGGATGGTACAACAGTGCAAGTACAGTTTGCAGGAATACTACACCAGCCCCAACCCACATTTTTGCCCCACGAATTATACGGGGAGGGACGAACAACAGCACGGCCACAAGAATCAGTTTTTGGGCCATGGAGACCAGTTTGTAATACCGCATTTTGTACGAGTATGGAACGTAAAGGTACGTTTGAGCCTTGGGGTTCGCCTGAACTTCCTGCGTATATAAATCGTTTTGCCTTTCTGTTAAATCTTTTACTTCAGATTTTAAACGTGTTGTTTCTCGCAATCCTCTTCGATTGTATAACTATATGTACGGAAAGCCTTCTCAACTCCTGTTGTGGGTGGTGGCGGTGGCGGAATTAGTGTTGACTCTTCTTGCCCTTTGCGAAACACCATATCGCAGGGCCTATCGGTATGCTGTATCACCGAAATTACATGGTCAAAGTCCAGGCCCCTAACGTTGTTGGGTCCCACTTTTTCAATGATATCTCCCAACGACAAAGTTGTAAACTTGCCGGCTTGGGAGTCTTTTTGAATGGTCTCAACGCAAACGATTTTGTCGCCACTGATAGTATTCTCCGACAAGGTAATCCCAATCGGCCCCTCTTCGATGGTATACGCGTTTCTTTCAGACGCCATACCTTTTCACTTGTGGTTTGCGAAAGCGTTCCTTTTCCAATTTTTTTTTAGCAGATAACAAAATTAACGTTTTTAACCGTAAACATTATGGAGATAAATGCTCACTTTACTCTGCCTGATAATTTAAAAAATGTTTTGCCTAGTTTCTTTTCCTGTTTTTTCCATGCCTTTGTCCGTCCTTCACATCTCACTCCAACAATTATTTTTAATTTTTTCTCCCGCCTCCCGCCTCCCCCTTCCCCCTCTACGGGTATAATACCATGTACTCTCTATTCTTCAAAACGAATTATTCATATTAATTTAAATAGGTAATTGCAGTGTTATAATATAAAGCAAGTACAAAATATATTTTGAAAGAAATATAAAGTAGTTCCCACAATAGAATAGCATTTGGTTAGACTCCTCACGAAGAGTCCATCCTAGCGTGACGGATGAATACACACAGCATAGAGTATAATACATATATAGACATAGTGAGGATTTAATATTATAAATTTTTTAGATTGTTGAAAAAAAAGTTATTTTGGACGTGTGACGACTACTACGGTAAAAAAAAAAGATTACATTAGAAGGAGGACTGGCAATGTATTACATTAAATAATAAATAATAATAATAGAGAGCTGACAACGAACGAACAAAAAAAGCTTTGAGAAGGAGGCGATACAAAAAAATATCCAATTCTTCTTCCTTCCTGAATATCTTTCATATTTTAATACTGTGTAAGGTATTAAAAAAAAGAAGAGGTGTGGTAGTGTGTGGTGTAATAATTATAATAATAAAATAACAACAACTATTATTACGATGAGGAAAAAGACCCGACTATAAATTTTTACATTATTATACCTTGGTATATGTGTTATTGAGGAAGAAAGAAGAAGAAAAAAAGAAGAAGAAGAAGGCAAGGCGCGGACGGGGCCGGGTAAAATAAGTAGGGATACATTTCTGAGTATAATAGATTTCAAAATTTACTCGCTTTATATTAAATAGACGAGCCAAAAAAATTGTAAAGAGAAAGCACCAACAAACACACACACAATATACACCCCATGGCGTCGTTAACAACTAATACGAGCGAGTTACCAAAGAATACAAAGTGGATCCGGGTGACTGGTTCAGGCTTGCCCGAGTGCGACGGTGTTTACAAGCCGTCTGAGGCCCCAGAGAAAGTGTCTGAAAGTGGCACGAAATCTTCCATCGGTTATTGGAATGGTAAAATGGCGTGGGACCGCGCAGACGGGAAGGCGGCTAGAAACCCTTCATTATCGTACAGTAACTCGTACAAATCGTGGAGAATCGCAAGACTGGACGGACACTTAGCCTACACTATTGTGAACGACGACGCGTTGCCGACGACTACTACCGCTTGGGACGTTTACAAAAAAGGTGTTGCGCCTGCACCAAAAATTGAAATGTTCGAGTCAGACCCAAGGTTTGGAGATGAATTACCAAAGAATACAAAGTGGATCCGGGTGACTGGTTCAGGCTTGCCCGAGTGCGACGGTGTTTACAAGCCGTCCGAGGCCCCGGAGAAAGTGTCTGAAAGTGGCACGAAATCTTCCATCGGTTATTGGAATGGTAAAATGGCGTGGGACCGCGCAGACGGGAAGGCGGCTAGAAACCCTTCATTATCGTACAGTAACTCGTACAAATCGTGGAGAATCGCAAGACTGGACGGACACTTAGCCTACACTATTGTGAACGACGACGCGTTGCCGACGACTACTACCGCTTGGGACGTTTACAAAAAAGGTGTTGCGCCTGCACCAAAAATTGAAATGTTCGAGTCAGACCCAAGAGTAAAACCAAACGTTGTCTTTGTTTTGGGCGGACCTGGTGCTGGAAAAGGCACCATGTGTTCCCTTGCAAAGAATCAACTTGGATGGGAACATTTGAGTGCAGGGGATTTGTTGCGTGCCGAACGCAACGACCCTAACTCAAAAAATGGCGAATTAATCAACAACTACATAACAGAAGGAAAAATCGTTCCTGTCGAAATTACTGTAAACTTGATTAAAAGCGCGATGTCCAAGATACAAAAAGAGACTGGCCATATAAACTTCTTAATCGACGGCTTTCCGCGTTCGATTGATAATTACGAAGGCTGGGTGAAAGTAATGGGTGACGATGCAAATGTTATTTTTATGATGCTGTTTGAATGCCCACTCTCAGTGTTGGAGCAGCGAATACTTGGAAGAGCAAAATACAGTGGAAGAAAAGACGACAATATTGAATCGTTAAGAAAGAGGTTCGAAACATATAAAAACGAGACGATGCCCACCGTTAATATTTTCGAAAGCGACGGGAATTTAGTCAAATTGGACTCTTCTTTAAAAAGGACCGAAGTGTACGAACTTGTTAAATCCAAGTTGGCCCCCTACACCGATCCAGCAGAGGCGGGGAAACCATTGACAGAGTTGAGTGAAATGCATTTGGGTCTCCGCCCATTCCCAAAAAAGAAAAAAAAAATGACGTGAAAACGGCGCAGGGGGTGTATTAAAGTGTATGAAGGAGGACGTATGAAAGTGCAAAGTTTTAGCGAAGGCGATAGCAACGTTAGGAGGAAAATGCACCCCAGCCCTCTGAAACATTAATTGCCAGCAAACCGGTAAAAATATGTAGAAAATAATTCCTTTTCCAGTAAGATAGTCTGTAGTAGTGTCAAAAAAGGATTTTTTATTATTATTATTATTTAATAATAAATAACAAAACACACCACACACCATCATCATGATGATGTATTGTAATATTATTTTTATTATCTGCAGTAGTAGTCGTCTAACTATAATACCCACCGCGGCGGCGGAGAAGGAAGAATGATGGATTTGATGATGATGAGATGGTAGCGCAGAGAAGACGACGACGCAGCAGCACGGAAAAACAAAAATGAAGGTATTATTATTATTAATATATAAATAGAAGATAAAGAAAAGATGGAGGATGACGACGGCAGCCAGCGGATTATTTACAATCGCGCAAATCGTCAGCGAATGCCCCAGAAGAACAATACAGCTCATTTGTGTGCCAACCCGATACGCAATTTAGCCCAACCAAACTCTGTTTCTTTGTTCACAGGGCATCGATACATTCATATATTTGATTGTATTGCTTCAATCTCAGAATGGAGTCTTCTGGAACAGCAGCTCTATTCGCCGGCGCAGCAGGGGTTGTTGCATGTGCTTTGTACTTGGGCCGAGAAATTCGTCTGGTGAAAAAGAAAGGGGCCCCTACCAAAATAAATGTCAACCACAGAAATACGAGAAAAACGTTTAGGACACATGGCGAGAGTGGGTCTGCTGCTTTTAGCACCCGTGCAATTCACAGAGGAAATGAGCACGATCCTGCCACAGGTGGCGTAGCAGTGCCAATAAATTTATCGACGACATTTGCCCAAACGAAAATCGGAAAAAGCCCTGGCGCCACTCACCCATCCAGCTATGGATTTGGATATGACTACGGACGCTCAACAAACCCAACCAGGAATTCGCTCGAAAGGTGCGTTGCTTCTATAGAAAGTGCCGAGCATTGCGTGGCGTATGCGTCTGGAATGAGTGCTTTGGCTGCTCTGGTACATTGCTGTAAACATGGCGATCATGTTGTTTGCTGTTCGGATATATACTCGGGAACACAGCGGTTGCTGCGAACTATCGCAGAGCCAATCTACAACATTTCTTCATCGTACGTCGATTTTGCTGAAGATAATGGCAACGCTTTAAGAAAAGAACTTAGAGATAATCCAAACACGAAGTTGATCATCTTCGAGACTCCTAGTAATCCGACGCTTAAAATAATCGATTTCACAATAGTTGTGAACATTGTCAAAGAAATGAAGAACATGAAAATTATTACAGCCTGCGATTCTACATTTATGTCTCCCTACGGACAAAACCCATTACAATTTGGGGTCGATATGGTTGTCCATAGCGTCACTAAATACGTAAATGGCCACAGTGATGTCGTAGGGGGAGTTGTTTGCACAAACGATAGCAAAATCTTGAAATCACTTCGTCACTATCAAAATGCTGTTGGCGGGGTCTTGTCTCCATTCGATTCATATTTGGTCCTTCGCGGTGTCAAAACATTGGCTTTAAGAATGGAACAACACGAGAAAAATGCATTAGAACTTGCTAGTTGGCTCGAAAACCATAGAAAAGTTGAGTCTGTGAGTTACCCTGGCCTTTCATCACATCCCCAGCATAAAATAGCTCTGAAGCAAATGCATTGCTTCGGTGGTATGGTTAGTTTCAGAATAATTGGCGAAGCAAGAAAGCTGTTGGAAAATGTTAAAATTTTCACTCTCGCAGAAAGTCTCGGTGCCGTTGAAAGCTTAATCGAATCCCCAGCTCTAATGACGCACCATCACGTACCGAAAGAGCGGCTTCTTGAGGCAGGCGTAGCGCCCAACCTAATTCGTATATCTGTTGGCATCGAATCCATTGAAGATCTAATAAGTGATTTAGAGCAGGCATTTCTCCACGTGTAAAATAATTGTTCCGAGAAAAGAGTGCACTCGCACACGAACTTGCATTTTTATAAAAACAAGACGCAAACGTTTAATATAAAATTTGTAAATTTATCTCGCAATATAAAAAACCAAAATATATAGTATGTTTTAAGACTCTCATTTTAAATCCAATACTTCAAATCTATATTTTACAACCACAGTTAAGTCTGCTTTATCTGCCGGAATAACCTTTCTTGACCCATTCTCTGACGTACTGCTCGACTCAATCTCCAACGGCTCGATCCCACCCTCTCTATCCACTATTTCACCTTCTCCCAACACCGCCTGCAGGTTTGTATGGTCGAAGTCTTGCCCAACCTGAGCTACTTCATGTTCCTCTTCCTGAAAGAACGAGTCAAACTCGTTTCTGCTACAAACATGTAGGCACATCTTTCGCAGCATGAAAAATATCTGGGATCGACGAGTATTCCCTTGTGAATATTTCGTCAACAGAAAACTTAACCATGTAAGCAAACGAAATATTATCCCGCATATAAACAGGCCAAGAAAAGCGCCTGAGACTCCGCTGTCCAAGTTGGCTGCTCTCGGAGGCGTCTCTTTTGTGTGAATCACGCTTATATTGTACAAGCGCTCACGCGTGGCATCAAAATTAAGAATATGTGACGGGAGCGCCAAAAGTTCCCCACAATACATGCCCTGGGACATCCAGCGCCCCGATGACATTGCACTCATTGCGGCTTTGATACCTTGTAGATCTCGAATCGGGACGTCTCCAAGCTTGTCGTTATCGGTCCCTGACCATAGCACTTCCAATGCAGGAGCAAATACCATGATCAGCAGTCCGGCAGTGTATGACGCAGAGAACGTAACCGCAATCCAACTGCCAAAACTGCTCCAATAAAACGCAAATCCTACGTACATCCAAATATATACCTGAAATGGCTGTTGCATCGGCGGGTTCACGGTGTAGCATGCGAGCGCCCACATAATCCCAAAAACACAAGTGCAGAGCAGGTCGTAAACCGATTTGGCCAAAAAGTAGCCATTCACACTCATGCCGCTTTTGAATTCTCGGTAGTATTGAAGGGTCTCCCGGTGAATTAGAGCATGGCTTTGGATACTACAGAGCATAGCAAGAATATTTGATGGGCCTGGCAGCGACCCGTATAGAGTAGCATACTTGTAAGCGTTCCCCGAACGGAGGGACGAAAGGGACGCCCCTGCAATAAACAATGCCGTGCAAGTTTTTATAAATGCTTGGCTGTCATGTTGGTCAATAATTCTTCGAAAGAAGTACAACGTTTGTACACAATCGTTAGGCGTTTTTCGGGGGATAAGTGGCTTGCACTTTTCTACAACGTCTAGGCTTGGTTCGGGTGCATTACAAACTGCACTTGGCTCCGCGCAGTCTTCTGCAAACGTCTCTGCCCAAATCTTAAATAGGTCCTTTGGTGCACAGAAACTGTCATCTATACTCTTGTCCGTCTTGTAACGGGGCGAAAATCCTGAAACAACGTCAATGATCCAATCTGCCGGATTTTCATTTTCTGGAAGCCGAAACCCCTGCTCTTCCAGAAATGGCTGAACTTTTTCTGTTCTGCCACAGTACACTTGTTGCCCCCCCGCGCCAAGCAATAGAAGGTGAGTAAAGGATCGGAAAACCGTATACCGTGGCTGATGAATGACACAAACGATTGTTAGCCCACTCTCCCGAAGTTTTACGAGGCACTGGGCCAGCTCAAGTGTAGCGGTCCCATCCAGACCCGACGTTGGCTCGTCCATGAAGATAATGCTGGGCATGGCAACCAACTCCATACCAATGTTGACCCGTTTCTTTTGCCCCCCAGAAATGCCGCGCTTCTTAGCCGAGCCGACAATATGGTTTTGTATGTGTGATAACCCTAGCACATTTATGACTTGCTGCACGTGCTTCTTCTTCTCTTCAATACTAACATGGCTCGGAAGTCGAGCGATGGCGTTGTAGTAAAGGTTTTGAAATACCGTAAGATCATCGTGGCATATATCATCTTGGGGAACAAATCCGACCACGTTTGTGGCGTTCAAAAGCCCATCCTTTGAACCATTGACACAAATTTCCCCCTTTATGTTGGCATAGGGTGCTCTTCCCAGCAGCGCGTTCATAAAAGAAGTTTTTCCGCCACCAGACGGCCCCATCAAAGCTACCAAGGACCCGGGGGGGTAATAACCCGATATTCCTTTGAGAATCTCTGTCCCGTTTGATTTGAGTGTCATCCCAACATTTTTAAATTTAATACTGACGCTGTTAGTGCAATTGGGCATGCCAGAACCTAATTGTCGACCTCGTTCTTCTTTGAACTGATCGCGTAAATGAAACGATGCTGCTAATGAACGAGCTTGCCGACGTTGAAGCGCACACCCAAGACAGATACCCAGCATACAAAGGACGAAGCTTAGTACGAGAGCACCGGTGGCGGTTCCACGTGTTGTCGCCCCAGGTGCGCATGTTGAGAAGGGAGAACAGGTGACTGGTGAGGTAAAACCCGACAGACACACAGTTCCTTCTTCGCACTGGATGATGCTGTTGTATGTTTTTGCAGTTTCGTTGTACGGGCAGTAGTGTCCAGCAGGGCAAAGGTTAATCTTACCGTCCTTGCAAACGTAGCCTGTTCGGGTCTCTGGGACAAGGTCTGCACAGGACTTGCAGATCCCGGTTTTCAACTTTTCTACAAAAACGTCATCACTATTACAAGTAGAAAAGGCCTGGGTCGTTGGAGTGCAACTTGGGATCGGGTTCATTGTTTTGAAAGGACATACCCCAGAATATGCCATCTGTATCAGAGACAAGCAGAGAATGAGAAACAGGGTAGTGCGTTGCGTTGCCATTCTGCGTAAAGATGAAAATCGAAGATATAGTTTTCTCGTCATTATCTTTTTGTTAAAAACAAATCAACCTATTGTTGCCTTCTTCTTATATTTGCAATAAAATATAGCTGTACGGGTATATCGACTAGTAATGGAGCAGAGGAAAATGTATGATGTTCAAAAACAATATGTACTCCTCGTACCCCTATCTCCAATATGTTATCCTCTCCTCGTGCATAATTTGTAGTAATAAAAAATAGTTTTCTAGCCGCCGGCCTATTCTTATCTAAAATTATTAAACCGGTGGTGGGTGGTGTGTTATTAGACGCATTTCTGAGGAGTAATTCTGTCTTACTCTATACTCTATATTATTACCAATAATATCATAATTATTATACTATTACCGGCAGCACAGCAGTAGAATTCATTCACGCATCTCCTCATGTTCTCATGGCCAACATTTGTTGTTGTAAAAAAAAATAATATTATTACTTCTTAATAATATACAGAGGAGGAAATTATCGAAATATAGAAGGCATTCTTACGTCGTATCACCTATTGCTCTATAGATTATACGTTTAGAATTACTGCCAATCGTCCTTATTAGGGGCCCGAACCTCTCGGCTATAGACAGGATAACGCAGGCGATGGCTAGATCCTGGTTCTAACAATTTCGTTGGCTTTGAACTTTCGTACAGCACCTTCTCGCTATTGGAGACCAACAGGTCATGGAGGCCACGGCCCAGTTCTACTTCGACACGAGAGGATAACATACCAACGAGGCGAACAGAGTAAATGGTTGGGCCAGGGCGTAAATTGTTTTTCAAGAACACTACTTTGACATACCGGCATGGAACATGACCTATTCTGATTTGATTTCTACGATTTTTTGCTACAAAATTCAAGGTTTTTGCGAGTTTAAAGCTTTTTTTCCGATTTACATCGGAGAGATAAATTTGTACACCATCGCAGTCTTTGTTATCAATGTCAACGCTGGTAACAAGACCCGTCTCCTTCAATTTCAAAACAACGTACTCGGTTCCTACCCCTGTTGCAGTCCAGCAGTTTTTTCTGTTTCCAACCGACAAGTTCTTCGCTTCTTTCCCACAACCTTGACTGCTTCGATTCACTACCGTATATTTGAGCCGCCCAAACCCAGCACGAGCCGGAATACTACCGGGAGTGGCCTGGATATTATCGTCGGGCACCACCTCGAGCTCTTCATTACCCGTCATATTAGGGGGGCGTATGCTTGCATCCAGCTCACGAGTGACGACGAACGGTTCACGCTGGTTTAGCTTTCCATTCGGGCTAGTAGGAGGCTCTCTTGCGAGCAAAATATCCCGTTTTGGGGAAGGACGTATTCCCCGGTATCGCCCGGCAACGGAGACAAAAGACGACATCCTTCCCGCGGTCCCTCGAAGCAACAACGTTTCTGTTTTATCGCAAAGGTCGTATCCTCCTTTCTCACCCACCGTTTTCTTTACCCAACAACTATTCCTTTGGGCGACGTATCTATCTGCAAATAGATGAATATAAAATTTAACCTCCTCCAAATCAATTTTCTAACTTTCCCTTTCTATTTACTTTCGTTGCATTTTAGTTTGTCCGCTGGTATTGATATTAATACTACCAACGAGAAAGGGGAAATTTCTTCATCCGGTGCGGGTTCTCTCTCGCTCTCTTCTTGTCTTCTTCTGCTCTTTGGTGTCAACGTCTCTTTG
>JACLAC010017744.1_pt1 | contig 11211 bp, 10 predicted proteins | sample 8027881 | NCBI WGS metagenome assembly JACLAC01 (sample SAMN15725517, study PRJNA655200) | protist metagenome | isolation source: fluorescence activated cell sorting (FACS) single amplified genomes of... | place: Spain: Blaines Bay Microbial Observatory, Mediterranean Sea | collected 2016-01-19 | reverse complement strand
GTTGATTGGGTTGGAAAATCATGAGCTCTACGGCAAGCCGTCGATGAAGTTGACGCCTACGAAGCACGTGATATGGGAGGAAGAAAAGCAGAAGTACCAGAGGAGGACGGATGAGGAGTGATGGAACAACTGATTCAACAAAAACGCAGTGGTTAAACGGGCGAATTTGGGGACTCTAGATCATCCAGGTGTGTAGACGCGTGACACGATGCAGTACTGACTGCCTGTTTCGACCAGAATAAAGGGTGCGCCCGAGAAGCAGATCCCGTTTTTTACTCGTAAAATGCACCAGCCGCCAGACGGCTATTGAAAAGGAGGAGGCAAGTGAGTGAAGGCCAAAGAAGGTGTGCACAAGAAGCGGAACGTGTGAAGGACTCGTGATATCTCAAGTGGGCAGGAAGAAAATACTGACTTTAGCGACGAGGAGAACGAGTTCAGTGACAACGACCGTCCGAACAAGAAGTCGGAGATGGAAGAGTTTTTGAGGCGAAGCCAAGCTTTTGTTGAAGACCTGAACAGCGGTATCCTCCACCACGCAGACGCAAAGCGGTTTATCGTGCCATACGCGGTGAACACGGATCAGAAGCTGAGGCCGCACAAGGTGACGACGACGGAGGTAGTGGACTCGAGACGGAGTGCGGCGCAGAGTGACGAAGGTTGGTTCGGTGGCTTGACTGGAATTTTCGGTGGTGGCGAAGGCGAAACACCGGCGGCAGGTGTTGATACTGACGCAGCAGGAAATCCCGTCGAAAAGCCTACCCAATCCTAGTGAAGACGATCGGTTAAAGCGCAATTCAAACGGAAAAAAAATGGACGACCGCAAGCACGGCAAAGTCGGCTTGCAGTAGTAGTTACATCAGTGAGAGGACGAGACGGGAGCTGCTGCAGAAGAACAAGCAGACGTATCTGGATGGCAACTGGGAGCAGCGGTGGAAAAACCATCAAGTTGATCAATTAAGAGAAAAGATGTAATGAAAGAGCGCGGTGAAAACAGGACGAGGAGTTGAATGGACAGTGAACTGTGGTATGAAAAAAGTAGTGAGGAAAATGCGAAGAAAGACCAGGACGCTTAGTAACCGTAGGTGACTGTTGCTGAGCAAGAAGCAGAGGAAGGTGGATATCTTGAAAGACATGCAAGAGAGCGCGCATGAGGCGGGGAACATGCGACGGAGCGAGGAACTGGAGGGGGAGATGCGAAAAATTCAGGAGGAGATGGTCGTTGAGTGAAAAGAGCATGAATGATAGTGAGCTAGAGGCGTGACACAACAATCAGAGCTTTCGACAAAGTATCCGAGAGGGTAACCATAGCAGTTGAGGTGGCACTGGCGGTGCTGACGAGGATGACAATGACATCATGAAGGCCAATTTAGGTTGAATACGATTGGAACGCCAGGCGACCATAGCAAGTAGCGGTTCGCAAGACGACTACTGAAATATCCTGAACATGGAAGTGCCTGACACCGTGGTTCCCAGATCAAACACGACGGATTTGGTGGATGGAGTGCACGGGACGGCTAACACACCCGGTGATGCATGAGGTGGTACTGATGGTAAGACAGGTGTGCAGTTTAAGGACGCAGCGGTTGTAGAGTGAGCGAGATAGGTAGAGCGTGCACAACTGAACGACCCCGACTAAAATACAGGCGTTTTTGACTACCTTGGCCAAGGCTTGTCATCACTGATTTTCAAGAGCGGCGCAAATACGGGCGACCTCAACACGCCCGGCTTTGAGCTTAATTGTGTGGTTAAAAATGCGATCAACGTGCCGTAGACGGACGCGAAGTATTCGCAAGCGGCTGCAGGTGGCGGAATGGAGTCTGATCCGTTCGTGTGCATATCGCTTGTGAAAGGCAATCCAATGCCTCGTGGGGCGAAGTACGAGGTCCAGACCGACTACTGACGGTCCGACACCATCTATAACTCGCAAGAACCCACATGGGACCAGGCGCTGGACATCGAGATTGGGGACCATGTTAGGAAACCGTTCGACGCGCCAGACTTATACTACCACATCGAGCTTTATGACGAGGACTATTTGGTTGACGAACCGATCGGACATACTATCGTGCCAGTCTGGGAAGTACTTCAGGTCAAAGGTGTGAAACTTATGAGGATGCGGCCGGTGATCGTGGGGAACAGAGTGTCGTACGGAAGGGATCGAAACTAGAGGAAGAACATGTAGAACGATGGAGCAGCTGCGGTGTAGGTGGAGGATATCAACAACAGCATCGCGTACGCGGACACTGAAAAGAAGCCGAAGAGAAGAAGTATACTGACAGAACATTACGATAAAAAACTTGATAAGGCTGGGAAAAGCAGCAGGTTCAGTCGGAACTCCATATCGCCAGGCGGTGCTTCGGCCTCTCCCACAAGCAGTGTATCGTCGTCGCCGAGCAGGTGATCTTCTCGAAGTGGAGGTAGTCGCAAGAGTGGCTTCTCCACCTAGTGACAGCGAGACTGAAGTGGAGAAAAAACGACGTTTTGTCACGGACTTCAAGGCGCTGCGTATGCGCGCGTGATTCTAGTAAGGTGGAGATGAACAAGGCTGGTACTCATGCCGATATTCACGTGCAGGTCGACGCCGTCTCCGGGATGAATAAAGCCCAACTGAAATCTGTTGTCGAGCTGAGATAAGTGCGCGGCGACCCTCGTAAGAAGAGTTATGTGGACAAGCCAATGGCTAGTTCGTTCACGTAGCCTACGTTCAACGAAAACCGCTTCGCGGAGATCAGCGAGATCCTCGAGCTCAACCAGGTGTCTATGAAGGACGCGTGAGACACGTACATTGCGCTTGTTCTGTACAAGGGCAACCGTCCCTCCCTCGACAACGCAATCGCGCAATGGGCTATATCGCTGTAAAAACTTCTGAAGTACTTTGGTATCCGGGGCATGAAGATCGAACCGTATCTGTCGAGCGAGTCACATGATAACCATCTGTAGAAGCGCGCGAACCTCTACAACGAAAAATACGACCTGTCGGAGACGGCGCTGTACCTGGCTTTCCACGCGGATGGCACTTTGCATGAGAAGATACCCAACCTGTCGTGACCGTCTCTGTGAGACGGCGTGTGAGGGATGGATGATGATATCACGCGGGGTTACGACTCGAGCGATGACGACGAGCTGCTGGCGAACTATCTGGACCCGAAGGCGTACAAGGGGAAGGGACTATGTCCGCTGCAGTGAGTGGTAAAGTACGTCGAAAACCTCCCAGAACCCTATGATGCCGATAAATTCAGAGTAACGTCGTCGTTGTACACGGAACTCTCGATCCTGTCGGATAGTGGACAGGGCAAGTTCGTGCTCCTGAAGCCGTGCGCGACGGAATTGAACGATGCTCTATTTGATCAGGCCAAATACAACTGGAATGAAGAACGCCTTCTATTGAAGAACGTGCCTATCGATGATGAGAGTCTGATCCTGAGGGTGAAGGTCGTGCGCTTCTTTGTCAGGGACAAAAAAAATCAGCACGAGGAGATCTGCAAGCGGGACATGCCGCTGAGCTACCTGTTTGAGGGCCTGCTGCTGAAACCGTGGCAGTACTTTTCGCCCATCGCGGTGCCAAGAGAGAGGTGAAAGCAGATTGAGCGCGAGCAACACGAGCTCAACGACAAACGGATACGGGAGATACTGATCGAAAAACGTGGGCGATTAAAACACCTGGCAACCTACTGCCGTCCCGAAGACATTATGCTCAACATGAAGATGATCAACTTTAGCGAGGACTACATTCGGTTTGAGGTCGTGAACGTGATGGGAGGTCGCGCTGGATTGCCTCCTGGTATCTTCGTCGAAAGGGAGATCAACCTGAAGGTCGAAATCCGCCTGCTGTGAATAGATGACAACAAGTTCCCGAGCGGGTACGATGCGCTTACCGATGAATTCTTGTTTTATCCCGATTTTTTGAAGCAGTTCGTCGAGGCTTGAAACGAGCAGGAGAAGGCCAACTAGAAGAAGCAGGGACGGAGGCCGTCGAAAAAGCAGCTGGGTGAACGGGATATCCTGAGGTGAAGCGAGAGCATCTACCAGCGCGTCGTGAACCGGAATGACGGGAATGACCTGATCGTGAGTTCGTAGACGACCGACTGGCTGTATCCAACTGGGGTTTATGGAGCAAGCGATAGGAAAGACGTGGCGCAAGACCTAGGTGGAGGAGAACTCATAGGCGGCAATTGGGAAGCCCACCAGGAGGTGTGACTGGAGCTGGCGACGTACGCCGGCGCGGCGGGTGGCACTGGCAGGAGGACGAATTTGTAGTGAGTTGGACACACCGGAGATGAGGCAAAGATAGATGGACAGACTACAGTGTATACATGTGATCGTGTGGGGCTACGACCCGAATTTCACGCGCGGCTTCTTCACCAACGAGTCGAGTGCGCCTGAAGCACTTTGTCATTTTTGCATTCCTTTTAAGCAGTACCGCACGTTACATGGAATGTAGCCTATGGAAATGAATTTAAAACGCCTGTACCTTGACTTCGACAGCGACTTCGACGGCTAGTAATTCACAAATTCCCACGAGTGTCGTTAGGCCACTAGGGGCGTAGTAATGCAAGCTCCTTTACGACGAACGACTAGGATAATTTGAAAGCGTTGGGTGGAAGGTAGACGAGCGCGTTGGACATGAGTGGCCTGCCCCGCAGTGAGCTTGCGAACTAGTAACCGCTACGTCAGGCGGTACAGAAAAACGTGAGGAATCGACGACCGGTTACCGAAATTGTACATGAGCCTCAACCCCGTGTACACTACCTCCGAAAGTGCGCATCCTGTTTTAAGAAGATGATGAATGGCGGGCGGTGCGTACTTTCAGGCGGGCTACACGCTCTAGTGACGAAAGGCCTCCAAATTGGCCAGAGCCCAAAAAAGTTAACATCGGAATTTTCGTGGACAAGGTGCGCGGCTTGCCCCAGACGGATTTAATGTTGTTTGGAGGAAAAGGATGCAATCCCTACGTCAAAGTACGACTGGTGAGAGGCAACCCGATAAAGACGGATGAAGTGACGGGAGACGCGGTGCCTTTAAGAGAGACTTTACGGTGGCGAGAGACCTACGAGCTGAAAGGTATGAACCCGAACTTCAAACAGAAGATGTTCGTGGGCCCCGTGGGACCGGATGAGAAGAAGATCTTTCTGCATGTGGTAGTGACGGACAAGAACTACATCCTCCCTGACTATGACGTTGGGCAGGTGGCGATCAACGTGTGAGACATCTACATGATGAAGGGGCTACGGTAGTAGGAAGCTGAAACCGGTGCCGGAGTACAACGCCAATTAGGGACTCGAGGATGGGGGCGACGAGAACGCTGATGCGCAAAACGCGGCGTAGGACAGATTGGGCAAGAACAGCAGCACGTGATGAGGCGAAAAAGACGCGCAGGCCATCGAAGTCGATGCGATGGGAAATATCAAGCAGAGTATTGACAGTGGGGAGTTGATGAGCGCCGAGCCGCTGCTGTACCTGAGTTTTACGCAATGTACAAGAAAGGATGATTACATAGCTTGTAAATGCGAGATCATCCGCGGCTTCAACTTCCCCATCGTCAGCGTGGAGGAGGGCGAATACCTGTACGTGGAGGTGTGACTTGTGAGAGGGGGCAACCCCATGCACCACAGCTACGCAGCGCTGGAGGATAACTACATGGCGCTGACGAAAAACCCGGGAACGCGTAAGGAAGAAAAAGTCACCTAGAAATAGTAGGACGACGGCGGTGCCGTACTGACGGTATCCGGTGATCCAGCAGAGCCTGAGCGTGGTGTGCGATGACGACTTGTCGAGAGAGGATGTTTGGTTCCACGCAGTGGCCTACCGCGACCAGGAGGCGGTGGTCAAAAACAGGCGGCGCGGTGGCGGCGGACTCTTCGGCATAGGCGGTGGTGGAGGTGGTACCGATAGGCGCGCGGCAGCGACGGACACGTTCAGTGGGCGTACGTCGCACTACCCTGTGGGGCAGGTGGCTGTGCCCATCTCGAGTATACTGACGCACTTTGGGATCAAAGGCATTTCTTTGAATCAAATGGACCTCGCGGATCACTCGGCGTACAACGTGTCCAAGAGCAAGATCTTTCTGGCGCTGGACTACAAGAAGATCACGGGGGTGTCGGTGAAGAACTAAGCAGATACTAGCAGCGTTGACAAGGCGGCTGCACATGATAACAAAACTATTACTTAACGAAAGGGAGCAGTACTTCGAACTTGAACTTGCAAGATGTAGCAAAAAGCTACAAGATCAAACCTCGAACTGAATTTGTCATGTTACTCTTCATGCTAAGGTGTATGGTGTCATGCCTTATCTATCAAAGCTATCTTTGTCCATGGGACCGCGAACACTTCAGTACTAAATCCACTCATCCACGACCGTATCAACTCAAAACTCCCAACGTACCCCGACCCAATGAGTAGCTTTAGTCTTTAGAGTATCAGAATCGCTTTTGAAGTACAGTACTGCCAAAATAATCCATCCAAATTACTACCGTTTGTTTTAGAGTACAAGATTCCAACCGAGCTGCCCCGCGCATGAAGCCCGCGCCACCTGCCATCGCTAAACCACGCGACCAGGAGCAGGATCTGGACCGCAGCTTCGCAAGCAAGAACTACCTCGTCAATCTGAAAAAGCTCGAGTTGGCCATCCTCAACCGCAAGGTCGAGCGTATTCGGTCCCTACGCCGGGAAGAACAGCACCTTCGCGAAAAGAAGGAGCGCCTTCTGCTCAAACAAGAAGCTAACAGGGAGCTGCGCCGCGACGCGGAGAGACAGCGCAACCTGAGAGAGATAAGGGGTAGACGCTACACGTCACTGTCTGAACAGATGTCGCACCGTGCCTCGATGGCCGCGTCGTACGCGGATGCTGACGAGCTCGCGACTAGATGAAACTACTATATTGTCAGGATTAAAAATCAGTCTTCCTCTTCAATTCACAGCCCACGTTATCATTACACACGATCTCGTCATAAAATCGTTCCACTTACCTCCACTTACAGCAGCGCATCAGCGTACAGAGCCTCATCATAAACTGGTGGCGCCGGCTCCCATAAGACGGGCAGCATCATACCACCAAAGAAAAGCGGTACCCAGAACGCCTCGAACAGCTTGCTGTCCCACCACCAGGGGAGGCCCCAGTAGTTGTGGTACGGTCCATCTTTCGAGGGATCCTCTAGCCGCACAATCTGATACTTGTTATCACCAAAGCTCAGCGCCGGAAAGCTGTTCAACCAGCATGGAATTTCGCTCTTGGTACCGTTGCCCGTGGTATCACGCAGCCACTTTATGTGCTTCTCGAAATCGCTACCTCGACTGCTCCAGTAGGCGCTGGGGTAACGGGATGCGATGGCGACGAATGGCGCTCTGTTGTCGTCTTAATCACTGCGAATGTGTTCAACCTCAACCAGGACCTCCGGCATCAGATATTCGCTAAAGCTGTCCTCGTCAAGTTTATGTGCATGCGGCTGCTCCACTGATCCAAATGCACCACTATGCTTCTCAGCCTTCAGCCAGCCCCAGTTGTTGCTCTCTCCCAGCACAACTTCATCATCCGAGTTACGTCCACCGGTCGACGCCTTCTGCCTTTTTTGCAGCCAGTAGTCTACGTCCCAGGCGTGCTCGTGCAACTTTGTCTCGTTCTCCTGATCTTCTAACTGACTCAACACGGGCGGCAGAAATACCTGACCCATGTATCCACCGTGAAATGTGTATGTCGTGCTGCTCATCCGCACCCCCAGCACCCGGCACGTCGCGTTCGTCGGAAGAGCCAAAGAACCATCACTATAGCTGCCAACAGTCATCGGCGCCAGCGTATCCACGTACACGTAGCCGTAGATGGTGCCGATGGCTGGCAGCCCCAGAAAAAGAGTAATCAAAGATGCCGCCCACACGCACAAATTGGCCATGAAGAGCGCGCCGTTCCACCCGGAGCGCACCACGAAGTCGTCCAGCTGTCGCGAAAACCACTCGCGCATGTCACCCGCGAAGGGATTTCTCATGTCCTGGTACCAGTGATTACCCCTGCCAGTACCGGACGCGCGTTCAACGCGGTCGGACACGCGCTCGTAGCCCTGGTTGCGCAGTTAGGTTCTGACGTCGGCGAAAAGTGCAATTGCCGAGCCCATATGCGAAAAACCGATGGCATAACTCATGGACAATCCCTTGCGTCTGGCCAACCAGTTACGCACGCGCGGGACGATCTGGCCGAATACAATCACCACTGCGACAGAGAGGTACATCGGTAGGTACTCCATCGTCACCTGCTCATCGTCGTAGTTGTCAAAAGCTCCGCCGAAGATGCAGTGCCGGGCGTAAGCAGCGACAAACTGGCTGGGCTCGTACGGCGCAGAGGACACGGGCGTGGCGCCGGTGGCGTCGGTAACCATTACTGCGTCAGACTCAAACATAGTCGTTATTACGAATTTCTGTAGTTGTACTTACACTTGCTATACGATAGTTAAAGACTTTGATGTGGTCGTTAGGCATAGATCGACGAATAAGATTGTATGCGTGCCCATGCAGCCAGCCCATGAAGATAACATCCGATAAGCAACATGAGGACTCAGTATATAGTAAGTTTTAAAAGTCGTTCAGATTCTAGTTTGTTTCAAGTGGGTGAGACAGTTCATATGTGACGTTCCCTCGGCAAAATCAAATTATTTCTACATTTTTTACAGCAGGTAACTCATGCTGTACTTATCCACCGCGCCTGCAGGCTTCTTCCCTCCATGCAGTTTTAAGTTCCTCGACTCCAAATCTCTTTCCTTCCTCGGCGGTAATGGCATACCTCCATACCACTCGCGATCTACGTCTATAGACGACGCGCCTCCATACCTCCCATTCAAACCCGCGCCAAACATCTTGTTGACGTGCGGCATGTACAAGTGACCTGGGTACTCGCAGACCTGAAGGCCGTACAAAGCGCCGAGGATCTGCGACTCGTTCGGAATGTCCGGGTCCCTTTCGCGCTCGAACTTGCTCACGGCTCCAGCGCCACGTTTTGGTGACAAGCCCCTAGCCGATGGTGACGACGCAAGACCAGGATTACTATCACAACTCCGCCTTGAGTGACTCCGACGTGAGTGTTCTGCTATCAGCCTTGATACCCGCTTGCACCACAGCACGTGGCTTCTCTCAGCCAGCCGAGAGAATGCTTAAGAATATTCTCACTGCATTTTCGAGCATGGTCGCACTTAACAAGGGTTGTAGCAGACAGGCAGCCTGCCACCTGCACGCGTCGAATGCTTTGTTCCTGTATCATCCTCATACGTTACCCACGAGCAGTGGTGCTACCAACCCACCGAATATAAAAACTCGGTCACTAATCCGTCAGACTTCTCCATCCCACTCGTACCTCGAGTAGGTGTCGCATCTGCGACAGCTGTACACAAACTGCGTTACTAGTCGCTGCGCTGGATGTGGTACGCAATCAGGTCGCTCATCTACCTGACGCATCCCGGCAGCTCTCACCGTGCTTGCTGTATGCGTCAGTGGCGCGCCGCGGTGTCGCTGCGCGGAATCAACGTATCACTATCCATCTTTCAACTCACTACAAGCGAAGCAACTCACTAGCTCTTGTAGGCGTCTGACCCGAGCAGCATCTCACTATCAGCTAAGCTAGGAGAACTCAAGGCGGCGCTCCAGCCCAGCCTGAGCTCAGGCGTCATTGAGCTGCACTCCGAAGCGCTTCACGCTCATGATGCTCTGTTGCGGTACGTTCTCCGCTTCCTCGTCGTCGTCCTCGCCGTCGTCCGCTTTTTCGCGCAGCCCGAGGTTTCGCAAGTTGTCGTGTAGACGCTTGCTCTTACCCTGCAGAATGCGCAAGGTTCACGACGGCGTACTCGCAGCTATCGTGCCGCTAAGCTTCGAAGTCGAAGAAGAACTGCTGTTACTCGGCACTGCTTTCAACTCTCGAAAAGGCGTGTTCGCATGCAGACGCAGCGCCGCGACTTCGAAGTCTTTGAGAGTCAGCGCTTTGGTGTCAATTCACACCCCGCCACCTCGCCGCCGCCGCTTACTACTGCCTTCAACTGCGCCGCATGTCCTCCACTAGCTCGCTGAGATTTTCACTACAGTCAAGCATAGAGCATTGCTGCGGCGTCCGTCGAAAGTTTCTCATCCGGTCGGAAGTACGGCAGCTCGCGTCACCGCCTACTAAGAGTGGGCCTGCATAGGCGCGAGGTTCCAACGTGAGTGATCAGCGGCATCGGGCGCGACAGCTGTATGCGAGCCATCTCTCTGCAGCGCCTGCGCGCGCTCGACGTCGGGTACTACGGCGTCCATTGTGCTTATTACTCCCTTATATTTCACTCTCAATTCTCTCTAGTATTTCCAGTGTGTTGTAGAGCTGTAAAAAAACTAATTCTAAACTCAGAAAGATGTCGAAAGATCGAAACAAAGATCAAAAGACAGCCACAGCGACGACAAACGTAGAAAAACATCATCATCATCAAAAACACGCCACCCGGCGGCAGTCCAACTCAAATTTAAAGGGTAGAAAAGTGTTGTCTTTCTAATCTCGTCAGGTTTTCGTCCGATTCATCCACTCACATCCGCCTCGGGCCAGCCTTGCACCCGTCGACGCGTGCTCGCACTTTTTAGATAGAGCGTCATCGCGGGCGCGCGGCGAGCAAACATTCTCTTCTCTTCTCGTCTACTGAAGCTGTGAAAACGTGTGTGTGTCACTTCTAACAGTGCGCTGCCGCCGACCGTCTTCATCTAACACGACAGTCGCATCCGCTAGCATTTTCATCCACAAGTCATATACACATCACATCCCAACTTAATACTCTCATTTGCGTCGTCGAAGCAAATGCAAAAAGAGCAGCTCTAGGTGTCGATAATACAGATAGGAAACCGTCGCGTACTTTCACACACTTCGTAGTGCACCAACGCAGTCGCCTTATGTTACTCTCGCACATACCAGGTACTACACTCGGCACCGCCGGGGCAGACGCGGCGCGTCCACACAACTCCGGCGCACCGCTAGCTAGTCTAGTCTGTCAGTTAGAACAGTAGGTCCTAAAACTCGAACGTACGTGGTTGGCGTACCTAGTTTGAGCGTATTCTTTCTGTCTGGCGGAGCCATTTCGATGAGCCAGCACTGGAAACGTGTCTGGCGGAGCCACAGTGGCATAAAGCCATGCCAGATGCGTTGCTTTATTCGCTTTTTTATAGTGAGTCTGAGTCGGATGAACGACCACGTTGCTCTGCACTCTGCTTCTTAAAAATTAT
>JACLAC010003854.1_pt1 | contig 11212 bp, 2 predicted proteins | sample 8027881 | NCBI WGS metagenome assembly JACLAC01 (sample SAMN15725517, study PRJNA655200) | protist metagenome | isolation source: fluorescence activated cell sorting (FACS) single amplified genomes of... | place: Spain: Blaines Bay Microbial Observatory, Mediterranean Sea | collected 2016-01-19 | reverse complement strand
CATGCTTCAACCGTGGCAGCCTCTTCGTAAGAAGAAACCACCCAAGGAGTACTCCGACAAGTACTCTAGCCTTGCTCCTGTTGTGAACCCCAGATTGGAGCTGGAAAAGAGGATTGCTGAGAAGAAAGCAGCCGATAGGGCTGCAGGTCTTCTTGAAGACGAGGAAGATGCCAGTGAAGGAAGGAAAGAAGACTCAGCTGGGCCAGGCGGCGCGAACATGGGCTCCGACGCCGGAACCGCGGGACTTCCAGGAGACAGTGACAGCGACGATGAAGGAGTTGAAGGAGCGTCTCCTCTACCGCTCGAGGCGTTCAAGGAGTCCTTGAGTGCGAATCCCGCCGTGAAGTCCACTCCCATTGCTGCCCTTCCCGAATCTGCGCGATATGCTATACGGAAAGCCTCCAAGGACGCGGTTGCCATACGAGAAGAGTATGAGAAGAGGATGCCGAAGAAGGCTATCGAAACAAAGGGTGATTCACTGGAGGATTTTTCTGGCTTTGATAACGCAAGCGATGATGAAGGTAGCTATGCAAGCTCCCAGTATGACTCAGATGAATACGATACTTGTGTGCAATCTGCTCTTTGTGTCGTCTCAGCTCAGCTTAGTGATAGACCACAAGATACTGCAGTGCGGTACTTTCAGGCGCAGTATATTTTACGGGAAGTTGAGACTGCGAATAAGGAGTTTCATCTCCCAATTGTGCTCGGAGTTTCTCTTTTTGACAGCCCAATCTCCTCCGCGTACCACGCTTTGAAGACGGGACGCTCTCCCATCAAGCCGCAAGCTCCCAGAAAAATTGGTACTGTCAGAGGTGAGCCTACGTGCCGCGGTACAACGAAACTGACTTGGAGACCTCCTAAGACGACTAAAGAGGACCCTCCCATCTTGAAGTACCGCATCGCATGGCGACCAGGCGGGAGCTTGACCATGGGTTTCCGTCTACAGATCGAAGTGGATCCCGTAATGTGCCTCGCATACGGGGCTATCATTCTTGGATGGAAATTAGAGTTTTGTTTTGTTGTATACATTATGTTCAAAAAAGTTAAGTCGGTTACTACGATAGGGATGGAGCTACCCCGCTTCACCACCATTGGTGCCCAGGCGTATCGTGGCGTTTTCACCATCCAGCGGGTTTCTGGTCTCCGAGCCATGCTTCACACTTAGTCCTTGGTGCTCTAAAGAATCCTCCCCGTCGATCTGCTCCAGGGCATTGAAGGAGCTTCTCATAACAGGATTTACGAAGAACAGCCACCTTAAGTCCACCAGTGTCGAAATATATGCGCATATAGTCAGCGCGAAATAGCCACCTAGGAATAAGAAGCCTGACCAAGGAAGTTGAGCAAAGAGGAACCAGTTGAATACAACACCCGTGAGCGGTATGGCTGGGAAGAATGGCGGGGAAAGCTTGAAAGGTGCAACTTCACCACCTGTATGGTCAACGTCTGCGGCAGCTACGGCGGAGAGCGCACTGTTGTACTGCGAGGCAATAAGCCATCCAATGCGGATCAGAACCACCGCGACTATGACCGCTAGTATACCAAAGACCTCGGCGTTGGATGAGTACATGGCATTGGAGAGCATTATACTGAATAGGATGGCGCATAGATTGAACCGAAACAACTTGTCAGTGCTACCTGATTCGCTACCATCATTATCTCCATTAGATCCCCGAGTGTCATCACCAGTTCTTACATCTCGCTCCGTCACCACTCGCATAACTTGCTCGTTACCACTACTTTCGAGTGGTGGGGTGTAAGATGATCCCCGCGAGCGCTGTGCCCTCTGCGTCGCTGACAATTCCTCGAAGCGACTCATGACGTAGGCGATGTTGGTCACGTTAAAGTTTACGAGAATACCAGCGCTTACCATAGACTCCAGTTGGGCAAATGGTGTGACAAGTGCTAATATTGTGAAGACGAGCCCAGTGAGCAGAATAGACTCTGTGAGATTCCCCTGATCATTCACTCTGGCAAAAAGCTTCGGCACCAGGTCGTCTCGGGCCATCGCGTACAAAAGCCTCGGCTGGGCCAGAAATGAGATGAGAACTACCACAGGCAGCACAACCAGCTCACCCACAGCAACTATCTGCGATACCACTTCCCAGCCTGGCCTCTCGTGCGAGTGCGAGTCGAAGGCAGCGGCGAAGCCCTCGTCTTCGTTGATATCTTGGTAAGGCTGCATACCCACGAGGGCGAGCGAAGCCAGGATATATAGTAGCATAGAAGTGACTATGGTTCCAAACACAGCCCATGGCATGCTACGCTTGTCGATACATTCCCCACTGAGGCAGCACACTTCGTCATAGCCCACATAACCGAAGAAGCAAGAGGTGGCACCTGCGAACACGGCTGTGAAGGTTCCGCCAGTGGTCACTGTCGCCGAGACGTTGTCAGGACCTATGGTACCCTGACCATCATATAGCCCCCCCACGTTCTCTAGTAGATCGGGCTGGAACAGGACAAAGCCGGCTGTGATCATGAACAGCACCAGCACCATCTTGAGTATCGTGAAAAAGTTGATCGTGCGCTTGGAGAGGTCGATTCCCCAGTAGAGAATGAACACGCATATCAGCTGTAGCAGCGCCCCCGGAACATTCAGGACTCCATCGTCGGTGTTAGATCGGTAGTTGAAGGTTGCCTGTGTCCAAGTGTCCAGTTTCTCACCCCAAGAGCGCGCCACGGCGGCTGCCGATATGCCGTATTCAAGAGTGAGACAGGCAGCACTGATAAAGGCAGGAAGCTCTCCCATGATATTAAAGACGTAGACGTAACTGGAACCGCTTTGCGGGTACTTGTAAGACAATTCTGCGTATGAATATGCGCTAAGCAGCGACGCTACTCCAGCTACTAGCCAGCACAAAGGCGTGAATGGCCCTGCAATGTCACGTGCTATTAACCCCGTCAGAACAAACACCCCACTTCCAATTGTACTACCAATTCCAACACATAGCAAATCAAAGGTTGTGAAGTGCTTGACAAGTCCTTGATCTACGGAAGATTCTACCTCTGACTGCTTCTTCCGCCTAAAAAGGCGGGCTACGAGAGACATAAGGCTCTACGGACTCTGGAGTGATCTGCACACCTTCCGTTGATGATACTACTAATAATGGCGAAGTCTTCACGGTTCCATGCTATCATGAACACAATAAAATTGCTTGCCTTTGAGAATCAAAGCTTAAGAAAGCTCTTTTTAGAAAACACCCAAATTTGGGTCGTCTCTTGAAAATCCCGGTTTTCAGTGGCATTCATAGGCGGTTGAGGAACCACGAAGTGAGAGAAATGCTGAATTCTTTTCAGAAAAGTTTCTTTGTAGCAAGACGGACATTCCATCGTTCTCCCATCGCAGGATTTTCATCCCTTGAAGCTCCTTTGCAAGAATTACCAAGTCATGCGAAGGTTGTGGTAATTGGAGGCGGAATAATCGGTAATAGCGTCGCATATCACTTGGGAAAGATGGGAATGTCCGATGTTGTATTACTGGAGCAAAGCCAGTTGACGAGCGGTACGACATGGCACGCAGCTGGTTTGGTTGGGACCTTCGGCTCTCTTTCGGAGACAGCAACTGAGCTGCGTAAGTACACAAAGGAGCTGTACCAGACATTAGAGGCAGAAACTGGGCAAAGTACAGGCTTCAAGCCATGTGGCTTTATTGAGCTCGCGGCGAACAACGATCGCAGAGAGATGTACCGACGTGTGGCTGCGTTCAATCGTCGCTGCGGCGTCGAGGTCCATGAAATATCCCCACAGGAGGTCGAATCGATGTTTCCCCTATGTAAAACCGACGACTTAGTCGCGGGCTTCTACGTCCCCACTGACGGACGCGCCAACCCAGTGGATGCCAGCATCGCCCTTTCCAGAGGAGCCAAAATGAACGGCGTGAAAATTTTCGAAAATCACCGGGTGGTCAAAGTAACGTCCACAAATGCTGCTAGTAATGCCAAAGGCATGTACAAGAACAGACGCCGGGCTACTGGCGTCGTGATGGAGGACGGAAAGACGATCCAGGCGGACTACGTGGTAAACTGTACGGGCATGTGGGCGAGGCAGTTCGGGGAGAAGCACAGTGACGCTCACGTGACCATTCCCAACCAGGCTGCAGAGCACTACTACTTGATCACAGATGCTATCAAGGAGGTAGATCCTGACTGGCCTGTCATCGAAGACCCTGAGAATTACACCTACATCCGCCCCGAGGCGGGGGGGTTAATGGTTGGTCTCTTCGAGGGCAAAGCAGCCAGCTGGAATGTTGGCAGTATACCCGGGAGCTTTTCGTTTGGCGAAATTGAGCCAGACTGGGAGCGCATGGCGCCTTACGTAGAAGCTGCCATGAACCGCGTGCCCATCACATATGAAGTGGGTGTGAAGAAGTTCTTTTGTGGTCCCGAAAGCTTCACTCCAGACTTGTCTCCTTGCTTTGGCTTGGCTCCTGAGGTGGATAATTACTTCGTGGCCGCGGGCTTAAATAGTATAGGCATTCTTTCAGGTGGTGGCATTGGTCGCGCACTAGCTAGCTGGGTTGTCAATGGCAAACCCGACGTGGACATAACCGGCATGAACGTTGACCGTTTCCATAAGTATCAAGTCAACCCGCTTTACAGAGCCGAGAGGGTCGAGGAGTCGCTGGGTCTCGTTTACAAGACACACTACCCGTTTAAAGGAGTGCAAAGTGCGAGAGGAGCCAAATTTACCCCGTTCTATGATTTACACAAGAAACAGGGTGCTTTCTTTAGAGATGTCAGTGGTTGGGAAGTCCCAGATTGGTACCTCAAGTCGGTGCCGTCTTCTGCTGAAAGCGGCACTGTGGAGGGCATGGAAAAAGCCGCTAAAGACTTGGGTGATAAGCACTCATGGGCACAGCCTCTATGGCTTCAGCATTGGGCAGCGGAGCACCGTGCGTGTCGCGAGGGAGTCATGGTCCTCGACATGTCCTTTATGAGCAAGTTTCAAGTGATCGGAAGAGACTCCGGCAAGTGCCTGAACCGTCTGTGTACTGCAGATGTGGATGGGCCAGTGGATACGATTACGTACACTCAGATGCTCAACGAGGATGGGAAACTGGAGGCCGATATTACTGTAATCAAGGAGGCCCCGAACGCATTTACCGTCATCGCGACGGACACGATGCATCGCCATGTGGAGGCGCACCTCCAACGTTATCTCGATCCTGAAGGCGTGAACGCTGTGGTAGTCACAGATGTAACGGGTGCATTTGCTCAGTTAAATGTCCAAGGTCCCAACAGTCGTGCTCTCATGCAAGCTGTCGCCAAACGCTCTGCCGGTCCACACGCGGACGAGTCTGTTGCACTCTCCATGAGCAACGATAACTTCCCCTTCAGATGCGCAAGAGAGATGCCTATCGGCCTTGCCCGAGTGCGCTGTGCGAGAATTACATATGTAGGCGAGTTAGGTTACGAGCTTCACATACCTGTAGAGCAGGCACAACATGTATACCACGAGATTATGATGTGTGCCGATGCGGCCGGTATCGATGTTACTCACGGCGGGCTGAAGGCACTCGCGTCACTCAGATTGGAGAAGGGCTACCGCGACTACGGACACGATATGGATAATACTGATACTCTCCTAGAAGTAGGACTGGGATTTACTGCTGATTTCGAGAAGCCCGACGGGTTCGTAGGCAAGCAAGCCGTTCTGGACCAGAAATTGGTCCAGAAGCAGAGCAAAGGGCTTACCAAAAGACTCGTGAACTGTTTCGTCCCTGTGAGTGCAGATCATGAGGCCAATACAGAAGAAAGTTGGGTGATGCTTTATCACGCAGAACCAGTGTTCCGAGACGGTGTGTGTGTCGGCGACGTGCGCGTTGGCTCGTACGGGCACTCTCTTGGAGGGCCCGTGGGACTCGCGCACATCTCCCCCGAGCAGCCGCAAGATACATCCGCTCCACCAGTGCTCGTGAACAAGAAGTATATTACCACCGGCAAGTGGGAGGTAGAGATCAATGGTAAGTTGTGGCCGTTACAACTATCATTGCAGCCGTTTTATGATCCAAAGAACGAAAGAATTAAGGTTTGAATGTGTATATTGTAGACTTAAAGCTGATTACAAATTACTTCCAAATGGACAGGTGAATGAAGCGTTCACTCCCGCTCATAAAGTTACTATTCTGTCATAATTGCTACTTCATACTCAATCGATGGGACTACACGAAAGGAAGGACCTCCGTCCCGCCTTCGTCAACTTCACGGTGGTAATGCATGAAGCGCACCTCATAATTTGAGGAATGACCATTACGTGACAAAGTTCTTGGACTAGAGCGAGCACTATAACTTGAAGCTCGACTTGATTCACTGGATCCTTGCTGTAAATGCCCGTATCCAACACTACTGCTCCTGGAACCCCCACGTGTGTTGTCAATAAGTGGGAAGAAGGCTGGAGAAGACAGAGCTTCCTGCATCGTGCATCTGTGCGAAGGATCAAAATGTGTCAATCTTTTCAGAAGTCGTGCTGCCCCTTTACCCATTTCAGCCAATCTTTGGCGCACTTGCTTCATAATAGGATGTGAACCGAACTCCCAACTCCACGTGGCTCTGTGAGCATTGAAAGTATTGCGAGCCTCTAGGACATCACTGCTTTCCGTGATCAGCCGAGACCTCCTTGTACGCATTGCGGCTGACGAGTTCTCAGCATCGAAACCAAGAATTGTTGCGATAACTTTCCATGCAGGAGAGTCTTCATAAAGGTCACACTCGCTGCCTTTTGGGGGGCCAAATAGAACAAAATACCTATAAAGCGTGTGACAGAGAATCGCACCATCATATCCTTGGCTCGCATGCTCATCATCAGCATCCAGACGGCAAGTTCGCACCACGTCGCGAATCACATGGTACGGGCTGTCGATGTCATCTCTAGGCGACCATACCTGCCACAACTGTTTTAGTAAATAACGTGGACAGAATACGTCCTCTAACAGCACCTCATACGGCTCGCTGCCGGTGAGCAAGTGCAAGTAAGACAAGCCTAGCGGGAAGGTATCCGCACTAAGAGCTTGGCGTGCCATAGACCCCAGCAAAAGGAACTCAGGGGGCGTATTTTCAAGCGTCGTGAACTGCTGCACGGAAATCGGGTCCCCAAGTCCCCCGGCACCGACCACAGAAGTACCGAAGTCTGCGAGCTTAACAAGGGTATCGCTCTCATGCCCTTGCAGTGACAAACAGAACACGTTGCTCCCAAAACCTACGCACATGTCAAGCACCATCTCACTCGGTTCGCGAAAGGATTCAAACGGACTGTACGACCGACGGGCTTGCATGGCGGCGAAATCGGGAGGCATTAGAGTGCTGCCGCTGGTAACGAGAAAATTCAGCAACTTGATATCGAAGTGACGCAAGTTGAGCTGCTCACGGCAGCTATACAAAGCAAAGCACATTTGGAACATCATGCTTCTGATGGTGACCGCGGGAACAGTTACCCGCGAGCGGCAATACTCCTCCAAGTCTCCCCCCGAGCAATACTCCATCCTGATGTACTGATATAGGCCCTGCTCGCTCTGCTGGGGTGGACGTAGCCCGAGTGCATTGCCGGTTGTGTAGTTGTTACCGTGAGAGTCAGTTCCACCATCCATATCCAGCAGATGCGTTTGTGGAGGTGGCGGAGGTGCAGTTGTACTAGACCATAGAGTGGACGGTACAGGGCACTTGGAGCGGAATAGGGAATGAACATGGACAAGGTTTGGACAGACGTTCAGACTGGCAATGCTGCTACAGGCCAAGGAAATCTCTATTTCCTTTGAAACAGCCCCGTCCATGTTCCTACTACGAAGATCCTGTACGTCCATCACGGAAACAGCCTCCAACAGACCCGATGGGTTCTGCACACAATAAACTCTTTTACAGGCCCCCATAGCCAGAAATCTGCCCCAAGTTCCGTATTTGTTAGCAAATTTAATCCACTTGGCCGGAGGCATAAGCGGAGCAGAGTAGCAAGAAGCGACCTGTCGGGCTAAAAGTCGATAGCTACCAAGCGCCCAAGCTTTGCTTACTTTTCTGTAGCTGGTGACGTCCTCATCAATGCGCTGCTGGTTGGTCGTGCGTCGCGTCTGACGTCCGCATCCTCGAATGCCGACGTGGTGCACGCTCGTCGTGTCACCCAATAGAAACTCTAATACGCAGCTCACAATACTGGGCTGATTCCAATCAGCAGCGTCCACATAGAGCACAGTGTTGATATCACCACCTTCGTATTCCCCGACATTGCTCAAACTCAAGTCCATTTGGTTTTGGTCTTGGCCCAGAGCCGAGATCATCTCTTCATGAGGAGCGGCCCCAGGGGTATGATGCGCATCCACATGCGAGCTATTATGTGCTTCGATTGGTGAAGGTGCATCAATGCGATCGCTCGAGAAGGTAGCAGAGAGGAAGTCACCGGACCAACTGACTTGTCCGCTTTCGTGGATGTCATGTGCGGACCCGCTATTGTTGACGATGTTGCGAATATCTCCTTCTACAAAAGCAACATCGCCATGATCTCCTTCGTTCATAGTCGAGTCATTACTGTCATGCACCCACTCATTTGGATGGTGGGGGAGGTAGTAGAAAAGATGCTTTGATTGCATTGGCAAGGCAACGATGTCTCGGAAAACCAGGTAACCATTAGGGGCAGCACGCATCCAGTACCAATTCTGACCAAGGTCCACAGCGGCGTATGTCGCCCCCCCGCTGCCACCGTGGCTACCATGCCTAGGCAGGTACAACCGGAGCAGGAGCGATCGATCAGCAGCGAAGCTAACAGACGTCACGCGATTACCCTTGGACGACGCTACCACTGGAGCGCAGTCATCAAAGCACTGCTGGTAGTTACCACCCACGACTATTCCCCGAAATGTTCGAGCCGTCAAGCCGTCGACATGTGGGTGGCGATGCGCATCTGCGTCCGGTAGCAACTCAGCTGTGTCACAGTTGATATTTTCGTCTTGTTTGAAACACCTCTCTTCATCACTGACGCTGTCATCCATTCCGATCCTGCGATGGGAAGTATCTGCGCTAATTCGTCTTCGCCTTCTCGTGCTACACTTGGTTTTCACTGCTGGGCTCATAGAGGTGTCAACTTCTTCTTCGTCCTCAGAACCATCTGTAACGGAGGATTCAAGCACGGATAGCGCCATTGCTGACGTCGGAGGGGCTATGGTGGTAAGAGAATCGAGACCCATGTTCATACCACGGCGATTGGCACCTCGAGTATCGCCGCCTGTTGGCATCATGCTCTGCCGTCGCCACTTTGCCAATGACTGCTCGACTCTTCTGCTCCGACGAGGACCAGTGCTCACGTGTGAGTGGCTCTCCGCCGCCGATGCGTTCACGGGCGCATTGACACTGCTGATACTGCGAAAATTTCCATCAGAGGGAAAACTCGACAAGGAGCCTAATGTGGTTGCGCTGTTGCGCTCGTACGTTCTTCGAGCAAGTTCAATCTTACTAAAATTGGCGGGTGCAGTGCCGTTTACTGGTGGTGATGCATGCACTTGTGTATTCCCATCATTACAAATCATACTTTTGCCACGAACAGAGCCAGAGGAAAGCTCAGTGCTGTTTTCGCGCGTGGGCTGTGCCTGCACGAAGGGCGACGTGGCCATTGAAGTGGATGTAGCAGAGGGGTTTAAGTTGGGATAGCTGAATACCAGATTGCCTGGGCTGCTATTAAATGCTACTGGGAGAGCTGGCTGGAGCAGATCCACATTTTCACTACTGGATCGATCCCGATTTGCCCAAGAAGGATCCCTCTCAGAGAGTGACTCGGAGCGTTTCAAGCGGATCCCTAAGTTACCACTGCTACTGGTGTTACTATCCTGACTCGTCATTCTATCATGTTCATCAAAATGAGACAGACCGACACTTTGGTCCATATTGCTAGCACTCTGTGAGCGATATAATCCCGGTCGACTAACCATACTCCCATGGCGCTGCACAAGACGGTTAATTAAATTTTGAATCGACTCTTCGGGTGCACCGTAGCTCACACCCCAGTCAATCTCCCCACATCCGCTGACAGTCACCACGTCAGCACGGGGTTGTGGGGTGTTAAACTTTCCTGGGGTAGCTTGCGATTTATTAGCACTGCCGCTAGGCCCACAAGGAGTCTGCTGCCCAGGGTGCAGGTTTGGTCGGTTGCGCATTGAAGGCATGGTCACACTGCGGCGTAACATTTTGCGTTCCTGCGCCGCGCTTCTGTGCTTATTGGACCCTCTCGTGCCGCTACTACCCGGAGCAAGATGCCCGCCACCCGAGACACCAAACGAACCCATACTTTCTTGGCTATCTCGATCAGGTCTACCTGTGACACCTTTACTCGAAGAGTCGGTGCTTCCACCGGATTCACGCCGGAGAGCTCCCCAGACCGCTGCGTAAACTGGCGAGCCTGGCGTACCCAGACCAGCGCCGCTGCTCCGTTCTCTGTTTGGAAGGAATGAAGCAAATTCAACACCCTCACCGGAATGATCTGGGTCGCTCATGTCGTTGACATCTGCTATTCCGCGGGATCCAGGACGAAGAGCGCCCAAGGTATCGCTGTCACCACTGTGTTCGTGACCGACCCAAGAGTTACACCTCTCTTCCGAAATATCATGTTCAGAGACACGAGTGTCAAAAGTGACACCCTCAGATATGCTTCGCAGGTTACTAACAGGGTCCTGTGCATAATTTGGCTGCGGCCTGGAGATGAAGTCGCTCGAGCTTGAGTGCGATAGTGCGTTGGTGAATGTCAGCGGTGAGTGTTGGACATGAACAGGAGCAGTATCGGGGCTGGTACCATGTGCAACGTAATCATGCATTTCCGGCAGTGAGTCTATGGGAGCATTCCGGGCGTCAGGATCAAACAATCCAGCATCGTCTTCCTCATCGTCAGTGTCTAAGATTGTGGACCCATCGCTGTGAATATCGTTTTCATTTGTTTGCTGTTGCATATGTTCGAGGTGGCTACCGTCTCCACCAACGGCGATACTATCGCGATCCATGGTCACAGTATTCACATCGATTTGAAAATCCCCCGCTTCTGCCTCGAAATTCACAGAACCTTCAACGGAGGCCCTGCTGAGGGCCAGATCCTCCAAACCCACCCCAAGCTGCGGATACACCTCATCCGGGAAGTCAGCTCTGCGACCGGAACTGCTCCCTGTGGTCGACTGTGGCGTATCTCCGGGCTCTGGGAAGAATCGCGGAGAGTCCCTTGGGCTGAAGCCAGCGGGACTTTCCGCGCGATC
>JACLAC010024120.1_pt1 | contig 11213 bp, 8 predicted proteins | sample 8027881 | NCBI WGS metagenome assembly JACLAC01 (sample SAMN15725517, study PRJNA655200) | protist metagenome | isolation source: fluorescence activated cell sorting (FACS) single amplified genomes of... | place: Spain: Blaines Bay Microbial Observatory, Mediterranean Sea | collected 2016-01-19 | reverse complement strand
AAGGGATTTTCGAGTCCGTTGGTTTCTGGAGGAAAATTAAAAAAATGGGCACTGAAAAATAGCTATTTTTTTAAAAAATAGTGCCCATCGTGTATAAGGTTATATGAATCTATTATCGTACGCAATGCACCAGTTTGCCATTCCAGTGGTGCATATAGTGGAGGTATTCGTAATGTTATGGGTAGCCAATAAGATGATCAAATACAACGACGAACAAGAAAATAAAACGTTGAGGGTTTATCGAGCTGAGCCACTTTAACTTTCCTTCTACCGTGGACGGGTCGATTTAATACCTCCGCACAGTTTTCTATAGAATTCAACCACCATGGTCGTACAGCCTAGCATAGAAGAACATGAGGCACTTCTGAAGAGAGTGAAAGCCCTCGAGGAAGAGAACAAACGCCTTCGCAATGAGAAAAAAGAAACTAGTAGATCTCCTTTAGAGGTTGAGTTGCAACCTAAAACGAGAGATCGTAAAGCGAGTCGCAACTCGTGGATCGATATCTACAACGAAAATACTACCCTGCACAAAACCAAAAAGTTGTTTGGACAAAAAGTCGAGGCAGACGATAGCTTGGAATGGCGCGTCAAGTGGGGTCAACGCGGGGTGGGGGTATCTAGTCTTGTTGGGCTGATATGTTTTCTTGCAGGGCAACATATTGCTTTAAATGTTTTTTCTGCTCTTGGGCTCATATTTTATTGCATGATATATTGCAAAAATTTCTCGTTTGTCATTGCAAAACGATTGTTGCGAGAAACGAGGGTGGTTATTATTATCATATTAAGTCTGTGCAACTTGGTTATAGATGTTGCACGACCTAGTCGTTCACTCTCACCAATTCTTGGATTGATGTATATGCTACTAGTATCCGTTTTTCTATTTCTGGACGCCGTAAAAGTAAAAAGTCGAGTGTTTGTGATGGTTGTTGGGATTATATTTGTGCTGGCGAACATCAGTAGTATCTATAGTCTTATCTTTGGGGACTCGTCACAAGGTGTCATCTTATTAAAGTATACCGTACAAGGGAACGAATATACCTTCATGAAACGGTCTACCAAACGATCTATATTTGTACAAGTTATGTTATTCAGTTTGAACGGTATCTATATCCTACTTAAAGATAAGAATCAAGAATTGATGATCTTCGCAAAAGGGAATGTTTATCGCGAGACAGGAACCACGTCGAAGGAAGTGAAAGATAAACAATATTCAGACAAGATAGAATTTGAAAATGTCGTATGAAACACGCCGCTCTGGCGTATATAAGGAAGGCAAACCCTCTCAAATGGCAACCCTCAACGATATGCTCCTCGCCGAGCTCATCAAAATAGGAGATACCATCGAATTCACCTTCAAGGGCAACACCTTTATGGCGAAAATATTGAGAGGAGGTCTTATCGGAAAGTGCCAGCAGCAGACCCTCCACGAGGACGCAAAAAACGCCCTCACCAACACGGTGGGCTTTAGCTCGCTGACCGCGTGGACGGAGAGCTGCTTGCAAGATCTCTTGGAAGAATATTACACCCGATACTCGAGCTGGAAGAGAGTGTTTCACCGAGAAAGCAAGAGGTCGATGAGCGACTTGAGGGACCAGTGCAAATTGAAGGAACGTAAATCAGACGACGTGAAATAATAATTTTTTTTTTTTATATAATATAGATAGGTAGTAGTAAGTTCTTGTTATAATTTATTAATAGTGAGTCATTGAGCCTTTTTTGAATGAAATGCTCTGCTGCTTGGATTGATGTTATATACCATTACAAAATACAGTACTGTAGAAGAAGAAATGCGTCGTAATTCTTGGGTACAAGCCGCATCCTGACTACGAGACCACGTACTCCAGGAGTCCTATCACAAACCTTCTCAGTACACTTTGACCAAAATGGAACTGAGCAGCAGCACGACCAACCCCCCTCGTGAAAACCGTGTACCTACTACAATAATAAATTCATTCCTAATTTCAATAATAAAATAATAACACACACAACACACACAGTTGAAACCAATTCATTATATTATAGAATGATGAATGAAATAGAAGTATAAGAATAGCACTACTTACTAATACTCTTCTAGTATACACACATACATAAAAAATATAAAGGCCTCCTGCCTCCTCATTCATCATTCATCTTCTTCTTATGTGATGTATGAATGATATAATAATGGCAACAATAACGGCCGTGATCCCTTCAACCCGACGGGTGATGGCCACGTGCATCGAGTCGCCCGCGCTTATCGCCAACGTGAGACCAGGAGCTGTTGTTTGCGATGGAAATAACAAAGCAGGAAGTATTTCGCACGGGCGCCAATCCATCAGCTGGGAAAGAGGTCAGTGCCGATGCTCGATTGGAGCGGTTGACGCAACGGAAGCTACCTACGGTTTCACGCGTGCAGCTGCTGTGCCACCTTAGTCGTAGGAAGAAACGCGCCATTTTTGCAGGCCGAAGCGATGGGGTCGTCGTTTACTGGAAGCCAACGTCTGCGCGGAATCAAGAAAGTTTTGAATTGAAAGAGTCCCATTTGAATGGCCACGGAGGCGCAGTAACATGTTTAATATTTTGCGAAGAGTACAAGCCGGATGGTTTGTTGTTCACTGGTAGTGTTGACAGAACTATTCGCGTTTGGAATCCGTCAGGGACAAACAAGTCCCAGTTATGTGTACAAAAGTTGGACGCTCATGGCAGCACTGTCAGTGCATTATCTCACCATGAAAATATGCTCCTAAGCTGTGGAAATGACCACACTATGCGTATATGGAAGCCTGCCCCGGGTCGTGATTTATTGTTATTTCCATGGTTCGAGTGTGTTCAGAGCATCCGTATGGGTGGGAACCTATGGGTTACATCAATGGCGCTCAGGGGTGGCGACACTTTGTCGGCCTACGTAGTCGATTCTGAAGGTGGTTTGTCATTCTATAATCAACAAGACTTTTTGTCTACTATGTACAATGAAGGTAAGTAAGCCCTTCCCCCACAAATTGCACCAACTTATCTTCTTGATACACTTGGCATAGCTAACAGTGAACATGGCGCTGATGTATGCAACTTATTTTTTTCTCTATATAAATTTACAGCCAAAATAAATTCTTACGGCAAAAAGGATGTATTTGTATTGGACAAGCGACGTGCACGGCAAGTTGTTCATCGGTTAGGTATTACACACGTCCTTGTCGTACAATCTCAGAATTTTGTGATCACATTGTCCTTCGACAACTCCATGCGTGTATTTGACGCGATGACTGGGAACCCCTTTTTGTCAGTAGACAACCCACACAGGTGCCGCTATACTGGGTTGGATTGGAATGAACAGCAGCAGGAGCTGTTTCTTGTGGATGCTAGCGGATACTTGCATGTGTGGAATATATACATGGAGAAATGCATTAAGCAACTACGAATATTTCAAGGTCCTTTAACGAGCATATCAGTGAACGGGAGGACTGACAATATATTTGTGACAGGGGAAAACTGCCTTGAGCGATGGAGTATCACCAGGGAGATGAAGTTTGAAGAATACAAGGGCCACATTGGCCCGGTAATAGCAATTTTATCCGCGCAAGTTCATCACAACGATCAAGTGAATAAACACCATAGCTCTAACCACGAGCATCGTGGTGCTCGACAGGTTAGCAGTCGCATTTATTCTGCATCTATTGATAACACTATACGTTGTTGGGACCCATACGACATGTCGTGCATCTTTACCTTGACTGAGACACGAAGCGAAATTAGCTGCATGATATACTTGGAGGATGCCAATGTCCTTATCACAGGGAATGAGGATGGAAGTGTTCGCTGGTGGAACCCAGCCTCTGGCTCAACAATAGCACTACGTAAGTTCCTGCACCGCTTTTTTTGTCACAGAAGGCCTGTCTAACCTCAACTCAACATCCCTGTTTCGTTTCTTGTTAAAACTGATAGGCGAACATAAAAATACAGTTAGCTGCATGACCTTAGCACCCCTTGGGCGCGTTGATTATCTTATTACGGGGGGATACGACGGCAAGGTTGGAATATGGGATATTACCAAAAGACGCAGTGTCAAACCAAGGTTAGAGAACCTCTACCAGGCTCATCGCGGCGTTGAATGTTCTATTGGGGTCTTGGCTGGCAACGTTTTGGATGCCGAAATTCTGTCCGTTGTATATCATGGCACAACAGAGGATCCTCATAAACGTTGCTTCTTTACAGCTGGCAACGATACTGTGATACGTGCTTGGAATATCATGTCTCAGGGGTTGCAGTGTGAATTGAAGGGGCATAAAGATAGTGTCACTTGTTTGTCCTTGGACGCAAATTTTTTGTTTTCTGGTTCAGACGATAAGTCAATCCGCATGTGGAACGTTACTAACATAACAGATGCATATGAAGTGACTTGCTTCGAAAATGCCCATTCGAGACCAATACGCGATCTAAAGATATTAGATAATCTAGGTTTTTTGGTGTCTTGCGCGTTTGATGGCTTCCTAAAGGTTTGGAATTATGAATACGATGCAGAAACTGGCGAAATGGGTAAAGTTGTCCAGCAATTTGAACACCCGGACGAATTTCGATGTATAGGCTACCAAAGTGCAACCTACCATTTATTAGGTGGAACGGAGCAGGGGGGCGTGCTCTCTTTTGCTATCCATAGATCTTTGCTGCCCGAAGCGAAGCAGCATTTGGTGCCACCCGATGAAGGAAAAGCCGGGGATGTTTCTTTGGCCAGACAAGAAGACGAAGAAGCAGAGTTACTAGCAGAGGTGGAAGCGTTGTCGGGCAGCGATGACGAATCGAAATAGATAAAAAAGAATAGGAAAAAAAACAGTTGTATCCTGGACAAGATGGACTGCAAAAGAAGGCCTTATGCATGTTCAATCGATGATTGGTCACATTTATTTAAACGTTTTTATGAGATGTGTAAGAGTGTGCTTGAAGAATATTTATTGAGTACCGACCGGACTTTATGATGTGTACTAAAATATTACTTATTACTCGTAGGATTTTTCAACCATTTTTATTTCACCGAGATAAACCTGTAATAATACATCTTAGCAGAAGAATCACGACATTGTTGATAGGGTGAGTCTTACCTGTTATTAAATTATGCTACAGAGTTGCGAGTAGAGCTCGATTATTTTGTAATTAATGATTTAACTACACTACGGATCAGAACCGGAAGGTGGTGTCTACTCAAAGATGTGCTCACGTACTCTTCATGATAGGGATTTCACTGCATCAATTGACGCTTTCATTGAATAATGTGATGCAACGAAGCCAACTACTTCTTTTTTTTTTTTTTCAGAAAAGAAAAAGGGGAACTCGTACGCATGCACCTTGGACGCATGCATACACCCAAGAACAATCGCCACGCTTCCCAAATTAACCGCCGGAAGTTGACATCAGCATTGCTAAAAACATGGAGCATTTGGCGTTCCGGGTATGGGTTCTACTATGGCTTCGGCTCTGCGTCGTGTCCGAATCCCAAAACGCACATGCGAGGAGCCCACCTAGAGTTGTGCAGTCATCGTTACAAATAGAGTACATCCGGGCTCTCAAACCGTACGAGTCTTTGACTTCAATAAATGGTTTTGAGATAGCAAGTACGGCGTTGGTGTTTGCCATTTTCCGTGTAAAGTTTGATAGAGATATGTACGTGCGCAGATGGAACGGCACGAGCATGAATGATTATCCATTACCTATCGCTACACCGATTGGAGACGAAAATTTCCTACGAAAACACGCTAGCGACGATCGAGCAGACAAAGTGAAGACGTATCATAGACGAGGACTTCAATCAATTGCAAAAATGACGTGCGAAGGAGAAAACGAAACATTTTACTCGCACGAGCACCCCAATGCATACAAGATTCTCAAGTCCAAACACGTGCCCCCAGAAATATTTTCGCTCCCTTCCCTTGGGTCTGACCAATTGAAATATGCTGAGGACGCTTATTTTGCATCTCAAGAAAATAAGTTTATGCGAAGAGATGATGACGCGTTGCCACACGTGGCCGGGAACCGATGGAATAGAGATGAGTATGTCGCAGCCATGCTTTTATACAACGAGCGTCCTAGTGGGCCTGGTGGCTACTCATCAGATAGTGCACAGGCGGCAATAACAGATGATATATTGCCGGCGCTGCCTAGTTTTGAAGATGCAACATGGAGGAAGGAGTTACAGCGAAAATTACTAACGTGTAAAATGATCTTTCCACGTATAAATGACCAGACATTCTGGCCGCTCGGAGAACTAGTAGATGTAAACGGTTCTGGAATAGCAAATAATGTTGTGAATTCTTGGATGGTTGCCCGTACTAGTATCGATAATCCAAGGGAACCAAAATCCTCGTGGTCCACAATAATGGAGCTAGATAACAATTTACTGAAAGACAAAGATGACCAACGATTGAAAGAAAAATTCAATGATATAATGGCTCACTATCCGAGTGTATTAGACTCTTGGAATCATGTAATTCCTCCGATGCCAAATTATTGTGGCATGAAGAATGGACAATTATCGTTACATCAAGTTGAAGCCCTGCAAGCGATGCACGAAACTGCCTTTATCGATGAAGGTTTACGCATTAAAGCAACTCATCGTATGCAACAAAATCCAATTCCAGATGCACCAGGCATAGTCGAGCAAGTAGTAAACACGCTGATTCCAGCGGTCCTTGAATGGTTTTTCAGTTTCTTTACGGAGCGCGCAGGAAATCGCATATCAGACGAAATGTCGCACAAAATTCTAGCAGACACCCCTAGAGACACAGTGAAGCTACTCGAGCCACCTCTGGCGTTTAACGTCACTAACTTGGCAGTCGAAGCGTTAACCGCGAGTCTAACAAAAAGTGTTTCGCATGCGATTGTTGCTGATCTGGGACCTTTTGTGGCAAGCAAGGTTGCAGAAAGCTTGGAGGGCTCAATATCCACTGATATCAAACCGTTTTTGGAGAATACAATTCCGAACAAAGTCAATGATTTTACGCCAGATCTCTTATCTCGTTCGCTGCCAGTTTTCATATCAGAGCAGCTTACGAAGTCTTTGACACATTCTTTGGTTCCAACTTTAACTCAATCACTTTCTGGCACAAGTGATCAGTATCATTTCTGTCAAATGTGTGCTCAAAAATCGAAATATTGCAACTATTGCCACAGTTCTCCTCAAGGTATGTACTACATTATATATTACAGCACTTATTATAGCGATTGGTATTCAAATTATTACGCCAAGTATTACACAGACGCGCTGAAAAAGATAGACGGTGCCGCGCATCCTGGTTTAGAATGCGTTGATAGTGATTGTAGCTCTAAAATGAGCATTCAGTCAGAAGCGCGACTAAGAAATGCGGGTATACTCAATGACTTTGATCTAAAGGAGGAAACAATACCAGCACCTATCGAACCAAAAATACCGGAACCAGAAAAGCCGCCGGAAGAGGGAGGAAAAAAGGAAGAAAAGCCACCGAAAGAGCCAGAAGTAGAACAACCGGAGAAAGAGTGCGAAGCTTACTTGGCTAAACACCAAAAGGGTAAAAATTACGATTGTAACGACAATGGTCGCGCCAGAGATGCTGGAAATCAACAGAAATGCATAGATAATGTTCTTGGAAAGTCCGATCCCTTCGGTGACGGGAGGAAAGTTAATGTCGTAAACAATTGGGGGAGCGATGGTAAATGTAAATAAGAATTTTAACTCGCGTTCAATAAATAATTAATGGTATAGTATAAAATAGTGCTTCTAAGACTCACAGCTGATCTAAATTGGTAAAACCAAAGTTGTCTCCTGATGGATAAGATGCACAACAATGGTTAAAATCTCGAGTAACTCTAATCACAACATGGACTTTTTTTCTATTTAACGTAGACACAAGCTAGACTACGATTCAACAATACACTACTTACTATCAAATTCGAAGGACTGAAAAAGAATGCCTTTTATGGTTGTTCACATCATTCATTCATAGTCTATTCAAACCTTTTCATGAAAAGATGTGTTTGTAAATGTGCTTGAAGAATATTATTATATTTATTGTATGTTGAGTACCGACCGGACGGACTTGATGATGATGATGTGTACTTATTAATAATACTTAGGATTTCATCATCATCAATCAATCATTTTCTTGCCACTACTAATAATTTTAATATCACTTTTTTTTATATTATACATTGTTTTTTATATTATATTATATCTTTTATAGCTAGCATCATCACATCATATCATTAATTATTATTATTAACAACATTCTTGCATGCTTACGAACACCGAGAATGGATGTTTTCTTTGCCAATCCAAGTTGAAAATGAGTGCACCACTCCCAATGCCATGGACCGATTCCCGCAATGCAAGTAGGAAATCACGGATGATTTAAAGCGAATTATTACGAGTATTGAGCTAGCTATGCCTAGAGAGGTCAAGCAGACTGACCTCCCACCTTTACCTAGAAGTCGGAAGCGCGACAAAATAGTGGTGCCCAAAGCTTCTCGTTGGATATGCTCACGAAACCAATGCCTTTGCGTTGATAGATCTTATTATAGCATCAATGTGGCTATATTGGTCACAATTTTCGTTTTGATAAGCTGGCGAGTAGCTTGGAATTACATCAGGCCTCAGAGTCCAATCGGTGACGCCCCGACGCATCTACTATTTCAAAAGTATAGCAATTTTTCTGTAGGAAGTTTTCAAACTTCAGAGAAATTCAGAGACTTTATTAGTGACACAAAATCGTTTCTAAAAACTAAAAGTAATGTGCATTTTGATCATCGCCCACCGCATTCAAATGCAAAGCAGCTAAGGTGCTGCAAGCGCCGACCATATTGCTTAGACAAGTGCTGGTTTGGAAGAGATGATTACGAGACTTTATCAGTCGAAGATTACCTCAGCAATCAACTTTCTCAAGGGTGCTGCAAATTTAAGGATGGTGGGGTTCCATTAGATTTAACGCTTAAGGAGAGAGTTTTTTCGCGTATTAAAAATGGTTTTTTTATCGAATCTGGTGGGCAGGATGGTGTTTTTCAAAGCAATACCTTAGTAGCGGAAAAGATATTTGGATGGTCGGGGCTGCTGATAGAGCCATCAAAGGTTCTAATTGAAACATGTAAATTGGTGCGAGAGCCAAAATCAAAATGCATCCATGCTGCACTTGTGGAATACAATGGCCCTGAATATGTGACTGCACCTAATGGTGCACCAGGAGGAAAAATTGTGCGCGGAAGCGTTCCAGAAAAGGTCCAAAAAGACAACAAAGTACGTGCGTATCCGCTCAGTGTGCTGTTGTCAAAACTTCAGATTAAGAAAATCGATTTATGGTCTCTAGATATAGAGAATCAGGAATTCAATGCACTGATGGGATTAGACTTTTCTCTCCACCGTCCAACCTATATAATGGCTGAAGTGTGGAAGCAAAATGCAAAAAAAATATTCGAAAAATTAGAGCTTGAAGGTAAGTTCAGAGAATGCAGGAGGCCAAAATACGTACATGTTCAAAACACTGTCTCAATATTTAAAGCGGGGGGAAACATCTACTTCACATAGTTCACACTCAGGCTAACACGCATAAATACTTCCCACTACATGTTAACTTCATATACACTGATGAACAGGTTACGTTTTACAAAATGGAGTCAATGGAAGAAAAGATATTTCGGGCTGGAGACATTATTCGAACCATCGAGATTATCTATGGAAAGATGTAATGCAGTAGAAGGCGTGTCAACATTCCTGCATTGCAACACAGCTAAAATATCGACAATACATAGCGTACGATTTTATACTTCAGGGGGCACAATCACCTTTCCTGGTGCATTTGTAATTTACCTCTAGGGCTAGTTTAATTCCAGGACAAAAAATCTTTGATCTTGTTAACAAGATCTAACACATCATGTGAACTTATATCACGGTGAGTCACGAACCTTACGTTTTGGATGGACGGATGATTGCCCCCATACTTGTCGCCCGCGATAAGTATACCGTACTTTTCCCTCAACTCATTCTGTAAAACGCTAACATCGGCACAACTTTTCAAAATGTCCACAAATACTAAGTTCGTCTCCACCCTCCCCATGTCGACATTGAATCCGTCAATATCATTTAATAATTCAGCTAATTTATTCGCATTTTTGTGATCTTCGGAAAATTGATCTCTGTACATGTCTAGGCCAACAAGTGCAGCTGAGCACAAAATGCCACTTTGTCTCATACCTCCTCCTAACAATTTGCGCATTCGACGGGCTTCTTCCATCACTTCTGTAGAACCTACTAATACACTCCCTACAGGAGCACCGACACCTTTCGACAGGCACATGCTCACGGTGTCACACGGAACCACTAAATCACTAGGTTGTACACCTAGTTTAACAGCAGCATTCAATATTCTCGCGCCATCTACATGGAATTTCATCCCATACTTGTCACAAATCGATCGTACATTCATCATATACTCCGATACTTCGTCGATGTCGGCCCCTAACGTTGTCCCTCCGCATTTGTTATGCGTTTGCTCCAAAGCTACTGTAGTCGTCAGCGGTTGGTGAGGGTCGATTTCCCGTACGTGTTCTTCTATTTTCACAACATCTATTTGTCCATTCTCTTCATTTTCGATCGTATCTAAAGTGATACCCCATAGTTGCGAAGCGCCTCCGGTTTCATAACAGTATATATGCGACTGTTTCCCACATATTGTCGCTGTGCCTGGCCTTGAACTGTGTATTCCTAAAGCAATTTGATTTGCCATAACTCCGCTAGGAGCGAAAATGGCAGCTTCTTTGCCCAATAACTCTGCAGCCTTTTCTTCCAGTACTTTCACAGTTGGGTCGTCACCAAATACGTCGTCGCCCACAATAGCACTGGCCATCGCTTCACGCATCTCTGTTGTCGGCCTAGTAACAGTGTCACTGCGATAGTCTTTGCAGACACTCCCAACCCTGCCCACCAAAGCTGCACATTCTTCCACACCGGTGGTATTTGTTGCCGGCCTCAAGGAGGTAGAAAATTTCGAGCAGCCTTTGAAAATGCATGGCATGGAGGTTTTGCGCACGCGCAACATTTGCGTAAAAGATGCCATTATTGTTCGAAATCAAGATCGTCTGCACACCCGAAAAAAAAAGAAGTATCAATTAGTTGCGCCGTGTTATTGAAAGGTCTTCATCGCGTTCGCGTTGCCCTGCTGATATTATCATTATGTGATGAATTGATGATGAGGAGGAGAAAAAAAAGAAAAACGCTTAAGGAA
>JACLAC010024520.1_pt1 | contig 11214 bp, 11 predicted proteins | sample 8027881 | NCBI WGS metagenome assembly JACLAC01 (sample SAMN15725517, study PRJNA655200) | protist metagenome | isolation source: fluorescence activated cell sorting (FACS) single amplified genomes of... | place: Spain: Blaines Bay Microbial Observatory, Mediterranean Sea | collected 2016-01-19 | reverse complement strand
TCGGTGATTTTCTGCCGTACTTCCAGCATCGAGCCGCCGACGTGATTCAGGTCAGCTACGGCATGACCGGTATCTCGTGCGCGCTGCAGATTGCCGACGCAGCGTTCGGCTACGAATTGCCCATTACGCTTGGGGGATCCCCCGGGCTCATTCACGCGCATCTAGCTACCGTGATGCCCAATTTTATGACGCTCGAAGTGCCCGATCCGGTGGTCAGAGATGGGGTGTTTACGTCGGATATTGAGATTGTAGACGGATGGGCTATATTGGGCGATCGACCGGGTTTAGGTCTCGAGATTGACCGCGAGGCGTTGGAGAAGCAGCGGGTTGATGCGATACCTGCTGGCAGTGGGCCTAGCCCATTTGGACGTCGCCCGGGGGCCGGTTTATACGAGGTGTTGCCCACGGCGGCTGAGCAGGCTGAAGCAGCGAAAGGAGTTTCGGCATGAAGATCACAGGATACCGCGTCGAAAATTATGTCATGCAGATGGATCGATCCATCGCCGATGCCAATAATCCCGTCGGCGATGATCTGATGCCGGCTAGCCTGCTGTGGATCGAAACCGATGAGGGCATTTCGGGTATCGCCCCTGGCGGAGGAGATATAGAGCAGTTTTTTCACCTACTAGAGGGCGAAGATCCGCGCGAGGTGGTAGGACTTTGGCGCAAGATGGTCGACTACGTGCACAAGGGCGGGCTAGTCGCCTCCGGCGGGCCGATTGCTGCAATAGATATTGCATTGTGGGACCTGAAGGCCAAGATCGCCCAAGAGCCTCTATGGCAGACTTTTGGTGCATTGGAGGGACGCACCAAGGCGTATGCCAGCGGAATCGGCTACTGTCTTTCTGACGACGAACTCTTCGCCTTTTACCGGCGGATGGCCGAGCGCGGTGTCGATGGAGGCAAGCTCAAAATCGGCCTCGACATGACCGCTGACTTGCGGCGCATCGGCATTATGCGCGAGGCGCTATCGGTGGCTTCAGACCGGCCACATCTCATGGTCGATGTGAACGAATACTGGTCGCCCAAACAGGCGGTGCAGGCTATGCACGAAATCGAGAAACGCTACGATATCACGTGGATTGAGGAGCCGGCACGGCGCTGGGACTACGAGGGACTGGCGAGCGTTTCCAGGCGGATCAAAGCGGCGGTGGCTACGGCCGAAAACCTCCGGAGCATCGGCGAGGTGTATCCGCTGATTCACAACGAGGCGGTGGATATCGTCAATGTTTCGACGGCGACGACGGGTTTTACGGGGTGTCGGCAGGTAGCGAACATGTGCTACGCCTACGAATTGCCCGTATCCATGATGAACTGCCAGGCCAACTATATGGCGCATTTGGCTGCGGCGCTGCCCAACCACCTTGCAATGGAGGTGGTAGATCCAGGGCGGGAGCACTGTCTACGTTTTGATAACACAATCGAAGATGGGTTTATCGTGCTGGGGGATGCGCCGGGGCTCGGGATCGAAGTCGACGAGGAAGCCCTGCACCAACTGCAGGCCCATCCACCGGAGCGAAAGAGCAACTTTCCCTTTGCTCGACGTGAGGGCGCTGGGCTATACGTGAAAGAGCCGGAGGTGGGAGAAGTGCCGTGGAAGTAGCGAGCCGTACCAGCGGTTGTAGGGGACGCAGCTACGCGTAGGGTCGCCCCCCGTCGGTGTTTTTATTTTCAACCCACGGTATGCACGTTTCGCGGCTCCGTTCTTAGAGAGCACGAGATGGATACCATTTTTACGGTTATTCTGTAGGGCGATGCGTCTCAATAAAGGGCCCCTCGGATGCTAATCGTCGACTGATCCGCGCGAATGCATCCGAGCCGTCGTCTTCCCATATCTCAAAATGCAACCCGCGTATGGTGCCTTCGGAAAACCCGGTCAGTTGGCTAACCGAGGGTAGGGACGGCGTATACATAGTGTGTCCCTGCGGCAGCGTTAATACCCCTACGTGTCGAGGGATTTCTGGCGCCTCTCGACCGATGAGTGCCTGCAACAGGCGTTCGTCTACTTCTACGCCCAATCCGGGTCCTTCCGGTACGGGTGAGCACCCCTCGACAATCTCTAGTCGCTGAGCGACCACATCTTCTTCATACTGATCATCGAGGTTGATGGAGTGCCCGGCTGTCGGTAATACCGCGGCCAGATGCATCGCCATAGCTTTTGTCAGCGTTCCTCCCGTTAGCTGTATGACCGTTTGGACATTGGCTTTGCCATAGGCTAACCCTCGGGCATAGGCATCGCCCAACCCGCCACAGTACTCGCCAACGATAAAAGCGTCCGCCATGCCCTGCACCATTTCTTGCAGGCCCCCCAAAACGGGTACGTGCATCACTATGGGTACTTCGGCTTGGGCACGTAGTCGACGCCACCCCTCAACGTCCGAACGGACGAGTGGATCCTCTATAAATCCCACCACGCGTGATGTGTCGAGCTTCTTTACGATCGGGAGCACCGTGGCCAAATCTCGGTTTGAGTTAAAGTCCCACTGCATGGAAAAGCCGTCCGGTGCCACCTCTTCTACGGCCCGGTTCTGCTCAAATACGTCGTAGTGCTCACACGTGTGCATTTTAAATATGCGATATCCTTCTGCGCTCGCTCGTTGAATCTCTCTTGCCAGGTCATCAGGTGGGGCTGGACGGGACCATGCTGCTACCGGCACCCGCTCCCGAACCTTTCGCCCTAAAAGTTTATACGCGGGCACCTCTAAATGTTTGCCCATGACATCAAACAAGGCGCCTCCGATTGCCATATGCAGGTCGTTGTGCATAAAGTCAAAGGGATTCCGATCCACCATGCGCTCCATCTCTGCTTCCGACGGCGGTGCTTGGCGATAGTCTCCGTAGCCCGTGATTCCATTGCTCGTTTCAATCTTGACAATAGTCCGATGGTTGATCTGCTTGAAGCGCACTAATTTGCCTTGATTGCGTTCAGCAAATTGGGGGTAAATCGGAAATGCCTCGATGTTGATAATCTTCATGGTGACAGTCACCTCAATTTTATCGGGATAGATTATCCTACGTAGTGCGTTAACAGAGATATGTGACGAAAACGTAGGGATCTCACTTAGACTGCGCACTATGCACGATGTCCAAAGGACTCCAATATAACAAGCTTATTCACGATGGAGTCTTAAATGCTAAGTTTCTGCGCGCCGAAAAGTGGAGTGAGAAGGTGGTGCATACTGCAGAATTAAGTAAAAGGGTCCGTTTGGTGTCGCCCGTCGGGACAGACAAAAAACGGGGGACAAGCCGTTAAAGTTTGCCCCCCATTCCTGCGCCGCACGTCGTAAACGACGCGTCACAACAAGGTTAGATTCTTTATTGGACGAAGGGTTCCAGCTTAGCCACTATAGCGCGCAATTCGGTGCTGAGTACGGGTCGGCCTAAGTGCCCTCCCATCTCCTCTTCAGCCCACCCCCAAATAATTCTCAGCTGCACCTTACTGACTTCCAGCGGCTCAGCGCTGTCTAGGACGCGTTTGAGATTGTTCACAAGCCGGATTTCGTCTGGCCATAGCCACTCATCTCTCCAAGACAGAATGCACTCGATTTCATGTCGAGTTAGCGGCAACCCTATGAGGTTTCTTCGGGTCGGCAAAGTATTTTCGCACCTTTATATTGTGTCTCAGAGGGAGGTTCGTAATCAATATACCATCGATAGGTGATTTCATCATGATAAAAGAGGGTTTACGACAAAATTAAAAAGTGTATCACGAATGTATGTGATGTAGATCACATTATTGGGGTTTCACTCAATCCAAGCGTCTTTGTCCAAGTTTTTCAGATGAACCTGTAGTTTTGTCTTGATCGGCAAACAGAAGAAATACGCCATTATTATGCCGTAAAAGGTGGTGAGGATTGCGACGGCAATTGCTGGTGCAACCGCCGATAGATCGGACATTTCTTTGAGCATTAGTATGGCGCCGATCATCGTTCCAACTAGTCCCGTTACCAGAAAGAAGGTCTTCGCACGATTGAGTATGAGAATCCCCATTTCTAGGTCCCTTCGCACTTTTTCAACATCGTTGTTGGCTTTTGGAGGGACGAAGGCATACCAACAATACCGTCCGAAGCTGCCTACATTTTGCAGGGGAAAGCTGAATAGAATGAGCATGATCGTGCCACCGAGTACGATGAGCGCTGACGGTATGTTCCAGAATATGACGGGGGTTTCCATGGCAATCAGGTTTAGCGTTGCTATACCTAACATGCCTACGATAGATGCTATATCCATAATGAGGAGCTCCTCGGTTTATGCGTGAGGTATATATTGAGCGTAAGTCCAATGCGCTTCTTCTCATCTGTAGGAAAACCACCATCGGTCTAAAACCTGACGAACTGCTTTTTACTCATTGATGGGGGTGAGTTCAGTCCGAATCTTCCTTTGTCATTTGCACGTCTACCCGCTTCTTGTGATCCCACGCTCCACCGAGAAAATAGTCGGGAAGATGGGACCAAAGAAGATTCATCGAAGAGGCGATGAGGAACCATTGCCCAAAGTTTTTTCCATCGGGTGATCCTTGGAAGCTCGCGGCGCCGACGGCCAACGCTGGAACAATGGACAGGGGTATTAAGCGATTAAAGCGCCTTTTGAGCGTGATGGTGGTATCTTGAAAGCCCGCTTTGCTCAGATAGAGTGTTGGTTGGGACATCCTCGCCAATGTTAACTTGGCTGGCGATCGAGCCAGCAGGTTGCCACCCTTATCGTAAATCTGCACGTTGGAAGGCTCCGTGGAAATAATGACCTCGTCGTATCTGCCCGAAACTGCTGTAGTCATGGCGGGTGCACACCCCGATAAGTAAAAACTTGCCATTAAAATGGCTGTGCGTTTAAACAATATTGGCAACATCATATCCGCTTATCCCATCCGGTAGCTTATTGACCTGGTTCTAGTGGCTCGCGGTCTTTGTGCCCAAGGCTCTTCGGCATTGGATCCGCACTGTTATTTCTCATGCGTACGGCGTAGGGTCCATCCCTTTTCTTGAAGGCGCCTCCTAGTAATGCATCAGATGCTGTGAAGAGCAAATCATACGTTGTAAGCCATCGATTAGGAGGCCCGGACCCGCCACTGAATTCTACAGCGTAAAACAAAAATGGAAGTGCGGCCCACGGATTGACCGACGTTGACATGACAATCGTCGTATCAACGTACCCATTCTTTTTCAGGGTAAGTTGCTGGCGAGGGAGTCGCTTGAATGGGATCTGCACGGGCGTGATGCCGATGTTGAAGCCCTGCTTGTCATAGATGGCAACCCCTCTTGGTTCTGTTATGATCTCTACCTTGTCATAGCGATCAAATATCAAAGTAGCGCATCCCGTGAAGGTGCATAAACTGAGTCCTATACATACAAGTCTGCCTAGGCGTGCCGTCATAACGTGTCCTTGGAAGGGATCGTGCCTGTAAAAAAGGGGGAGACTATTTCTTTATGTAAGTAATTCTATGTATGAGTTCGTGTTTTTCCTTGTCGTTGAGTCCGATTTCGCTATAGACAATCCGTGTTTTAATGTGTCCAATGGACAGAGTGCACTTATTAAAAATGGCACTTAAAATGGCCTCGTTTGAAGCTGCGTCTCTGCTAAAATAAGGCTGGACTTCTAATAGATTAGCTATGCTAAGCAAATGATCTCGATATTCCATTTGACTTCTTCTTTAGTTTCAAGGCAGTATTACTTATGACTGCAACTATTCTACTGTATTGTATTCAGGTGATTCCTAGATTCGCTCGGGAAAAACGTCATTTTTAGATAAATAAGTGGTTCGTACTACAGGGCTGATAACGCGTTCTATCGATCTGAACCAGACGCGAGCGCGTTGGGGGCAAGCAATGTATCAACGGTTGGAAGTGACCTATGATGGGCAGATCGAATGCGTAGCGACGGATAGAGAGAATCTCATATGACAGCACATCGACGTATAAGCCGCATCATCGAACACTGGAGACTTCGGTGGTCGCGTTGACAAAGTGCAGACTGGCCGAGGGAAAGGCCGCCATCATATGCACGGTCATGGCTCGCGTTATGTCGCTGCCCGTATTTTGCGGCATAAAGGGGCTGTTGCTAGCGGCAAAGAGCCCGGCCCGTCGAACGGCATCGCCTATCTTCAAGTAGCCCAGCATATAGGCATCGGCGGGGCGATCTAGGACTTCGTAGGTTGCGCCCATGGGAAAGTGATGCAGCACAATAGGACGTTTTGACCGCAGCTTGAGCTCTCGATATCCGTCGAGGTCCTCGCCCGGCTGCGGCGCTGCCCAACCATCTTGCAATGGAGGTGGTGGACCCAGGGCGGGGGCACTGTCTACGTTTTGAATAGACACGCGTCCTGTGATACGTTGAGGCCTATTGCTGTAGCAGGGGTGCCAACTTAGTCATTATTGCGCGAAGTTCGGCGGTGCGCACAAGAGATTGCTACTCCTTGCGCGTCAGCCCGAATAGCGTGTCCAATACGGGAACGCGCTTTACTACAAACTCATAGATCGCAACAGATAGCAAGAAAACGCCGCTGACCAAGATGATCAGTTTAAGCACGGCGGGAAGCGCTAGTGGAAATAGGAAGTAGGAGAGTATAAACTGAATTGGATAGTGCAATATATACACGGGAAAGACCGCAGATCGAGCATAGTGAAAGAAGGGCGTCGGCTTACTTAGGTGGGCCGTTGCTAGGCCAAGAACGGCGCCCATAGTAATTAGGCAGTGCATGCCAATAAAGACATTGGGCATCATGGGTTCGTCGTTGAGCGTGAAGTGAATGCCAATTGCCAACCCAAGAGCAGATGCCAGCGCGAGCATTACGTAGCGAAATCGAACTACAAAATGCCTAAAATCAGCCCCGCCTGCGGCGCAGCACAGGCCAAGTATAAAACACAAGAGTCCCAAGATCCAGCCGTGGATTCCGACAAAATATATGGTATACATAGAGGGGTTGATAATCCATCCTTCAATGGCAAAGAGGACTAAAGCAAGGAGCGGTACGTAGCCTCGTCTCCATCCGTTTGCTAAGCGCTGGCGCAGGGCCTGTCCGCTGTCACTGGCCACGTAGGCTGCTAAATGTGTTAGCGAAATGATATAAACGAGTATGTTGTTCAGGAACCACAGGTAGTGCGCGGTTGGTTCATACTGATATTGATCGAGCTGTGAGAAAAACGAACTGCCCGTGTATAGGAGGAAAGGCCCCATTACAAACCAGCCTAGGACCAAAGGACCTGTGATACGCTTGAGTCTGTGTAAGAGCACTTGGTTGGCTGATAGACGACGCAATGAAAACCAAACGGCCATCCCTGAGACGACAAAGAGAATGGGAATGCGCCACGTGGCGGTTAACGACATTAGTGGGAGCGCCCACACTAGCAGCTCGTCGTTTTGTGGGGTTAGGAATGGCTTGGCAAAAGGGCTGAAACCGATCAGTGAGTGAAAGGGGATAAGTAGTAACAAAACGAGTACGCGCAGTGCATCGACTTCGTGACGGCGTTCGGTTGATAGTGCACTATCGTTAATTGTATATCCTTTCGGATTTACTATTCGTGGGGATATGTATAGAAAATAAGGTTCAACGGTGATGAATCGACGTTCAATCGGCGCAACTTTTATTTAAAAGTAGATAAAAATAGGCCAGAATGGTCGAATGTGGATCCTTCTTTTGGGTATTGTTGGAAACATCAATGAAGGCCATATCTATTCACCTAACGGGAGGACGCATCCTATGGTATGCCTATTTCTTATTATGCTGGTTTGTACTTTGATTTCTCCGCTGCGAGTCGAAGGGCAAGAAACAAGTGATCATCAGGCAATCCGGACATTATTGGACCAAGACCAACGTGCTTGGAGTTCTGGCGATGTTGAAACCGTGCTAAAAAACCGCACGAGTGACTATATGGTTGCAGGTATACCGCTGAACAACGGCGAACCTGATTTTCTCGGCGTAATGTTTGGTAGAGGTTTTGATGAGATGAAAGAAACACTTACATCGCCTGATTGGAAACCACCCACGATGAATGAAGACTTGGAAACGCAGCTGAGCTATGAAATGGCGAGAGTAAATGTTAAAGGTGATCATGCAGTAGCGATTTCGCGCATTGAATGGTCTCAGATTGATACGACGCTTGATAAGCGTGTGCATATGGGATGGAATTCGCTATGGTTTTTGGTTAAGACAGAAGACGGTTGGAAATTTAAAAGTGCCGTAGCTGGTATTGATCAATGGGAACGTCAGACTAATCAGTAGTGGTGAGATTAAAGGAGGAGTAAAACGATGGGATTCAAGGTTCGATTGTCGCATCTTGTTATGCCGGGGAAATATGACGAAATGGCGGAGTGGTTTCGCATGCAGGACAAGAAGAGAAGCGAGAACGACTCGGATTATCGTCCTCCCAAAAGATATATCAATCAGTTTGGTGAATCATTTCGAGTAGAATGTGAGTTTATGTTCGATACACTGCCAAGTGATCCGCTGGTGTATGGAGTGACCAATCAGCAAGAATTTTTCACCTTCATCGTGCCTGGTAGCACTACGATGGACGTTTGGAAAGAAATCGACTGATTATACGCTCTTAGATGACGTGAGGCCTTGGTGTGAATAGGGAGTGCTGTGGATGCACTCCCTATTTCTATATCCGCTTCGCTCAGCGCACGTGCTGCACATTGGGTTATGTGGCATCGAGGAGAGGGAACGGCGTCTCCTTGTGTTTTTATTGAACGCGGACTATGCTAATGCTCTGATTAGTAAATAGGCATTCAGTTTTACGCGAGATTTAGCAACTGCACAACGGGGAAATATATATGCCCAAGCATACGATTCACGTCATTTCACATACCCATTGGGATCGCGAGTGGTACATGCCCTTTGAACGGCATCGCCGTCGCCTCGTGACGCTCTTTGATAACCTGTTGGACCTGATGGATGCCGATCCGGAATTTCGGCATTTTCACGCAGATGGTCAGATTATTCCGTTGGATGATTATCTGGAGATTCGTCCACAGGCCCTGCCGCGCATACAAAAAGCGGCTGCCGAGGGGCGCCTTTCGATAGGTCCTTGGTATGTGCTGCAGGACGAATTTCTGACCAGCGGCGAGGCGAACGTGCGCAATATGGCGCTGGGACTGAAGCGCGCTCGCCTGTTCGGCACGCCGTGCCTGCTAGGTTACCTGCCCGATAGCTTCGGCAATATTGGGCAGATGCCGCAGATTTTGCGCGGCTTTGGCATCGACAACGCCGTGTTCGGGCGCGGGGTTAATAGCTACAACCCCGACGTCGATAGCGATGATCCGGCAGCGATTGGCTACAAGTCAGAGTTTACCTGGCGTGCCCCCGACGGCTCGGAGGTACTGGGCGTTTTTATGGCCAACTGGTATGCCAATGCGATGACGATCCCCTCGGATGAAGGGGAGGTTAAAGCCTACGTCGATAAAACGCGCGATGCCTGTCTCAAGTTTGCTACGACATCCCAGCTGCTCTTTATGAACGGCTGCGATCATACCCCCTCTCAGCCCGATATCAGCACGGCGCTTCGCTTGGCCAATGCCGAAGTTGAAGACGCAGAGCTCATTCACTCTAGCTTTGATGCCTATTTGGAAGCGCTGCGTGCCGAAGTAAAAGGTCTGCAGGTCAAAGAGGGTGAAATGCGCAGCGAGTATACCGACGGCTGGGGAACGCTGACCAACGTGCTGAGCAGTCGCCTGTATCAGAAACGGGCCAACTGGGCGTGCCAGACGCTGCTTGAAAAAGGCGTAGAGCCGCTGGGCGCCTTAGCTGCCCACTACGGCGGTGACTACGATGAAGACATGGTGTGGTACGCGTGGAAGACGCTGATGCAGAACCATCCGCACGACAGCATCTGCGGCTGTTCCTGTGATGAAGTGCACCGCGAAATGGACACCCGCTTTGAGAAGTGTGCTATTCTGGCGGAGCAGCTGTGCAGTGAGCATATGGAGCATTTGGCGAATCAGGTAGACACGTCCGGTTTCTCCGATGCGCTAACGGCTGTCGTAGTGTTCAATCCGCTGGCTGCATCGCGCGTCGAGCGCATAGAAGTCGATATAGATCTGCCCGAGGGCGATGCGACGGCCGGGTTTGTTCTGCGCGATGCTTCGGGCAACGCACTGCCGACGCAGGTGATAGAAGACTATGGCGTGGTGTGGGATTACGATCTGCCCGACGTCGGTTTTCGCCAGCCCTATGACAGGCGTCGCGTGCGGCTGGTCTTTGAAGCAGAACTACCCGCCGGCGGTTTGAGTGCCTACGGCGTTTTTTCTGCAGAGGCGTCAGTGGACCAATCCGTCGACGAGATGGAAAACGACTATCTACGCGTTGAATTAAAGTCCGACGGTCGCTTTGATCTGGTCGACAAGGTGAGCGGTCGTCGCTTTTGCGATCAGCACAGGATCGAAGATAGCCTGGACTGCGGGGACGAATACAACTATCGAATTCCAGAAGACGACGTGGTGGTGCACGCGACAGCGGAGCACACGCAGCTGGGATCGATAGTAGACAATGGCGTGTATAAGACGTGTCGTATCGAGACGGTGCTACAGGTGCGAGGGCAGGCGTTACCCGTCGCCTATGAGCTCCGCCTTGGTCGGCACAGTCGGCGTTTGGAAGTGCGTATGTCGCTGGAAAATGCGTCGGAAAACCATCGTCTGCGCGTGCTCTTTCCCAGCGATATAGACAGCGCGACGGCCGTGGCCGACGGTCAGTTTGATCAGGTCGAGCGCGCTATCACGCCCAGCGCAGTCTGGCAGAATCCGTCCAACTGTCATCCGCAGCAGGCGTTTGTTGCCGTCGACAATGAGAATAGCGGTTTGTTGATCGCCAACCGCGGACTGCCGGAGTACGAAATTCTGCAGGATAGTCGTAATACGATTGCGCTAACGGTGCTACGCGCAGTGGACCGGCTTGGCGACTGGGGCGTCTTTCCGACGCCCGAAGCGCAGTGTAAGGGGACTTTTGTATGCGAATATGCGCTCGTGCCGTACGGGGGTGAGCGCGCAGTTGCTGCCGCTGAAGCCTATGCGTTTAACGCGCCGGCCCACGTGACGCAGACGGCGCTGCACGGCGGTCAGATTACGGCTACGTCAGCTCTCGTATCGCTTCAGCCCGCTCCGCTGGTCCTGTCGGCTTGTAAGAAGGCCGATGGCCGCGATGGGGTGATCGTACGATTTTTTAATCCAGCGGCTGAGGACCTGCAAGCTCGTCTAAGGATAGGCATCGATTTCGAACGGGTATTT
>JACLAC010005441.1_pt1 | contig 11215 bp, 8 predicted proteins | sample 8027881 | NCBI WGS metagenome assembly JACLAC01 (sample SAMN15725517, study PRJNA655200) | protist metagenome | isolation source: fluorescence activated cell sorting (FACS) single amplified genomes of... | place: Spain: Blaines Bay Microbial Observatory, Mediterranean Sea | collected 2016-01-19 | reverse complement strand
AAGAGTATCCATTTTTTAAAAGCTCAGCTCATATGGTTGCTCGTATTATTTGTAGGTGTTGCTCAGTCAAAGACAAAAAATATTTATTTTTTGGGCGGGAATGCGTCTAATGTTGAAGCCCCAACAATCAGCAAAGAATTCAAAAAAGTGGAAAATTATAATTTCACTTATTCGATCACTGATGATACGAAATTGCCTAAATTAACCAAGGCTAAGTTTGACTTTGTTTGGCTAGGTCAAGGAGAAATTTGTGAGAATGGATACAAGTTCACTCCGGAAGGATCCAAAGCAGTTGTTAAATTTGTGAAAGAAGGTGGTATTTGTATAAATGTGGAGCAAGATCACGACGACAATATTGGATGTCGGCCAATGGACTGGTTTCCAGTAAAGATGGATGGTGCAGAGCGACCTGGAACTCAAACTTTTACCCCCACAGATAAAGAAGAAGTGGGTACACTTTTTACTAAGCCTAATAAAATTAAAAGTATTCGTGCTAATGATAAATGGCATAATGCTGATAAATCTGTTATTCCACTTGCAACTAATGATGCTGGTGATTATATGATTGCTGCATTACTTAAGCATGGAAAAGGAGCTTATATCATTACAGCCATGCAAAATGAAAATCAGGGACAAGTCGATTTAAATCGCGATTTCATTGAAAATATTTTATTTTACGCGGCTAACCTGCAAGATATCCTGCTTTCAGTAGAAGCTAGAGATAAACTTTCGATAGCGTGGGGTAAACTCAAGACGAATCGGTAGCCAATCATTAGTATAAGAAAATTTTCTTAATTAAATTTTACTTATTATACAAAAGAGCCATGGTCTGACTGTGGCTCTTTTTGAGCAAGGGGTGTTCATTGGTATCAAATAAACACCACTTCAGCTCTAACTACCCATAGGGCTAAGGATTCGGCCTTGTTTTTCTATTATTCTTTAATTAATCTTTTGAAAACTAAAATAAACTATAAAGGTATCCTACCTAGATTAAGCACCCAAGTGTTTCCGGAGTTATTACGAGATGAGTAAAAATAAAACATGGTTTTTGGATATTGATGGAACTTTACTTAAACATAGAAATAATGTTCAGATTGGTCAAAGTCAGGATTCAGGTAAGGCAGGTACCGTAGATGATGGAGAATCATTATTACCTGCTGTCAACGAGTTTTTAGATGGTATTCCAGAAACAGATCAAATAGTATTGACAACTGCTAGAAAAGCTGAACATCGAGAAATTACTGAAAAGGCACTTGAACGATTTGGTATTATGAAAAAAGTTGATTCTATTGTTTATGACATTAACAGCGGGCCTCGTATTTTAATTAATGATATTAAACCTGCTGGTTCTGAAGATAATCCGAATGATGAGGAAGTCCAAACTGCATATGCAATTAATGTAGAAAGAGATGGGGGACTGAGGCATTTAGTTAATGATGTAGTTGCCCGTTAAAAAATTTATGGTAACTGTAAGATATAGACTCAATGTCTGTCTTGGTTATTGTATATGAGCATTTATATCGGGGATTAATAAAACATGTTTCGATGTCATCAATTAGAAAAATATTTTCTTGTGATTAAACGAAACAGTCACCCAAGCCCATAAACTACTGTTAACATAGTTGGTACTTTTTGTATTTGTTACTAATGAGGTAAAAGATGACAAATTAGTTGTGAGAGCTCTATATTTTCGAAGTATCAAGCCTTTACTATATTCTGTTTCGTCAAACAAATGGCTAGATTCTTATGAAACCCCTAAGCTATATACAACTGACATTTTTTAATATTTGATGTCTTACTTTTTCATTTTTCTTCAGAAAGGGGTAATCACGTTCATTTAAAGGCTTAATCTTCGCCCACTTTACCAAAAAACATGAAACAGAATTAGCCAAGATTTAGGGCTTCGTTCAGCCAATCTAGACTTTCACTGCAAATAGTAAAGTCCTATCAAGCCTACTTGGGCAGTATAAAAATATGGTTTCAGTTACTTCCTGCAGCCATATTCGACTCTCGGACCAGGCGGAGAAATCAAAAACAGTTTGCCACGTAAGAAGCTGAATTTACTACTTTCTCAGAGTTATTACGATCAACTATCCTCATCTAGAGCAATTAACTCAAACAAAGTTACAATCTCGTTTATATCTTCTATTCCTGCTTGACTTTTAACGTGATTAACGAATGTCGAAAAAGGATCTTTCCATCCCATTTTTGATACAAATCCATTCTGTACTCTAACCTGAATTTTGTTGGGTTTATGGCCATTATCACAACACCATTCTAATGTTTCTTTGTCGTTACTACCTGACTTTACTCGTTCTTGCAATTCGTCATAACGAATTTCGAGTAAACTATATAAGTACCCATCTAAGCCTACAGCTGATCCGCGGAAATATTCGTCAGGTAGATTACCTATGCAATAAAGTCGTATTTTGTCGATCATACAACCGAAATGATACAAGCCGACAACTTTTACCTGAGGACTTCTTAAACCTTCAACTTTCATTAACCACCACCATTTTTTATATAAAGAAAGCACGTATTCTTAATCAGCTTTTAAAATACAGATATAAAAGTTAAAGCATACTGATTTAGGTGCATTAGGAATAGGTAGAACAATGATCGACCCAATAGCCTCATGGAGAGAAAATACAAAAAAGGTCGGAAAAAGAAAACTAATACTACAAAGTAAAAATGAACGGATACATCCTGCAGTTTTAGTATTAGGCAGCAGAGTTTACCTGAACTATATCTTTGATACTTTGGGCCTTGATTTGGACTCAGCTTCAGCGAAGAACTCTCCGTAGCACCTACACTTTTTGGTATGGTCTACTATACTTAATCTTCCGTTGTTGTTAAACCTTCAGTATTGTAATTAAAAAAGCATTACCACAAAATAAGGACGATTTGGATTAGATACAGTAATTTCGCTGGCTACTTGTCGAGCTAATTGGGTTGAATTGATGTTTAAATCATAAACTAGGTCTTCTAACTAGCAATCGGCCTTTGAAATACTATAGGCCAAACAGCAAACACAATTTTTGTTTTTACTTCTGGTCATAGCGAAATGCTTGACCTGTAAAGACTAATAAAAAAGCAGAAACCTTGGGATCAATCAATTCGAATCACTTGTTTGAAATATTACCCCTAATTGGTTTCTAGAAATGGCAGTAAATTAGTAGGTTGTGAAATTTCTGACGTATTAATAGACACTCCAGACTTTATGCCGACGCTTCTTGGTTTAGTTGGGCTTCTTATGCTTGTGGAAGAGTAAACCTTCAGTCAACTCTTGACATGTTACTTTCTTATCAAAAACGATACTGCTTTTATTGTCATCGTGAACTTAGCGCTTCTTTCTCTCTCCAAGAAAATGCGTTTCCAGACATTGATCATTTTATCGCGCGTTCGTCGCTCAAAGAAGAGAATAGGAGTGATTTAAAGGAAAACGAAGTATGGAATTTAGTAATTGTATGCTGTAATAGGGGGTCTATTGGGAAGTTTGATGCACCGTCGTCTAATCATTTTTATTCTAAATTGTAAGAAGGTTAAAAATATCGAAGAAACTTAGAAAATGATTTATTAACTTTATTAGAGAAATCAAAAAATCCGCAACTAATACTAAAAATTAACCAAACAGTGCTCCTTTTTAGTTCTTAATTATGCCAAATTTTAAATCTTTACTGTCTCATTAATTTGAAGAGTTGATAGTCTTTTTTTGGAACCGTTAAGAATAGTTCCAACCCAAGTATAACGTATAAAAAGTTCATAGCTGAGTAGCAGAACAGCAAAAGTAAAAACACACAAAATAGAATATTTCAATAAAACTGGGGCTGAAATATCTTGAATACTAATTTGGAACACCTGAATTAGAGGTTGGTGGGCAATATAAAGCCAGTAGGAAGAATCTGACAGGTAGCGTATCATTTTTATTTCTTTGGTAACTAAAATACCAAACAAACCAATCAATCCAAATATCATAAACCAGCTAAAAGCCGATCCAATTAGACATTCTATAATCCTAATTGTTTCAGATTCCGCCAATTTCAAATTTTCACTTATTTCTTTAAAAGATATTGAAAACACCCCTAAGAAAAATGCAGGTATCAGGTAAAAACTCCATTTCTTAGATATATCTGTTTGTCTTTTGATCACAAGGTGAAACAATATTCCGTAAATAAAGAAAACTGAGTAATAAAACAAAATATGCAATGCTGGCAAAATTCGAATATCTGTATCTGCACCCAGTGCCTCGTTTTGTAAATTTTGAAAAAAGCATGTGATGGGAATTAAGTAAACAAACTGTAACCCATTTATCAGAATTATCGACGGAAATTTATTAAATCGATTGGGAAACCAACCAGTTTCAGAGCGGTGGAGAAATGTAAACAAATCGATTTTTCTTAAACCCCACCGAATTAGCTCATAAGCGAAAATCAAAAAAATGAAGCCCAAAACCAACCAACATAGATAGTTCAAAAACCAAATATGATGAAGTTTATCAAAGCTAATGTATCCCAGATAAGAATCTAAGAATTTTTTAGCTTGGCTCAGAATGTCGATATTTCTTTTGAGTTCAAAGTGCGAGAGCGAAATAGAACCGATAGGCCCAGATGAAGGAAGGGGCTTTATTCCCTCGATAGAAGTTTTACCTGAACGTCTTTTTTTGAAGATTTTTTGTGAGATTTTTTCTCCATTAATCGTTTCGTAGGTCAAAACTGTATTATTATTTACCTGATTAAGTTCTCCTCTTAACTTCACTAACTCTTTTTCTTTAAATATTTCTAGATTTACAACTTTCCCTTTAGTGGTTAATTTAATCGAATCAAGATTAATTTTTTTTGATTCTTTAGTGGGGCTATCTTTGATTGAAAAGAAAAATTGGTCATTTTGGCGAGATACCATACCAATTCGAATTTGTTGAGTGATGTCATAATTAACCGGAGAAAGCATATTGCCAGGTATAGGATCCTGTTGATTTTTAAAAAATCTTGGCCCTTTAAGGTTATAAGTAACAGCTAGATTCTCGGTGCCTGAACGATCTAAACCACGAGCTAAAATTGCATATGGTTGGCCTTTTTCGAGCCAAATTCCTTTGGATTGATTCTCCAGTCTTTCATCAGAACTCCCTTCGCTAATTAGTTCTCTTGTTCTTTTATCGGCAAATGATCTTGGCCCACCATGTTTAGAGGGATCGTTAGCTATCAAAGCTAAATTACTAAATTGATGATCCGAACTCAGATATAGCTTTCCACTGTCGTTAGCCGAAATGGCAAAGTAATGAGTGCCAGTCTCACTTGGATGGAAGTAACCTTTCATCACCCATCCATAGTCATCCCTAAAATTAATATTTCTAGCTCGTTTTACTTTCTGGGGCTCATTTTCTGATAAGAAAAGTTGATCCCTTCTGAGAGGCCACTCAAATCTTGGGGATAAGAAAACTGTCTGGGGGATCAGAGAGTTTTCCAGTCTTTTTTTCTGTCCAGTTCTTTTTTCAATCTTTACTTTGAAACCCCAAGTACCGATGTGATTACATATTGGTACAATGGTAAAAATACAAATACAAAAAGGGACTAAAATTCTTTTAATTCGATGCCTTACTAAGTAAATTAGGCCTCTTTTATGCCACATGAGTGCAGTAAAGAATCCACTAAGCAAAAAAAATAATTGCATTCTAAATCCGTGTATACCAGCAAGTAATATCAATAATCTTTGATCTTGGGCTACATCACTAGCAGGCCATATCCATCGGCCTAATTCGGTAAAAGGAATCAGACCATGGAGCATGATGCCTAAGAACATAGCAAATGCTCTGAGAGCATCAAGGTCATTAAGACGAGATGGATTTGGTTTCAAGTTAATTTTGTTCGGATTCTTTATTTAAAAAATATCTAAATTATAATTTAAGTTAGTTTGTAAGAAATCAATTTTTGTGGCAATCGACTAAGGTAATTTGAAACGGTTTTCTATTTCGAGTTTGTTGAGTGAAGAATATTAGCCATTTTAGACCGATCAGATTTTATTCGCTCCATATTCAATGGCTTTCCTATTGGTTTAAATAAGAAAGCATCTGCCAGCTCGTAGATCCATTTCACACTGGTCCAGGGCGAAATAACAAGTTCCAAAGCGGTTCGGCCTTCATTGTCAGCTTGATTTGGATCGGCTCCAGTTTCTAATAAAGACAATAAAATTTTCTCATGGGTAAAAAAGGCGGCCGCATGAATCGGCGTTGACCCCTCTTTGTCAGCTTGGTTAGGATCAGCTCCACCATCGAGCAAAAGTTCTACAATCTCTGTATGTCCAAAGATAGCTGCTATATGGATTGAGGATGCACCTTTGCCGTCAGGAGAAGAGTCAGGTTGATCCAAATTTTCACCGGTGTTGATGTACTCTTTTATGGCTGGTACGTCATTGTCCACTACCGCCTGATGGATAGAATTGTAATTGGGGACAGTAACATTTGTTTTGGAGTTTAGGGTTTTCTGAGATTGGAGGATCTTGACTATTTTAGACCGATCAGATTTTATCCGCTCCATATTCAATGGCTTTCCTATTGGTTTAAATAAGAAAGCATCTGCCAGCTCGTAGATCCATTTCACACTGGTCCAGGGCGAAATAACAAGTTCCAAAGCGGTTCGGCCTTCATTGTCAGCTTGATTTGGATCGGCTCCAGTTTCTAATAAAGACAATAAAATTTTCTCATGGGCAAAAAAAGCGGCCGCATGAATCGGCGTTGACCCCTCTTTGTCAGCTTGGTTAGGATCAGCTCCACCATCGAGCAAAAGTTCTACAATCTCTGTATGTCCAAAGATAGCTGCTATATGGATTGAGGATGCACCTTTGCCGTCAAGAGAAGAGTCAGGTTGATCCAAATTTTCACCGGTGTTGATGTACTCTTTTATGGCTGGTACGTCATTGTCCACTACCGCCTGATGGATAGACATTAAACTTCCCCTAAAGCCAATCAAAATTAAAGAGGTTGTGATTATTATCAGACAATGTTTCATCAGTTAGTTTTACTGAAAAATGTATTTTTTAAAATGGATCATCTCAGATGCTTGGACTTAATAGATCTCACCCAGAAGAAAATTGATTTTCTCATTATTACCAATTAGATGATAAAGGATCATAACTTTTTCGCTTGTTTTAATTTGGTTGGATGAATAGTTTTACTTTTGTTCTTTTTTCCATGATGTTCCCTTTCGAATCCAACTTTAAGTCAACCTTTATATTATCTTTGGATAACCTGAAAAAAATAGCCTCTAAAGTCCGGTTGATCAAAATATGAAACATAACTTACTTAGTATCCGTCAAATTGATCTAGCAAATTTTCTTCTATATTCTTTGGTAGAGTAATCATCGTAGGGCATAGCATTGTTGTGTCGCCAAGGATTTAAGTACTGATTTATCCTTGAATTCCACAAAAGTATTTGGCCGACTAGCTTCCGTCTTCACCAAATTAAAGGCATCATACAATTCACCTGTTAAAGTGTAATAACTAAATCCAGCCTTCATGAAAATTTTCTTTTTGAATAAATGTGATAAGTAGCCACTTTAGTCCTTCAATATGGAAGATAACCGAATTTTCACACTAATTTTTCGTATGATATCTGACTCATATGTACATTTATTGTCATTAATATGTGAATTTTGTCTAGTGGGTTTTTGAAGTAAGGTGAAAAAGATAATTCGCTTAAGATCGAGTAATGTAATAACAGGATTGAGCAAATACGATAAAGAACCGTTTGCCTCAGGTTTAAGTACCAATCACCTGAACGTAAATAAATTGTAATAATCGATCTTTAGCATCTTAAAATCCATTTGTTAGAATCAACCACAAAAATGAGGATATTATAAGTTCACAAAAAATAAAGGGCTAGATTTTCACAATTAAAAGACCGATTCATTCCCAAAATTCAGTCAGATAAGGACAAGATCACCCAGGTAGAAGAAATTAAAGTACCGACAGCAGAGGACTTAGAAGTATTCAGGGATCAGTTGAGAATACAGGTAGAAGGGGAACCTAATATAGATACAAAAAACCGTCTTGAGTTCACTGACCCAGAGAATCGATGTAACTCAAGACGGTAAAGTCGGCGTCGAGTTTTATATTAATACCCGCGCTCTTGGTAATACCCCGTAGCTGCTTCTGCCAGTCGTGTAGTGTAGATTTCTGCAATCTCGCTCACCTCGCTTTTGTTAGGTAGCGTCAGGAACAGGCGTTTGCGCAGTATTTCATAAATCTCGTTGGATTCAAGGTTGACGGGAGTAATACTGACCTCGGCTCGGCCAAGTTCTTGAGTAGCATCGTCCAAAGCCTGCTGAATAAGTCTGCCACCGGTGTCATAAGCGGCTTCCAAGTCAGAAACGACGATACATACATTCTTCTTTTTTGGGCTGCGGTCAGCATATTTGAAAAGGCGCGTGTCACAACATCTGCGATCGTTCCCTGCCCTAAAACCTAGGTACTATAATATTGGAAGTAAGGCGGCATTTCGTCTAGCAGGATTAGAATCGGGTCATCACCGTCAAAAAGATTCACCCACGCTTGTTCGTCTGGTGCCTTGGCTCCTGATTCCCAATATTCTCTAAATCTCTTTACCTATCTGGCGGGCCAGCTCTCCCCACAAATAAGTGTGAGGGTTGTTACGGCCATTAAAGGCGGCAATCTTGGACGTCCCAAATTCGGCCTGGTATGGCGTTGCCCCAATTTGTGTTTGCCTCAAATTGGGGTCTTTTGCTAATAAACCAAATCCAACCATCAGGTGGGTTTTACCACCACCCATAGCCTGCTTTAAATGAAAAACTGAATCGTTAGATCAGCCAGCAAGTCGAGCTATTCCCCTCGATAGGAGGTTATTCATGTCATCAGGTACGCAGGCTGGTCACTAGAACAGATCAGGTGAGAATATCAATTAACGAATGGTCAGGTAATGGTTGGTGGCCAGACAGAAACCAGAAATAAGACCAGTATTAGACGGGCCGACTATATCCTGATGTATCAGCCGGATTTGCCTCTGGCAGTGATAGAAGCCAAACGGAATAAGTTTTCTATCAGCCATGGTATCCAGCAAGCTAAGGCTTATTCACAGATGGCTGATATTCCTTTTGTTTACAGTAGCAATGGAGATGTATTCCATCAGTTTGACCCTCAATCGAATCCAGTTGAACAACAGATTTCTTTAGATAACTTTCCGTCACCTGATGAATTGCGGCCTCGCTATCAGCAACAGCTGTCTAATCCAACCTCAGAATTTTGGTAGCGATTAACGTCATAAACTGGTCCAACACTCATAAAATAGATTTGTATCTATTCAAAGACATATTGGGCACTTGCATACCGAAACATGGGGTCCCTATTCAGATAAAAGCAAAAAAGCCACTAACTAGCGTTGATACTCGTCTGACATTCTAGTCAACGATCTGCTGGAAGCCAAATTTCAGGCTTACTGAATCAATCCGATTTTTCAATCGTAGCTTGGCTTCTATTAATAGAAATAATCTTTACTTAACTCATTGATCATGATCCTCATCGTTATGATCTTCTTCCTTGTATCTGAGTTGCTGAATTTGCTCTTCGCTAAGTAAATCTTTAATTTGAAGCATAGTTTTGAGCTCTAAGAATTTTAAGTCCCCATGAGATTTAGCTATAGCGCTGACCTGATCAGCTATTGCTTGCTGGTTAACTTTTTCCGATCCAAAAAAAGCCTTCCGTAAGGAGATATGGATTTCTATTTCTTGAATTCGAATTTCAGCCATTATCTTAATTTGTTCTTGCTCTAATCTGAGCTGTAATAATTCTACTTTTTCTCGACTCTCTACATTTAAAACTTCATGTAGATTTTCCATATCTAGGTCTACACCGAGATCAAGGTGAAAAAGTTGGTGTCCCGTTCCGTGAAATTCACGCTCCCTCATTTCTATTTCACGATTGTGCTGTATCCGCATGGTCTCCATTCTCAAGTGATGTTCAGTCTCCCGACGTTCACGCTCTTGGTCCCATTCTTGTTCTCGCTGGGCTAGTTGTAGTTGGAAATCCATTTGTCTTTGATGAAATTCCCTTTCCAGTTCCATCTGGTATAACTGGTTCGGATCATGATGCTTTAACCGATTTTTTCGGGGAGTGTCCTCCTTATGTTTTGTTTTTGTGTCTTTTGCTTTATGAGATGGTATTTTTCTTTCTTTACCTTTCTGAGAATTTTCTGGTTTATGATGTTCAGCAAGGGTTTGACCGGCTATAAAAAGTGAGCAAAGCACGAATAAGCATAAAAAGAACGGATAGCGTTTCATATTGACTCTCCTGATTGAGATAATTTATTGTATCACGTAGGGCTTACATTAACCTGAGTGTTGTTCTTATTATTTGTACTTTCCAGTACATTATAGTAGACAAAGACCGGGTCAAAAGATTCGAAAAAAATTTGAAAGTATTAAGAAATAAGTTGCAACGTTATCAGAATAGAAGTGATTTTAGTATTTTATGTTCTAAAATCACTTCTATCAGGAAATTATTAAGCCATTTTCGATTTAATTTGCTTGCTTCAGATTTCTGTGGTTCTGACGGATTTACAAGGATAACGTTAAGGACTCCTTCGCTAGCGCTCGTACTGCTGAAGATTACCTTCGAACTATTTGGTGGTTGCGGTACCGGACCAATTATCTCAACAGGAAATGGGGTCTTACCTTTGGGGAACGGCCGCCTCAATATCCTAGTATTGCTCTTTTATGCTAGAACAAGTCGTTGACAGCTTGCCGACCAGATCAACATCGAAAGCACTTTCGATGTTCTCGTTAATTTGAGCTTCCGTCAAAGCCTTGTCATAAACTCTAACAATAGCAAAAGAACCATTGAAAGTACGACGTCTTTCAGAATGAGAATTGGCTCCAATCGAAATTTCATTTGCTTGCTTATCATCGATGACTGAGCTTTGAAGCGATAATCAAAATATTTTATTCACAACATTCCGTTGATAGACAATCTTCTGAAACACTATCCTTATTCCCAATAATTTCTTGATCTCTCACAAAAAAGAATTCCCAGTTATAGCCATTCGGGTCAGACACCCATATTTTATCTTGGAAAGAGTAACAGCAATCAATGTCTTTCTCCAGTTTCGTCGCCAAGCCTAAACGCTCAAGTCTTTTCTGTGCTGCATAGACTGCTTGACTATCATCGACTTCAATACCCATGTAATTGATAGCATTCTGAGTGATAGGATCA
>JACLAC010000168.1_pt1 | contig 11217 bp, 9 predicted proteins | sample 8027881 | NCBI WGS metagenome assembly JACLAC01 (sample SAMN15725517, study PRJNA655200) | protist metagenome | isolation source: fluorescence activated cell sorting (FACS) single amplified genomes of... | place: Spain: Blaines Bay Microbial Observatory, Mediterranean Sea | collected 2016-01-19 | reverse complement strand
GCGCGCCGTCTGACGGAAGATCCAAGCGTCTCCGTATTGCTGCTGGAAGCCGGTAGCAAAGACAGCAACCCCTGTATCCACATCCCCGCAGGCTTTATCAAGACGCTGAGTGATCCCAGCGTTAACTGGCTCTATCAGAGCGAGCCCGAAGCGGCGACGCTAAACCGTCCTATTCCAATCCCGCGCGGCAAGGTACTGGGCGGCTCCAGCTCAATCAATGGCATGTTGTACATCCGTGGACAACACCGTGATTACGACATCTGGTCACAGCTTGGTAACAAAGGCTGGTCCTTCGATGAAGTGCTGCCGTATTTCAAACGTTCGGAGAACCAGGAGCGTGGCGGTGACGAGTGGCACGGAGAGGGTGGTCCGCTCAACGTTTGCGACCAGAACGAAAAGGACAATGTCGTGTGCGACGCGGTTATTGCGGCGGCAGAGGCTGTTGGTATCCCACGCAATAACGATGTAAACGGCGCCGATCAGGAAGGCTTTGGCTACTGTCAGCTGACAGTACGCAAAGCACGCCGCAACAGCACGGCAGCTGCGTACCTGGACCCGGTGCGTTATCGCAAGAACCTGACAATCATGACCAACTCTCAGGCGACGCGTGTGCTGTTGGACGGCAAGCGGGCAGTGGGCGTCGAATATGATCGAGGTGGCACGCGCATGGAGGCTCGCGCGCGCGCGGAGGTCCTGTTGTCCGGAGGCTCGGTCAATTCGCCCCAGTTGCTCGAGCTTTCTGGCATCGGTGACCCGGAAGTCCTGAATGAATTTGGTATCCAGACAGCGCACGCCTTGCCGGGTGTTGGTGCCAACTTGCAGGATCATTTCGTTACACGTCAGACCTGGTACATCCAGAACGCTGAGAGCGTGAATCAGCGCACTCGTGGGTTGTCGCTGGCGTGGGAAGTCGCGAAGTACTTTTACAAGGGGGAGGGTGTCCTGGCGCTTAGCGTGGCCAACGTGGTCGGCTTCGCTAAAGTGCGTGAGGGTGTTGAGACCCCCGATATTCAATACCATATGACCCCGGCCAGCTTCGACAATACGCCGCAGCGCAACCTGGAGGCCTTTCCGGGCATGACGATCGCGCCGTGCCAACTGCGACCGCTCAGCCGCGGCACGATCCACATCAAGTCCTCAGAACCGCTGGCTGCGCCTGCGATCCGCCCGAACTTCCTCGACGACCAAGTGGACCGCGATACCATTGTCGGCGGCATGATGCTGGGTCGTAAGATCATGGAAGCGCCGCCAATGGACCGCTACCGCGGCGAAGAGACACGTCCTGGTACAGACGTGCAGACGTACGACGAATACCTGGACTATGCGCGCGCTACGGGCGCAACCGTCTACCATCCGGTTGGCACCTGCAAAATGGGGCACGACGGTCTTGCCGTGGTCGACGATCGATTACGGGTTCACGGCGTGGAGGCGTTGCGTGTGATTGACGCGTCCATCATGCCAAATCTGGTGTCGGGTAATACCAATGCGCCAACGATCATGATCGCCGAGAAAGCGTCTGACATGATCAAAGAGGACGCGCGCGCCTAAGGATTCTCTGACAGGAAATCAGCGCAGCCGGCGGATTTAGCGCTGCTCTGCACGACTTGCGCGCGGATGTGCGCGGCCAGGATAATCTGACGAGCCGTCTGCTCATCGTGTTGTTGTGCGACGGCCGTGTTCTGGTTGAGGGCGTGCCGAGGCCGGGCAAAACGCTTGCCATCAAGTCGCTGCCAGCTTTGTTGGGCGCCGATTTCCAACGCATTCAGTTCACGGCAGAACTGTTAGCAGCCGGTTTGACCGGTACCGAAATGTTCCGGCCATAAAACGCCACGTTCTCGTTTCGGCAAGGGCCACTCAGAACCCAATTGCGCAGGACGTCACTTTTACACTGCGGAGGCGCGACTGGATCGCTTTTTGATGCACGTGGAGGTTGGTTCTCCCTCACCGGCAATGGAATACGAAATGCTCCTGCTTGCACGGATGGACGCCCGCATCACTCACTCGCACAGAAACATCACCGAAACGCACGGCGGCTGTTGAGTTGGATATTCCTGCTGCGCGGCTTTGAAGGCTCATACAACCAATCAGTAAGCGCGTATCCCGTGCGCGCAACATGGATTTTCTCTAGTCAGCGCCAGCCGAAAACGCCTTGAAGTCCTCGCCAAGTTCCGCAATTGCGGCATTAAAAAGCTTTTCTCCCGCGGCCACAGAGGCGAGAGCCGGATTTGAGCCGATACGTCCATCCGGGAATCGTCGCCTGTAGTCATCGGCCGCATAAATAGGACCTGTGGGCGCAATCTCCGGTGTCATGTCGGCGTGTTTCACGTGTTCCGGGTACGCGTAGTAGGTCAGAGAAACTTCCGAACAGGTTGCATGCCGACCTTCTGCTTCCCCGAATAATTCCTGCGACAAGGACTGCACACCCTGCAAGTCCCACCAGTTGCGCAGCTTGCAGCGCAAAGGTGGTCGATTGTGGCCGGCACGACCCAGGCTCGACTCGGCGTAGATTTCAGAAAACGCTGCGGTCACGGTCGCAATGTTGCCCCCGTGCCCATTCAAGAAATAGAAAGAGTCAAATCCATGCACGGCGAGAGAATTGACAGTGTCTTGAATGACTGCCATCAAGGTTGACGGACGTAGCGTGATAGACCCGGCAAATCCCAAGTGGTGTTGCGCCATACCGACGGAGATCGTGGGCGCCACCAATACATCTTCGCCGTCTCCAATCGCGCGTGCCAGGAACTCCGGGCACAACGCATCGGTACCGATAAATCCGTTAGGGCCGTGCTGCTCCGTGGAGCCAATGGGGATGATGATGGCTGTCGAACGCGCGAGATACGCCTCGACTTCCTGCCAGGTTTGTAGTTGGAGTTGCATGACAAAACCTTTGTAGTGCGTTTGGCGTAATGCCGGTTTTAGCGCCCCGGTGACAATGTACCTCGGGCGCGGAGTTGGCTAACACGTATTATCAATACGGCCGACTCTGTAGCGAAGGCCGCGATTAGCGCGGTGATGCCCACGACGGCGCCGTTATTGAACCCCAGTTGGACCGTAATCGCGCCAACCGCAACGACGGCGGCAAGGCGTGCCGCCGAGGAAATGGCCAACACCTTGGTTGCACGGCACGCGATCAACAACCCGCGCGCGCTAGCTGCGGCTCCCATGGAGAGGGCCAGGCCAACACAAATGCCCAAGGCTATGCCCGCGTAGTTCGAAAGTTCCTGTGAAAGCCCCATGACCTCGACCAATGTGAAGTCGTTCAAGGTCGGGAAGAAGAACAGGCTCATCAGTACGCCGAACACAGCGGTCACTTGTACGCAGAATACGATGAGTACCTGAATGTCCCGCTTGTGATTCAGGAGCGACTGCACGGTCACCGTCAGGTTTCTGAGCGGGCTCAACAGCACCTTGGCGACGCTGTCGATGACGCTGAATACCGCTACGGCGACTTCTGGCCTCGGCAGTCGTGCAAGGAACAAGCTCATCACGAAGTTCACGCCGTGTTCCGTCGCATGCATGATCATGATCGGCCAGGAGAACGACCATATCTCGCGGTAAGGTGCCAGTTTGCCGTCGTCTTCCGGGAGACGCCTGTAGAGCGGCCAGCCTGCGACAACGGCATAGGTGGTCTCGCAGGCGATACACAAGATCAACGCCCATGCGCCTACGACCGCGCCTTCGATGAACTGCGACACCGCCCAGATCGCCAGGACCAGTGACCCGAGGCGCAATATCGTCCCATAGGTGATCAGCAGTGTTTTGCGGGCCCGCATCATCAACGCGTACATGACGGAGCGCAGCAGGACTGTAGGCAACATCAGGGTCATAACCAGGATGCTGTCTTTGGCAGCCGGGACGATTTCCGGGCCAAGACCAAACACGCTGCCGAACAACCAGTCGCCGAGAGGGGTTATCCCAAGCGCCACCCATGCCCAGCCGATCGCGCACATGATGACAAAGCTGAATTTCAGCATGCGCCGGACGGAAGCGCGTGTCGGAATGAACGAAATCGAGACCATCTGGCAGGCCCATAACGGGCTGCCAAACGTGGTGTGAAAGAAGAACGCGACGCTGTAGGCGGCGATGGCGGATACCGGATCGGGCATACGTGCCAATGAGCCTGCGATGATCGCGTGTGAGATCATCATAAGCTCGGCCATTAACAACAATGGGCCGAAGAAACGGTAGGCGTCCCTCAAGCTCACCCGCTCAGGGATTTGGTCGGTAGCGCTCAAGGCTTCGCGGTCTCTCCCGCGGTCTCCATCCACGTATCGCGCAGCCGTTGTGCGCATGCTGCAGATTGTTCGAAGATGAAATATTTGTGTCCGCCGCCGCAATCAGGGAACGGAATGAACGCCGTGGAAATCTGCCCGAGCGGACCGTTGCTGGGGGTTGCGTGGTAGCGCATCAACTGGCGCAGCACTTACTGCCACGGCTTGAGCCGCGCCTCGTCCTAGTCATCATCCACATACTGGTCTGGCTCCGGCTTGAAGGTCGCATACGCCGACCTTCTTGACGATGCGGAGCCGGGTCTCGACGTCGAACGGTGGCTCGGGGTCCGTGTGCATGACGCCGCGCGCGGTAATGCCAAATTGGAGCGTTTTCATCGAGTCGGGTCGCCGGTGTCAGCTCACTTTGTGTTGACAGAGTAGTGAATAGTTGTCGGCGCTTTTTCCGACGGGTGCGCACCCAGGCAGATGCGTCCCTCCCCGACCAGGTGCACTGATTCCCGACGCACCATCAATTCGTTCTGTTGCGAGACGATCCAGGTGCCTAGCGTGGAGCGGTCCGTGAAAGTCGCGCGACCGTCCCGCACGGCGATCATGGCGTGTGCGCGCGACACGCGCCGTGAGCTTACGTGCAGTTCGGCATCGTCCGCGCGGCCAATGGTGATGGTGGGCCGTGATTCATCCAGGACGACGCGTTGATCGGCGTACTCCAACTGGATTTGGATGGTGGCGGTTTGCGCCTTCCTGCGGATTTGCGTTTTCACCGGGATCATTTCGGTGACGTCGTCGTCCGGCGGCAGCAGGCGATACACCACGGTCGCGTCTGCCTTGCCTTTCAGGTGCTGTTGATCGAACGGCAACAGCTGTTCTGAGAGTTCGTCGCTCAATTGCTCCGCCAGCGCGGCGCTGGCGATGCCCTCGTCGGGCTGCGCAAGGCCCATCAAGCGCGCGGCGGTGTTTACCGCATCACCAAAAATGTCGCCGCGCCCACTGATGAAGCTGCCGTGATGCAGGCCAATGCGAATCTGGACCGTCGCCTCAAGTTGTGCCAGCAACATCTTGGTCGCGGCCTTCATGGCATCGTCCGCCTCTTCGAAGGTGCACAGCAGGTCGTCACCTTTGGAGCGAATGACGACGCCACCGCAATCTCGGATGATGTCGGTGTGACGGTCGAGCGCCGACCCAATGACCTCGAAGGCCGTCCAGTTACCGGTCTCTTCGAACAACGGCGTGCTGCCGCATACATCAGCAAACAAGATGGTGGCCGTGTGCTCGATTTGAGTATCAGGCTCGGACATCGTTGCGCGTCTCCATCAAGGAGTTGCAATCAGCGTACCAACGATAGTGAAGGAGGACAAAGTTAGAACGCTGTGCGATCTCGCACAGTTGTCAATATGAAAGCACCTCATCAACGCCGGCAAGAATGCGTTTCCTGTCCGGGAACACGTGGTCTTCCAGATTGGGTGCATAAGGGATGGGTACTTGTAGTGCGCAAACGCGCTTCACAGGCCCTTGTAATGCGGCGAAGGTTGCGGGGTCTTCGGTCACAAGCGCCGCAATCTCGGCGGAGGCGCCAGCTGTGGGGCCAGCTTCGTCCGCGACAACCAGCCGCCCCGTCTTGCGCACGGACGCGCGTATGGATTCGGCGTCCAACGGTACTAATGTGCGGGGGTCTATGACCTCGGCGGAAATGCCGCGGGATGCCAGTTCTTCAGCGGCCGCGAGTGCTTCGTGGACCAGCCATGCCAAAGCCACGATGGTGACGTCGGTCCCTTTACGCTTCACGTCTGCTTGCCCAAATTCGATGGTGTACTCCTCTTCAGGCACCGGGCCGAGCATGCTGGCGATACGTTCGGACTCGAACGAGATCACGGGATTGTTGTCCCGTATTGCGGTCTTGAGCAGACCCTTCAGGTCGTGGGGCGTAGCGGGCAGCAGGATCTTGAGGCCTGCCAGGTTCATGAACATCGAGTAAGGACTTTGCGAATGTTGTGCCGCTCGCCGGGTGCCGCCGCCTACGTTCGCGCGATACAGGATTGGGAACGTCGCCTGACCACCAAACATGTAGTGGATCTTGGATGCCTGATTCACGATCTGGTCCATGGCGACAAACGAAAACGTGACTGAGCGCCAGTCCACGATGGGTCTGAAACCGGATCCGGCGGCGCCTATCGCCATGCCGGTGAGTGCGCCTTCCGCGATCGGAGTGGCGCGCACGCGTTCCGGGCCGAATTCGTCCAGCAGCGGGCCGGGCGCGTCGGTACATAAGAAGAACGTTTTAGGGTCCCGGCGCATCTCCTCGGCATAAGCTTCCATCGCTGCCGCGCCGTACGTGATCTCTCGCATGAGTTTGTCTTCCTGAATACGGCTTTTAAGCGTTGGTCGCAAAAATGTCTTGAGTCGCGTCTTCGGGCGCCGGGAACGGGCTAGCGACAGCAAACTCGACAGCACCCTGAATGTCCGCGTTAACCGCATCATCCATGCGTTTCCACGCGGCGTTGTCAAACCCGTCAGATGTCAGCGCATCGCGAAACAGTGTGATCGGGTCGCGTGTCATCCAACTGTCCAACTCCTCTTGTGGCCGGACGTCTGGCTGATTCGGTCGTTCCGTGTGGCGGCGTTGTCGGTAGGTTTTGCACTCGATCAAAGTGGGACCGTCTCCGTCACGTGCACGGGCTACGGCTTCCGCGGCTGCCGCGTACACCGCCATGACGTCGTTACCGTCAACGATGACGCCGGGTATGCCATAACCCGCCGCGCGGGCGGCCACGTCGGGCGTGGCAACGGTAGCACTGGCAGGTGTGTTGACCGCCCAAAGATTGTTTTCACAGACATAAACAACCGGCAGCTTCCAGTTGGCCGCGATGTTGATGGACTCGTGGAAAGGACCGGCGTTAGACGCGCCATCGCCAAAAAACCCAACTGCCACGCGGTCTCCACCGTCTAATTGCGCGGCCAGACCGGCCCCTGTAATGATTGACAGGCCACCGGCGACGATACCGTTGGCACCCAGCATGCCAATGTCAAAATCTGCGATATGCATGGAGCCGCCCTTACCTTTGCAATAACCAGTGGTTCGGCCGTACAACTCCGCCATCATGCGATTGAGGTCCGCACCCTTGGCTATACAGTGCCCGTGACCTCGGTGGGTGCTGATGATCTGATCGTCGGTGCGCAACGCCTGACATACCCCAACAGCTACCGCTTCCTCGCCGATGTAGCAGTGCACGACGCCGTAGATGTCTCCGCTCAGAAAACCTTCTGACGCGCTTTCTTCAAAACGCCGTATGGTCTGCATCTGTTGCAGCATGTTCAGCTTTTCGTCAAAGCTCAGTTGGGGCTGATTCGAAATCATGCGCGCATCCTCTTGTCTTCGGGGTTCAGTACGGGCTGCGTGGTGACCTTCGCCGTGCACCGATCGCCCAGAATCTCAACGTGAAAATCCTTCCCATGTATGGCCCGCTCGCGTGGCACCATGGCCATCGCAATGCTGCGACGGGAGTTGTATGCGTATCCGCCAGATGTGACAAGCCCAACAGCACGTCCAGCTTGTCGCCGATGCGTTCGAGCTTGTCGGGTAATAGCTCGTGTCCAAAGTCCAACGGGGTGCCGTCCACCTGATCGCAGAACGCGTCGATGATGCCATTCTGACGCGCTGATGATGCCGTCCTTGTTTGTAACGGGCGAAAGCGCACGGATTTCTTCCTGCCCCAAAATCTCTGTATCGTGGCTCGGGTAACGGTGTTTTGCGGGCTCCGCACGCAGTAAAACCATGCGCTCGGGGGCCGTTGCGATCGTCAGGCCACCGACGTGGTACAGACCGCGGGACTGGCCGCTCAACTGCTCCAGTTCCCGATACAAGCCGACAGTGTAACCCTGTAAGGCCGCCATATTGGTGTCGGCATTCAGCGCGTGAAGACCACCGGCCGCATGCCAGGTTGAGCAGGACGTCAACTCGGAGGGCTGTAGCAACATGATGTCGCTGCAGCCGAACCTGGTCAGGTGATACAACACACTGCAACCGACGACACCGCGGCCAATCAAGGCTACCCTGACACGAGATCGCATCGACTAATTGTCCACGGCACCAGAAGTTTGCCGTGCATCGTACATGCCCGGATATTGGCCGTACTACTGTGAAGAGAATGTGTGGAATCTCGCATCCGAGGATTCCCGTGACGGCGTGGCATTGATTGTCAGCAATGCCACTCAGCAGGTGTTGTTATGCCAGCAACGCGCCGGGCTCGAAGTTGAGGGCATACCGGTTGTGGTCTGGGATTACCACGTATTGTGGTGCCCACGCATGGACAATCAGTGGCAGATTATGGACCCTGACAGCACCATCGCGCACGCCGATGTCGGCCTGCCAATGTCGCACTACCTTGCGCACACGTTTCCGCCACTGTCGGATGAGTATGCCGCGCTTAGCGCGCAGTTCAAAGTGATTCCAAAAGATCGTTATCTCGGCAGCTTTGCGAGCGACCGGCGTCACATGCGTGATGACACCGGTTGGCTGAAGCCGCCGCCGCCGTGGCCTTGTATTGGGCATGGACACGTGTTGCCGAGGCTGCTCGACATGCGCGATCTGACGGATGGCGTGGTGGTGGATGCCGGCGGTCTTGCGGATGCGCTGGACGAGGCCGCGCGCCAGTGACGCCTGGCAACCGCTTCATATTGGTTGTGACCGTCGGTCTTGGTGTTGCCGCAGGACCGTTGGATTCGGCAGTCAACGTGGCGTTTCCGGCCATCATCAGTGCGTTTGGACAGGATGTCGCCGCGATTCAATGGGTCATCATCTGTTACGTATTGACGTACTCAAGCCTGTTGTTGGGATGCGGTCGGCTGGCGGACCTGTACGGCCACAGGCGCGTGTTTGCGATCGGCATCGTCTGGAGCATGCTCGCTTTGATCGCATGCTCGCTGGCGACTCAATTTGAATGGTTCCTCGTTGCGCGCGTGGCACAGGGCATCGGTACAGCGATGTTATTGTCTACCGGGCCAGCATTGCTGACGTTGTCGTATCCACCGGAAGAGCGGACACGTGCGCTGGCGTCCTACGCGCTGGTTATCGCGGTCGCCTCGGCGAGTGGCCCGATGGCGGCGGCGAGCCTGGTAAACACGTTCGGCTGGCAGGCCGTCTACTGGTTTCGGATACCGTTGTTGCTCGCCTCCGGCCTGGGCGTTTGGTTGTTCATCCGCGTACAGAAAAACCTGACGATTTCGGAGAGTTTTGATGCGCTCGGCGCAGCTCTGATGGTGATGGCTGTCGTGGGTGCCATGTTCACGATGAACCAGGCGAGCGGCGAGGGCGATGCATGGTTGTGGGCAAGCCTGCTGGTGACGTTTGTCGCGGGTATCGGCTTCGTGTGGCGGGCGTTACGGGTGGACCACCCGATCATCGACGTGCGCCTGTTCAGATATCGACTGTTTGCCGCAGCCAACCTCTCGCATGTGCTGATCAACTCAGCGAGCTTCACGATCATGCTGTTGGTGCCGTTCTATCTGGGCCGCACGCTGGACAACGATGCCCGCGCGATCGGCTGGTATCTGGCGCTATACCCGCTCGGTGCGGTGCTTGCATCGCTGGTCGCGCGACGTGGCATGCAGCAATTTGGCGAACTGCGTTTGAGCCTGGCGGCACTGTTATTGTCGACGATTGGACTGTGGTTGGTGACCCAATGGCGACTGCCCATCGAGCCGTATATGGTGGTCGTAGCGCTGGCAGTGCACGGATTTGGTGTCGGGTTGTTCCAGGTGGCCGCCGTGGATGTTGTTATGGCCACGGTGCCGCGCACGCAACAAGGCGTAGGGGGCTCGCTCAACATGTTGACCCGAACTCTCGGCGTGGTGATGGGCGCCAGTGGTGGATCGCTGTTGTTTGCGGCTTTTGGCGGCCACGTAGGCGCGACCGACGGAGCGTTTGCGGATGCGTTTGTCGCGGTGTTTGAGGTTGCCGTGGCCGTGTCGATCGTGGCTACGGTGATGCTGGCTTTGATTGGCGGCGTGCGCCGCCAATCAACCTGAAGCATTAACGCCCGGCGCGGACCAATTTACCGGGCAGCGCACCTGTCTCCTCGCCTTGCGTAAACGTCTCGACGCCTCGCGCGAACGTGTGCAAATAACCGTCCGCTTGCTGCATCAACCGTTTCCCGCCGGCCGGCAGGTCATAGATGATGCGTGGTGCATGTAGCTTCATGCCGTCGAAGTCGAGCAGGTTGAAGTCTGCCCGCATGCCAGGCGCCACGATACCGCGGTCAGCAAAGCCAAAAAACTGTGCGGTGTCGCTGGTCAGGCGCTTAACCACCCATTCGAGCGGCAAGCGTTCGCCGCGCGAGCGGTCCCGCACCCAGTGTGTGAGCATGAACGTGGGCAGGCTCGCGTCGCAGATGAGCCCGCAGTGCGCGCCACCATCGCTCAACCCTAGCACGGTAACCGGATCGGTCATCATCTCGCGGATTGGCTCGTGATCGCCGGTGACATACCCGGTGACTGGAAAAAAGAAACTCTGAGAGCCGTCGCCGCCAACCAGATGGTCGTAGGCCACCTCTGCCGGGCTGCGGCCCTCGCGTTCGGCAATGGCTGCCACCGAGCGCTCAGCCTCTGGTTCATAGTTGGGCGGGTCACCGAGCAGATACAGCCGGTCCCAGCGGGTGGCGATCTGCTGTGTGAGTGGCGGCAATACGCGTAGCAACTCCTCTGCGACTTCGCTACTGAGAATTGCGTTGCGTGTCTCGGGCGAACGCAAGCGCGCAAGCCGGTCCTCGAAGCCCAAGTTCTCCAGCTCTCCAAACGCAGGCCTGATGGAGAAGGGATTCAGAGACGAGTGCAGGCCCAGTATCAAGCCAATCGGCCGACCGGCCACCTGCGCGTACAAGGCGGCTCCATCATCGCGCGCCTGTTTGACACCATCCAACAGTCGGCGGAAGCGGTTGGGATCCGATGCCCTGTCGGTCAACAGGAACCAGACCGGCCGGCCGCTTTCGCGCCC
>JACLAC010019080.1_pt1 | contig 11219 bp, 11 predicted proteins | sample 8027881 | NCBI WGS metagenome assembly JACLAC01 (sample SAMN15725517, study PRJNA655200) | protist metagenome | isolation source: fluorescence activated cell sorting (FACS) single amplified genomes of... | place: Spain: Blaines Bay Microbial Observatory, Mediterranean Sea | collected 2016-01-19 | reverse complement strand
CAGATGGAGTGGAACAAGAAGAGGGGGGTATAAACGAGCGTGCGAATCAGCCAGTGTCGCGTCGCGTGTCCGCCGCTCCCACTGCAGCGACAATGTCGGTTGCAGCCAAAAAATCCGTCGCATTTTCGAACGAAGATGTCAACAACCCTTCTGACGCCGCTTCGAACCATGCCGAGGGCGCCACCGCGCGCATCGCCACGCCACATGCTGATGCTGGCAGTACTATGTCTGCGCTCGGAGGAGGCCATGTGGCAGCCATGGCCGCCCCGATCTTGTCACCAGCAGCGAAGAAAGCAGCGGCAGCTGAGGTGTTGATGTTGTTGTAGCTGCTCAACTGGCATCAAAATCGTGTGCGTGAAGAGACAATATGTTTTCAATCAAATGTTTGGTAGTCTACACAGACTTTCGGTTGAGTCACCTGAAATATGCTGGCTTGTACTTGTTCGTGCTTCGTCCGGAGCAGTTTCCTCTTGCTTTGAATCGTCAGGAAAGTCATTAAGTGTACAACCTAGCGCAATCTCTTCGTGTGCAAGAAAGCTAAAAAAAAGACGTGGACCGTGATCTCATCCTTCGATTCGCTGGATGAAGCGAAAAACTACGTGATCAACATGCAGCCGCTGGACTACAGTTTGGACACAGCTATGCACAGTGCCGGTGAAGCTTCTGTAGAAGACGAAGCGGCGTGGTATCACGACCATGGCTTTTGCGTTCTTCAGCGGAAGTTTTTTTCGCGCGATGTCGTCGTGAGGAAAGTGCTGTGCAAGTTTTCATGTTGTGCTTCGTTGTCTGTTGAGCATGGAATGTGACGATCGTTTCGAGTGCGAACGTCTTGCGTTCGTCAAGCGGCGCAAAGTTTTTGTTGTATCTGACAGGATCGCGGGCGTTGAGTATCAATGTAAGTTCAAGGGCAGAGTGAACGAGCGGAAACTGCGGATCCGGAAGAATTGCGTGAAAAGTTCGATGATGTTCGGGGACGGGAGTCACGAAGAGTCGGTCCGGCAGCGCGTACGTCGCAAGAGGGAAACGCTGAAGAACCGGCTGAAAGGGAAGTAAACGAAAGGCGTTACTTTGATTTGTGCAGAATCTTGAACGAGCACTGGTGCTTCATGCCAGAACATTAAATATAGGGTAGCAATGGCTTCCCCGAATGGTAGTGTTTTTTTCGGTAAGTGTTGAGGTTGACGAACGATGCCCACGGCTTCATACCATGAAGAGCATCGTTGGTGCAAAAAGGTGCGGTGCTTGCACATCGGTGGTGAAAAATGTAAAAACCTGAACAAGCATGGTTGGCGCCGGTGTTGGCATGGGCACTGCAGTTGGGTGCGACGCACACAAGCTGTGGGTGGTGGAGCGGCGCGGACGCGTTTTTGAGTCTGTACTCCAGGACGATGTGGAGGTAAAAATGAGTTGCGACATGAACAACACCGATGGCTTGGCGTTCTACATCGCGATTCCCGAAAGAGACTTCGAGACAATCCGGGAGTCGGGCTACACGGTGCGGAGGCGGGCCACGATTCCGATCTCGCTCGATGTCGGCGAGGCGATTTCAGCGTTTCGCGTGAAGGAGGCGAGGTCTAGGAGGGAGGAAGAAGGTGGACATGGCTTGCCACGGGATGGTGCACATGGGCTATTCGGAGCTCATGACATCGGCCATGCTGTGGGCCAAGGGAATCGCCACCTTGTTGCTCAAAGTCGTATCGGCCGCGGCGTGGGTGGTGGCATGGACCTGTCGCAATCGCTCTCCGTGGGCATGGCTTCAGCCATGAACGGCAATGATGGCGATGGCGACGACGTATGATATCAACATGCTGAAAAAGTTAAAATTGAGAAAAAAAATTGATATCATTCTTCTTACAGTATACAGCAGTGTACTGCGAATGATTCACATTCTGACACACGGCATCGATGCTGAAGGCAAGCAATTTTTGTGTTGCTTTGCAGCATGGTTGTACCTGCAGGTCCTGTCGCAGTGTTCGTCACTCCTCGCTTGTCTATGCTTTAGATTATCGCGATGGTGTCTTCGGTGTAAGGAGTTACGTGTCGAACGCTCTAGGGAGAAACACACTCAGTGAGCATGTATGTGGTGCATGAGAATGATAACACTTCTACCCGCAATTGTGCGAGAGAAGAAGAAAAAACAGAGTCCGGGTAGCGGAAGTCCGGTTGCCGTGGCGCATGGTGGGATTTCGATGGGTTCAACCATGGCCGAAGTTCTGAAGAAGGACGTGATCCAAGTCTGCTGCATTCAGCTCACCAAGCTACCAGCCAACGTGCCGGTGTTGATCTCGTTCCGGGAGAAGAGGCTCGGTGTTTCAATTTTTGTGCTTCTTTCCGAAATGGAATGGTAGCAGAAGGAATTTTTCCTGCACAGTGGTCATTTTTTGATCTGCAAAGATTTAAGAGATGGTACAGGAGCACAAGAAGCTGCGTTCTCCAGCTGGCATAATTGTTCTTCTAACCAGGTGGCAGTCCGCAAGGCAGCGGTGGGAGAAAAGACGTCGCTGCAGAGAAATCGGGATGGGCCCGCGGAGAGGTCGCGAGAACGCGAGAGCGGAATTTCCGGGCGATGCAAGGACATGGACAGCAACAACAAGCACCACCACAGCAGGATACAAGTATTTTGGGTGGCGTGCCGCAAGCAATCATGAAGGGTTTCCTCATGCGCACTACGCACATCCCGCCAGATCTCATATTGCCCAAGAAACTCTTCGCCCCCGTCGCGGCGTCGTCGTGAGTTGTGAGTAACATCCGCGTCTGAGCTGCTGCTTGGGACGCCGCATCCAGATGTATGCATTTCGTTGGCGTTATGGAGAGATTGGAGCCAGAAACATCGCGCTGTTGGAACCAGTTGCTTGAAGATCGACGTCGGTCGATCTGGCTTGAAGATGGGCACAGCGCAGTGCTGGCGCCGTATTGGTAACAGCTTGGCAATGTGACGGGTGCGTAGTCTGGGGGATCGCGTGTCCGTGAGTTTGGCATCATTTCGTTTCGTGTTCGTGAGCATACGTGAGGTGTTTCATCACTCTAAAAGTGGAACAAACGTTACAAGAGAAAGCATCGCACGAACGGGGGTAGGGGATACTAAAGCTTTGACCATGTATTCATGTGGTGGCGCGTACGGAAGGAAATCTGGGGCGGCAGGGAGGAAGTGAAAAACGAAATGGCTAGTTTCGAGGGCAAGTGTGGCGGGATTAATTCGTGTCAGTGCACATTGAAGTCATGCAGAATTGTTGTATCTAGATGGTGAAAGAGTAATACAGGCTAACTTGAAATGGAAACGCGAACTGCTTTGTAGGGATAGTGTTTGGCATTTGGTCGGTAGTTCAAGCGCGACAATTTCGGCAGCGCTTTGGGGCCACTACAATTGGCAGGGCCGCGGGGCATTGTTTGTTTTGCCCGCGCTTAGTTTGCGTCGCACGCAGGCTCCAAGTTAGTTGGGCGGCAGCAGCGCTGCCGTCCGAAGGCGGATCAGCAACTGCAGCTTCCCGTTTTGCAGGAGTGCCGCGGAGCTACAGGCGTGAAGTTCGTTTCGCACATCACAAACGACCTCGGCCATTCTCCTTTGGGGAGTGCATATTGACCTCCGGCGGCATGTTCCTTAGCATCTGTTGGGGCGCTCCGAAAGTAAACAGGCCGCGGGCATTCGTGGGTCGCAGCGAAAAAATGTTTAGGTTTAGTTCACTAGTTGGGCTTTCCCAGCATTGGTGGGGGAGAACAGCATGCCAGGGTTGCAGTATCCCGTCGGGCGGTCAAGGTTCAGTTGGGAGAGACATCCATGACGCAGTTCGCAGAAAGTATCGCGCGCGGAAGTCATTTCCCATTGTCGTTGCGTTTCAATTGGAGTAACGCTCAGCTTAGGTGAAGTCGCAGAAAAAGCGGATCGGATCTAGTCGTTCGACTCAGAGAGCGACGGACAGAGGTGCGGTCGGCGTTGTTTTTCTAATCTTTCGACGCAGTCAGTTCTGAGTGCCGGAATTGTTAGTTCCTTCATGGTCAGTGCGCTCGTCATTCGAGTATTTATTATTAGTCGCAGTGAGCGGTGGCGGCATCTCGTTTTTGGCGAATCTGTCTCCGAAATGTTGGAGGTCGGTTGCTCGTTTCGGAAGTGAATCATTTTCGCAAATGAACAGATGCACGGAGTGGCCTGAACCTCGTCAAAAGATTTGATCGAGACATGAAAGAAAACTGGAGAGAGAGAAATCATACGTCGACGATATTTCGGAAGCTCATTTTTGTCCAACACTGGTCAGACATGAAGCCGAAAAAGAATGAAGTGATCATTATTCATTTTGTTGCAATTTTTTTTTGCCTTTGATTATTGTCGCAAAGTGGAAGCAAAGGCTCCGTTATTTGTAGTTCGTAGTTTTAGTGTCGGACTCCATGGCGTCGCGGGACAATTTTCATAGGGGTGCAGCGTCGTTTTGCTTCCATATACGGAGATGGCGGTCGAGCGGGCGTATAGCGTAAATTCGAATACGTTTTTTACCGTTATGTACGGTCAAAGATATACGGTTTTAATACTTCCATTTCGTAAACGCTCGAGCGTAATCGAAAATCATTTATACGCAGATTTCCCCATGTGAAGTTTTCTCATACGGGCGACGCCGTATACAGTTTTTTCTTTACGCGGGCGACGTTTATATGGACAGGCGTATACAGATTTGTATACGCGTGACTCGCATGAGGAGCGGCACTATGCGACATGCGTTTAATACGCGGATCGCGCAAGCGTTGTTGTCGCATAGTTTTGTTCATATCAGAAAAAAACGTATGCGTTTCGGCGTATGCGGCGCACGTTCGTATGCGCAAAGTACCGGATAAAAGTGGGTATGCGAAATTTTCGTAAGCGAAGCGGTCATTTCAGGCGATTTATATAGACGTTTGATCGTATCAAAAAATTTCGCGTAGGAATTGCGCGTTCAAGTGGGAGGGTTATACAGTCAAATGGTTTTCTGTGTACGATCGTATCGGATGCGTCGAAAACATATAGAACGCCGTCGACTATTAGTGTTGCCAAGAGAGTAGTTCTTGATTATTAGTCGCAGCGGTGGCGGCATCTCGTTTTTGGCGATGTCGGTCCCGGCACGTCTAATAGTTATGACTTCATACTCACGATGGGGTCGCGGCAGTCTCTCCATTCGCATTTGGCGTCTCTCTTCCATCGTCGGTGAGGGTAGGTCTCTTTCCCTCGTTTGATGAAGCTCAGGTGGAGGATTCCGATTGGTTGCAAGTTCTAATCTTGTTCGATAGCGGTGATGCTCTGCTTTCGTGGCGTGTATATCTAGTGAGTCGCAGATGCAGTTTCTGAAAAGAGAATCGCGGGGGTTGGACAGTTGACGCATGTGTTCGGCAGTCGGCCCTCACTCATTTGAATTGACATTGTTGGTTCAGTCAAGTGTCAGTGTGGTTCCGTTACAAACAAGGAGCGCGAGCCCTCCTAGACCCAGTCAGTGTTCGGCAGTTGTCGTTGGCGTTGCGGCAATGTGATTTCAGTAATTTCAATTTGACTTCTGGCGTAGTCAGTTCTGTTCAATGGGCGTCATGTCAAGGTGCAAACGGCACTAGCAGGCCAGTCAAACTCGTCGCAGTGTAAATTAAATAAGTGCGAGTATGGTGCATGGGCGCGCAAGTGAGTGCATGAGTTTGGCACAGTATTTGCTTTCGATCCGCGTTGTGGGCTATCGTTGTTGAAGTTCCGAAGCGTGTTCTGGAGCATTTCGTTCTGGGGAGACAAGAAGTTGCGCAAAAGTGCAAGAGAACCACAGATTGCACGTGGGGGGATTGTGTAGCATCACATGAGTCAATTCAGAATGGATGCGTAAGTAGATGGTCGTGGGGCGTGGTTCTTTCGTGTGTTCGGCAGTGTGACGTACTTATGCGACAGGAGTGAGTGCAAGCGAGTCTCATCTGCGTAGTCGGGCGAGAGTTGTTGCAGGCGTGATAGCGCAAACATCATTGTGTATCAGTGATCTTGAGTTCGCCCGAGAATCGAGATTCGTCTGGCATACAGTCAAAGTGCACGCGACGCGCGGAGTTCGTTTCACTGGCAGACAGGTTTGAAAACCATTTTGCGTTTTCAGAGGTCGCGTCAGTGTGCTCCTCAGAGCGGGATTCGTTTCCTTAGGCCCGTGGCTATCTGAAAGAGTCCGTGATCTGTCGGTCATCGTCCATATGATATCGGAACGCAAATACGGAAATACTTTGATGCCTTAAGGTGATCAGTGAAAAAATCATGTGAGTCGTCCGTCGTGGTAATTTGATTGGTCTTATTCGTTGTCTGAGGAATTCATGGATCGCATCGAAGAACAGCTTCCTCTTTAGCAGTTAGTACTGCTGGTCGGTCATCGGGGTCGTCGCAATACCCACAGTAGTGCCCCACTCGTGTATTATCCATCTCATCGCGCCCACCCATTTGAAAGCATCTAATCTTTGCCCCGACTCTACCCCAGCGTTCTGGCATTTTGCGCTAGTTTTTTTATTGGTTGCTAGGTTCTGAAATTTTGCATTGTGCCCAGGAGAATCCTAACATTATCAGGCGTTGACTTTCCATCTGTCTGCGAAGTACGAAAGCGGTATACTTAGCAGCATGAGTCTAGCATTGTTGCAATTGTTTAGACAGAGTTTCATCACTCTCCACATCGTTCAGTAGATAACTTTGATCCTACGTAACTGGAATCTTCATTGTTGGCCAGGTGGCCTAGCGCCGCAGACTACTCGCCCCAAGTCACGCCACCGCCGCGTTTTCGCGTCCAGTCAGCGCGCGATTCCGGGAGGCCGATCTGTATTCCGTGCGCGTCGTTGCCTGAGAGAGTTTGTAATTCGCATAGGTTTGCGCCCACCCCCTAGGAATATCGTGGTGCCCGGCCACGACCCTGATCGTACTACAGGTTTGTGCATCGCTGGTGTACAGCGTTTCTGTACATTGCAGTTCATCATATTAGCATGTTGCAAAAAGCAACGATCAGATGCATCTGTTGATCAGGCGACGAAGGGCGAGATTGAAAAGCGTCGAGTATGTCGAAGTGATCGTCGGAGAAGAGTTGCCGCACTCACCAGTTGAGCTGCAGACTCGGAAGAGAGATAATCATGACATCTGCTCTTTATGATTACTCATACGGGAACGTCGGTAAGAGTGATCATGCTTCGGAAGAAGGAGTAATATGGATCTAGAGAATGGCGACCTGCGCTGCTCCTAGTCGTTGCAACAGAGCGGCGGCTAGCGCTTTGAAGCAACGTCAGCCGTCCTTACGTCAGCCTGGCAGTGGTGGTGGTGTTTTCTGGTCATCGTCATCTTCGTGTGCGTCTTTACACTCTGGTGGGAGCCAGAGGTGGTATTCCTCGTCCACGGACGACATTATACACGGTGGCGTTGGTGTAGGTGGTGTGGGTAGTGACGTGGGGGGTTTTGTCGGAATTGCTACCGCATCAGCAGCATCATCTTCATTGTCATCTTCTTCGGCGCCTTCAAGGTGGATTTACAGGCCGTCATATCTGCAAGGAGCACGCTATCGGCATCATCAGCAGAAGCCAACTCTTTGTGCATCATCAGCATCATTGACCTTCAGCGTCGAAGCCGCGACGGTGTCTCCTTCTGATCTCTGCGCTCGAAAGATGTCGTCATCATCTAGCACGTCAGGTGGTGGCTCGGCGAGCGCTGGCGGAGAAGGCGTTGACTGGTCGAAGAAATTCGTGGATGATGACGAACCGGAAGTTGACTACAATGTGGGAAAAAACGCTGCATTGCCGACGTAAGAGCTCATTTAATAGCATGAAGTTGCTCTGGAAGAGACCAAATTGTTTTCGAGTGTTGAATTTTCTTGCGTGAAAGCATGATGGCGCCATGGCCATCATTTTCGGGCGCTTCGCCTCATAGTCTGTACGATAACAGTGCGTCATGGGACCTGTGTTATAATTATCTGGGTTCCATGTTTATGAGCGAGTTTTTTTTCTTTAGCAATGAGCGGCATTCATATTGTCGTGACGGACGTCGTAACGTTGAATAATGCGCAGAATCGACGAGGACGGTGGTGCAGTTGCGTCTCCCTCGAGGCCCGGCATGAGGATGTCGAAGAGAACCCTTGCGCCAGGAGAAGAGGATAGACCCTTGCGCAACGGGGCGGCGCATCGGCATACTGCTCCCAGCGGGTATTCACCGAAACGCCACCGATCGAAAAGTCCGACGAACACTTCGTCCTGGGCAATTTCTTGGCCGGGCAGTGAAGAGGTTGCGTACGCGTTTGCCAAACTGTCGCCCGGCAAAAAAGATTTGGACTTCGAGTCCTTCGTCGAAGTGGTCACGAAACTGCGACTTGACGACCTGACGAGAATCGAGTTGAAGCGCATATTCGACAAGCTGGGTAAAAAATGTTCCGCTTTTAAGCATGTAGTATTGCTTTCTAGACGTTGCTCACCGAGATGGAATTGTGAAGGTGGTGTGGCAGTGTTGCAGCATCGCATTCTTGTTGTTGCTGATGTGAACAGGAATGAGAGTTCAGCGAAACTATGAATTCTAGTATTGCGTAAGTTGCACCAAGTGTGTCTTCATGGCATACGAAGCACGACGCATGGCCACAGAGTGAGACTGGACCAGCAGGCTAAAATGGCTTGACACGCCGTCCGAAAAAAGATTGAACATCAGATACAAACAAGGACGGGAAGATTTCGTTGAAGGAGTTCCAGAACGGCAGGGGGAAGTCGCCATTCGTGCAAGCTTTGGTGAACAGCGCGATGGCTCGTCTGCAATGTTGGGAAGTGGACGGACAAACCGTGTGCGAAATCCCTGGCTTCGAGCAGAGTGGCGATGAATCAAGAAGCGGACTGCAGCCCAGTCAAGCAAGCAATAAGAAGCGGACTGCAGCCACTGTGGAGGCCGAAGACGCGGCGCCCGTAGATGCAAGGAACGGCAGCAGCACTTGCTCGACCACAGCTGCAGGTCGAAGTGTCGGCACTGGCCACAACAACGCAGGGCTATCATCATCGCCCGTCACTTCTGCGAGTTCTTCCTGCGAATCAGCCGAAGCCGAGCGAGGGGCGCGTGAAGATCAAGGCATACCTCATAACAACGCCACCCCGCGGTCGTTGATCGTTGAGAACAAGAACCATCTGCAGCCTGCACAACGCGCGGATGCAATGCAGATGTCGAACAATGCGAAGCAGATGTCGATCATTTTACGGCGGCACTCGCGGTCCATCATATTCCCTTGTCAAGGATACGATTATACAAAGTCCACCGAAGAAAACTACGCGGCCGTTGGGGGAGTAGACGACGGCTTCCACGGCAATTACGCGGTGATTCGGGAGAAGCTGGACTACCAGTTTCATAAGAACTACACGCGCGATCGTCAGCTCTGGCAAGACCAGCTGATCCAGCGATCGGTGAGCATTCACGGCGTCATCCCACATTTGTTACTTCATTGCACTACTCGCATTTAGTACAAGTGCACATCATGCGACGAGCACTTTTTGTATCCATGATGAGTTTCCCAAAGCATAATTTTCGCGGTAGGCAGCTAAAAAAATGCATATAATATCTTTCCAAAAAGTATACACAGAAACACTAGCGCCACGAGCAGCGTCGTAGTAGAGAGGAAACAGAAGCATTGTGCAGTCTCGAAGCATTGTGTATGATTAAGCTGTCTCATGCCGCGAAAAAGGTGCTGCTTGATGGCAACGCTCGGGTGAATCCGTGGCTAGTTCACACGTGCGGGCCGATGGGAGCGGGGAAAGGATACGTGTTGGGTTGGATGAGCGCGCACGGGCATTTGCCACTCGAGACGATCAGTATTTTGAAGAACTTTTGTGCGCGACTGAGGGTTGTTCAGTTTCGATATGAAGCAATTCATCAAGAGGGCGGTCTCTTTTCGCTTCGCATGGTTTCTTCGGTTGACCAGGCGCGGCGACAAACAGAGACATGTGGTAAGCTGGTGATGTGTTGCTGCCATATGCTGTTGTGTGCATCAGATGACTGTGTGCCGCAAAGAAGCGGATCGACCAACCAGGTAAGATCGACCCCGATCACTTCAAGAGGAACATGCCCGAGTGGCCAGGGTACATGGCAGACGAAACGAGGATGCTCCAGGCAGCGGGGACCATGACACACAAGGAGTCTGGGTAGCGTGATGTGTGCATGATACATCCAAAAAAGCATCGTGTAATCCTTGTTTTCCACACTTAGCACGAATTTGTTGCCGGTATGGCCGGTAGTTTTTTTTTCGGCTGGTCGTAACTAACGGTATGGTCGATAGGACGCTGGAGTGAAGTGCATACAGGAGAGCAGCTATGAACACGATTCAACTGTGAGACTCATGAACCAGTTCTTATACAGTCGTAATTGCACAAGGTACATCGCGGAGATCGCGCAGGAGATTGCGATGCAGGGCTCGATGAATGTATGGGTGGACGGCAGTCTCCGGGATCACGAGTGGTATGCGCAGCGGTTCAAGAATTTGAGGAAGCGCTTCCCGCAGTACAAGATCGCGATCCTGGCCATCACAGCGAGTACTACTGTAACGCGGGAAGTTTTATTTCGCAGTTACAGCGAGTACAGGAGTATTTTTATGCGTCGCAGCTAGTACACCGATGCGTTCCTCCAAGACTCATTTTTCTTTCCGAGGTCTTTCATTCTGCTGAACCACACGCCGCTCAGTGCGGAGAAGGAGTGGCTGTGATGGAGTAATTCGCACCGTGAAGACGATGGGTGAATTGTGATTGTCCGAGTTCGCTTCCTACATGTTGTGTGACAGAGTGACGGCGCTTCGAAGATAGACGGAAAAGTAACATAGTGCCGTTACGATGCTGTGTAACAAGTGGCAACGGGGTGCCTGACCAAAGGTCCGGAGCGCATCCAGCAGCGGCTGGACACGAGGGCGAGGGAAACTGGACGGCATGTGCCCCCGACGCTTGCGAAGACGGCGTGGAAGGTTACGTGGATTGCGTTTCCGCTTTTCTTCTTGCATACAGCAAGGCATTACATCCTGAAGCAACTGGTTGAACCGAAGAAAAAATGCTGATATGTGATGAGATGCAGTCATGGGTAAAAGCATTGCTGCACGATTTTCGTCTTGCTGCAGCGGGTTTGTTGAAAAAAGACGTGCCGGTATACATCCAGGCGCTTCACGAATCGTTGCCAAAGCTCACCGGACTCGTCGATTTCCACGCCATGATTGACAACGATGGTACAGCTTTTTTTGCGTTTTCTTCACAAATCACAATGAAAAATA
>JACLAC010019836.1_pt1 | contig 11220 bp, 7 predicted proteins | sample 8027881 | NCBI WGS metagenome assembly JACLAC01 (sample SAMN15725517, study PRJNA655200) | protist metagenome | isolation source: fluorescence activated cell sorting (FACS) single amplified genomes of... | place: Spain: Blaines Bay Microbial Observatory, Mediterranean Sea | collected 2016-01-19 | reverse complement strand
CTCTGCGACTATCGGGCAGGAATCATCCAGCAGTCATCGAAGTTCGCGGCGAGGCCTACATTGCGAATTCCGACTTCGCCCACATCGTGGCCGAGCAGGAAAAGAACGGCGAGCAACCGTTCAAGAACCCTCGCAACGCGACTTCGGGAGCACTCAAAAGTCTCGACCCGAAGACGTGCAGGCAGCGAAAGCTGCGGTTCTTCGCACACAGTATCGGCTACACCAAAGGTGCGTCGTGGGACAATCACACGGATTACCTGAAGACACTCAAGCAGTTCGGCATCCCGGACACACCCGGCACGGCGTTGCTGCCGGACCTCGCCGAAACGCTGGAACATGCCCAGGGCATGATGGACGCGCTGCACGAACTCGACTTCGAAGTCGACGGTCTGGTGATCAAGGTCAACAATTTTGCGCTGCGTGACGAGCTTGGGGCCACATCGAAAGCTCCCCGCTGGGTCATCGCCTACAAGTGGGAGCGGTACGAGGCCGAAACACAGGTTCGCGAAATCACGATCCAGGTTGGTAAGACGGGAGCGCTCACGCCGGTCGCCAACCTGGAACCGGTCGAGATCGCAGGCACAACCGTCTCCCGTGCCAGCCTTCACAACCGTGACGAAATTGAGCCAACCTTTGTTTTGATACGGCTTTCCGCAGGAGGGATACTCTGCAGAATCCCAATGCCGCGGCCTTTTTGGCGATCCCATGCCGTTCGTTTTCGGCTTACCGATCCGCCCAGATCGGAGTCAGCCAAGCCCACTGGTTGTTGTGCTGAGCCACCTGCAGGCGGTAGACGTCGGCCTCGGTATGAGCCTCGTCGGTCCACTCGGCAGCGAGCGAGCACTCTTCGATCGGGACGAGCGGTCCGATGCGCATCGCCTCGCTAAGCCACCCACGCAGGAAGTGTGAGCGGGCGCGCCGAAGCAGTCCCCCCAGCGAGTGCTCGTAGCAGTTGCCATTGACCTCAACGGTGATCACCGTGGACAGCGGAGCCTCCACTTCCAGCGAAATCGCCTGCGTGGTCTCGTGCCGCATCGACTTGTTTCCCTGCGTGATGCTGCGAAATTCGAATGAGCGATCGGTCCGATTCGATGTGTCGTGAGGCTGGTCGACTTCGTCGAGGATCGTCGACTCATCCCCGGATTCAACGCTGCCTTTCGGTGCGACAATTGCCTGGCCGGAGAAGCACGTCTGCAGTTCCGTGATTGCGCCTTCGCTGAGTGACACCTGGCCGGACCATTCGACAGGAATCGTGTTGCGGCCCCAGCCCCAGGTGAGGCGAAGCCGGTAACGATGGCTCCTTGAGTCTGGCGTGACTGACTGCGGAAAGAACCGCGCGGCGACCTGGCCATTGCGAAACAGTTCGGCTCGGTCGATCGAATCTGCGCCACGCACATCGATTTCAAAATGGCGATTTCCTGGTGCCGCGACAGACTCTCCAATCCAGGCATCGTTCAGAAACAGCCGCGCGTCGATCCGGTCTCCGGTTGCCGCGAAAACACGCCGGGCGAGAAAGGCATCCCAAATCGATTCTCGCGTCAGTGAGTCAGAAAACACTCCCATTCGTCCATCCCCGTGACTGCCAGGGTAGGCGGCATGATGATCGGTCCCGCCAACGATCCCAAAACGGAAGCCTCTCTCCCATCCACATTCGGCCGTACTGCTCCAGTCGCGCGGTCCCATGTCGTGCAGCATCGGATACGGAGCCGTCTCTGACAGCGAGCAGCCGTGTAGCGAGAAGATCTCCACAAAGGGTGAGATCTTTTCCGAGTAAGCGCCCCAGTCGATCCCGCGGTAGCCAGCCCGATAGCCGATGTGATGCGGAATCGCGATCCCGCCGATCGGCTTCACGACGTCTCGCAGGCCGGGCAGATTGGAAGCATCCTGCAACGGCAACTCCGGACCGGGTGAGTACACGTTGTGGTCACCGAACTGCAGTGAATGCCACTCGTAGCTGGGAAACGCGATGAAGTCATCGACCGCGCCGGTCACCTTCGTGCCTTCTCGCTGAAGCCGGATCAGCTCTTCCCAGTTTCCGGCCAGCGTTGCAAAGCCCGCGTTGTGGTAGTCGATGATCTCGCCATAGGGCTCACGGTCTGTCGGCATGTCCGGCCAGAACGCATGGCCGGTGACAGAGCAGAAATCCAGCTGACCTCGAGCCCGCAGCAATGCCTGCTCGACCGTTCCGTGCCCGTAGCTGATCGAGCAGTGGCTGTGGAGGTCTCCCCAGTAAAGCTGCCTGCCTTCGCGAGCCGTCATAAGGTACTGTCCTCGACGTTGCCTGAGGCTGCGGCCGAGGTCGTTTCCGACTGCAACTGATCTCGAAACAGAAGAGCGATCAGCACCGTTGCAGCCAGCGCCATCCCTGCAGCGGAAAACCAGAAGCGTTGATAATCAAAGGTCTTTTCCGTCAGACGAAACAGATCGGCGAGCGCTCCGTTCAGGAATCCAGCAATGAGAAATCCGAGCCCGGAATACACGAGAGTGAAAAACGTCTGTGCCGAATTGCGAACGTCAGGCGGAGCCATCCGGTCGATGTAGATGAAACTACCGGCAAAGAAACACGCAAAACACGGGCCATGTAGAATCTGAGCGGCCACGATGATCCATGGCGGCAGAGATCCATACATCGCGAAAATCATGTATCTCAGCACGTAGCAGCTTGCACCAATGATAAGAATCTTCTGGAATCCGATCCGACGAATTCCGAATCCCAGTGCAGCAAGGGCTGCGATCTCGGCGACTTGGCCGATCGACATGATCGGCATCGTCTTTGAGTCTTCGAACCCGACGACCGGCAGAAAATTGCTCATCTGCATGAAGTAGAGAAAGTGAACGGGACTCACCAGTAGAGTTGCGACAACGAGAATCGCGATCGAGCGACACTTCATTAATGAGGCGGCCCGCAAGAGCGCCGGATTTCCGGCAGATTCTGTCGGTGGAGTCGACGGCAGCACGAACCAGCAGTACGCGGCGTATCCCACAGCCAGGATTCCGGCCAAGCGGACAGAGTCGAGCATTCGCGCTGCGACCATCGGGACTTCATCACCGCGGAAGAATGGCGGCAGCCACTGAAGCTTCAGATCCTGCTGCAGCCACAGCATCGGGAAGATCCACGACACAACAATCCACGCAATCGTGCCCCAAACGCGGACTCCGGGAAAATCACGCTTTGGATCTTCAAGGTGACGCATCGTAATCGAGTTGCTCAGGCCGAGCGTTGGCACGTAGACGATCGCAAAGGCAATCGACAGCCAGAGCCAGGCAAAGTACGACGTCTGATACGCCGTCGCGAATTTGATGATGCCGCCGATAATCAGCAGAACGCCCATGCAGCGCTGGGCCGCAAACCAGCGGTCCGTCAACTGGCCGACAATGAACGGAGCCGCGATCGCTCCGACAGCACCCGCAATTCCGATCGTAAAACCGATCTGACTCTCATTGAATCCGAGCCCACCAATGTCGGGTTCGGCCTTCAGAAACCGCGCCGCCAATGGCAGCCACAGGCCATAGACCGCATACTGCAGAAACATCATCGTTCGAAGCCGAGTCAGTCGGAACGGGACGGCTTGATTGGTCATAGTTCATTCCGCTCTCTGATCAGGCTTCGAGTCCGAACACCTCGGCAACTGGTTTCTGAGCTTCACGCAACTCGCCGGAGAGGACCTCATCCGGTGTCACCTGCCGTCGGGCGAGCGACGATTCGAGCACTCCCCAGGCACATGCCAGATCGCGAAGTCCCTCGCGCCCGCTGACGAGAGGATCACGCGACTCCCGGATCGCCTCAAGCCAGTCGTGCTGCGTCAGCGCGAATCCATCTGTCAGGCCAAGTGGAAAGTCCGCCGTCTTGTCCGCATCCGAAACCAACTGGTTGTAGATCTCCTCGACCGACTGCCGCTCTCCACCGTCTGGTGTGTATTGAGGTCCCGCGAAACGCCCGGTCGTTGTGTGAACGATCGGACCGGGACCAAGTGTGGATGGCTCACCGGCTCCCGACCAACTGGCCTGAAGAGTGCCCGTGGCACCGGAAGTCGTCTCGAAAAAAGCTGAGTACGTGTCGTCCGCATCGCACTGGATACGACTGGTAGCAAGGCCATCGGGGCCTGTTGTGACTCGAACTTTTTCGAGGCACTTTGCGTGTCCGCCAATCGAGGTGACCTCACCACCGACCGCTCTCACAAAGTCAAACTGGTGGACTCCCATGTCGAGAGCGATGCCGCCGGCTTGGCTTTTGTCATGACGCCAGGGAGTCTCCGCAACGATCTGAGTTGGAGCCCACCAGGCTCCTGTCATGCTGTGCAGAATCTGCTTCGGGATACCAAAACGATTTTGCTTGAGCAATCGCAGAATGCGGATGATATCCGGCCGGAATCTCCAGTTCTCGAAGACGCCAAGCATCAGACCTGCCTGCTCAAACTGCTCGCACATTTTTGACGCGGCCGCGACGGTAACAGCCATTGGCTTCTGAGTCAGAAGGGACTTGCCGTGTTCGGCGCACAGCCCAGCAATGATGTGGTGCAGCCCGTGTCTTGTGTAGTCGTTAACTGCGTCAACCTGGTCGCTCGCGATGAGTTCCCGATAGTCGTCAAAAACAGCGACGTCCACATCGTCCTGAAAATCGGAAAGGTACTGGTCATCCAGAGCCAAAGGGTCACTGGGAATCGCGCTCACAGACTGTCGCTGCGGAGGGCCCTGTCCACGCTCGACGAACGACCGCGCGTCGTCGAGTTTCCTCGCGCACAAAGCCGTAATCCGGAACCCCTTGAAGCCGGCCTCACGCAACAGACGGTAGCCCTGGAGGTGAGCCGGCAGAATCCGTCCGCAGCCAATGATGCCGATGCGAATCATGGTCACTTCTCTCGGCATCACTTCACGGGACTGCGAGTGGGAGCCAGTCCGGGCACGCGGATATCCAGATGCGGCGTTCCATCCGCAGTTTTGTCGAGCTCTTTGTAAACAGCGAGGGCTTCCTGAAACTCGGCGAGGTCTTCCTCCTTGAGGACGCCTTGATGCCGCTTCAGTTCGTCCTCGACCCGCTTGATGAGATACTGCGTTTCGGCTTTTGTCGGGCGGAGCGGTCGGCCCTCGACTCCAATGTGCACCGGACTGCTGTGAGCGAACCGCGAACGACCGTTCGGCAGTTTTGAAAAAACGCGAACGACCACCCAGCTGGATGTCGACAGATTCTGCTTGAGGTCGATGGCCGCCTGAAAGGAGCCATGGGCGAGTCGGTTTTCGGCGGGTCGCCACCAGCGGGCGACTCGACCGTTGACGATGACTTCGACAGTTGCGATCGGGTGCTCGCTGAGGACCTCGCCTTTGAGATGAACGGATCTCGGAATAGAGTTGTCGAATTTAAGACTCGCTCCCATCGGCTTGCCGTCAATGTTGAGACTCAGCATCGGGCCAGTCGTGACAAAGCTTCTTCCAGCATCCAGATTGTTCAGCCAGTTCTCGTAGCTGAACCCGTCCGGGCATTCGACATAGACCCGGCCAAAACCGACCGGAACGGGATGAACTCCGGATGCCGTGCCACCGGTCGGTCGCATTTTGAAGCCGCAGTTGAGAAGCGTGTAGTAGTTGCGGAAACCGAACTCCAGCCACGCGCGTTCCGACGCGAAATTGCCGTCCCGGTCCTTCGGCACATTCATGTACGGAGCCGTGTATTCGGGATACCACGACTTGAACATGAAGTTCGTCCGCCAGACGTGATTGTTGGTCAGCTCGAACAGGTCAACGTTTGCAACCGGCATCAGCATCATCGACCACGGCCAGTTGTGTTTGTCGAGTTCCAGCAACGCTCCCTGCCGCCGCGCCTCTTCGGCGATCGGTTTGACAAGTGGAGCCCCCAGCGTGAAAGGTTTCTTGTGACCGATGGCGAAGAGCGCCCCGAGCGTGTGTCGCTTGCGGTCGACCGTAAAGATCTCCCATTCCGTATTAAGTGGATAAATGAGGTGCGTTTCGTCGACAGTGATCAGTTCGGTCGCGACCTTTCCTTCCTGAGCGTAAGCGCCTACCGGCGAGTCGTACGCGTTCCGCACCCACCCAGTCAGCGGAAAGGCAACGTTCAGATCCTCAGCCTGCGTGAACACGTCGAGGTTCTTCAGCGGCAGATGGATGTGCGTGTCTCCAGAGAACCAGCCTCGCTCCGCCATGTCGATCCAGCGATTGAGCCTAATCTCAAATTCGACCGGCTCTGACCCAACGATGACCTTTCGCCTTGCTGAGAAATACTCCTTGCCTCGCTCGATCGTCAGCGTGTACTCGCCTTCCGGCACAATGGCCTGGAAGCTGCCTTTGTCGAGTGCCGTATGCACCTCAACACTGCCGCCACGATCCTTATGGTAGTGCGTGTGCCGCGAACCGTCCGTGCCTTCCGCGAGGAAGTGCTTGCCAGATTTCGACTGAACGTAAAGCCGCGCGGCAAGCGGCCTGCCGGACTTATCGACAATGCGTCCGCGAATCTCGCCCGCGTGGCTGACGACCCAGGCGAAGAGGAGCACAGCAACGGGCACGTAACGGAGCAGGACAGTCATAGGAACCTCGGAGCGCCGTTTACGAATCAAGGGGGTAAATCGGCCGGCGGACTTTTTCGAACAAAAAACTGCCGACGTCACTGGAGCACGGGCCGGGAACGTTGACGGTAAATGCCGCGGCTGTAATTGGGTCGTAACCCTGCCGGTGAGCCACTGCCGCTTTTACGCCAATGACCGAACATTCTTCCGGGATGATCCCCTGCGAGCGAAGCTGGCCGAGGTCAAACGGAGGCGTCTTCTTTGAAGTCAGCAAGACACTCACGCCGCGTGCTTTCACGACAGCGCACGGGCCCATGTTGATGTTGACGCCGTTCATGGATGCCAGGTGGCTGTGTCGGTCTTCGAGTTCGAACCTTCCGTCACTCGACGAGATGAACTCGACTTCCATCTCCACAGGCTCACAGAATGAGCCGCTCAGCGCCGCTCCGATTTTGACGCTCCGCTTCTCTCCCGGTTTTGTGTCGGCGAACGAGGACACGAGAGCGGGGTCGTTGATCACAACCGCGGAGTTTTCAAAAGGCTCGTCCAGAAACGCTCGCAGGAAGGTTGTCGTGTCTCCCGGCGCTCCGCCGCCGATGTTGTCGGACGGCTCGACCAGAATTACCGGTGTTGTGCCCACTTTGATCAACTGTCGAACTTCGGGCAAGACGGATTCGAGCGACGGTTCGACTTTGTTGCCCGTCTCGCGGTTCTCGACGGTCCATTTGCAAAGTCGATCCAGTTCGCCCCTGGCGAATTCGGGATCGCCGAAAGTGAAAGCGGAAAAACTGACGCCGGTGTGCGGCGTGTCGGCGAACGAAAAACCGCCGAAGACGTTAACGGCATAAATCTCTGGATGGTCCTCTTCGATCTGCCGGGCCATTTCCTCGAGTTTTTTCATCGGGACATCGGCGGTCCCCGTTCCGGTCGGAGGCCACATGACCTCCGGCTGGGCCCAGACTCCAACGGGTGCTTTGCCCTCGGTCAGAATCTGATCGAGCAGTTTTGCCCCTCGCATCGCTGCCTCGCGGGAGTCAGTGTGCGGATTACATCGGTAGGCGATCAGTCCCTGCGTCTGCTCGATCGTGTCCGGTGAGATGTTTCCGTGAAGGTCGAGGACGCCACAGATGGGAATCGACTCGGCACCACGAATGGCTCGAATGCGGCGGATCAGTTCGCCTTCGACATCGGACTGCGACCGGGTAACCATCGCTCCGTGCAGGATAAGGCACATACCGTCGAGCGAATCGAACTCGACGGCTTTCACGACAGCGTCAAGCAGAGCCGTGCAGAATGTCTCGAAAACTTCGTCATCAACCGCTCCGCCAGGCGTCGCCCGCATGTCGATCACGGGAGCGATGTGCCAGTCACACTCGTCCGCAACGTCGATCGCTCCCGACAGCGGAGATCCATCGCCGCGTGCCTCAAGCAGTTCGTACCAGTTCCGGACGGCGAAGTCGGCCAGCGTCGTTGGTGTTTCGAGAAACGTATGCGTCTCGTGGAAGAGGCCGGCCAGAATCACTTGCTTCGGCATCAGAATCCCTTCAGCACTTGCCAGTCACTAAGTTTTTCGGACGTCACGTTTCGTTACGGAAGGAAACCACGTTCGCGAAGCTCCTGAACGTTGCCGGGTGCGCTGGAGAGAACTCGCTCTGTTGTGTACCGCAGGATGGCAAGGCCGCCAAGCGACACCGGAGCGGTCAGGATGGCGACGCGGTCTTCCTCTTCGTCATCCAGTTGCCGGTTGAGTTTCGCGACGATTTCCTCAACGCTGTCACTGACCAGTTTCACCGGTCCACATCGATTGGTCATTTTCAGATTGGAAAATGCCGCAGTCCTCGACAGAAGAAAGTCGATGTACTGGCTTCCGTCCGCGTCCTCAAAAAAGTCCCGGAACTCGGGATGAGCATCGTCCGGTGTGAGAATCATCGGCCGCGCAATATTTACATCGCCGCGCTGAATAGAAACCATCTCGCCAGACTTTTCCGGCTCACTGACGAGATAGTACGGCAGATCGGAGTCGCCAAACGTGAACAGCGAGTACTGGACGTCGCGAGCAATCTGGATCGATTCCCAGGCATTTCTAAATCGTAGTTCTTCGTCAAATTCCGGAAAGAGCATGGCTGCGGCAGGTAAGAGTCGGTTGATTTGATGCTTGCTGTATTATGTCGGACACGTATTCTACCTGCGAGCGTGCTAACAAAAAGAGCCCGGCTCAAATGAACCGAGCTCCGGAACTGATTGGAAATTGGCAGGTAATCAGAGCCAGAAGTACTTCTGGACAAATTCCACAACGTCGCCAAAGAGCACATAGCCCAGAGACTTTTCTCCGCAGCTGATTTTGGCTCGAACCTCGGCACCGATTCTAGGAGTTCGAGGCAGCTTCTCCTCGATCGTGGCCGTCGCGATAATAATTCCCCCCAGTTCGGACGACGAATTCGTGCGGGTATCGATGCTTCCCAGCGTCCCCTTGACCGGGTGTTCGGAATCAGTGGCCAGGACGAACTCCACATCCAAATCGTCTTTTTTCATCGCCTTCTGAGCATCCAGAATGTGACCGCTGCGGTGTTCTTCGACTTCGAGTTCCAGCTGCCATTTGCCTTTGTCGTCTTTGATCTCGACCAATAGCTCTCCACGCCGAACCGGGCGATTCTTGAGCAGCTGATCCAGCTGGAAAGTCGCGACGACTCCGGAAATCGGAGCCTTGACGATCAGCTTGTCGCGTCGTTCTTTCAGGATCGCGATTTGTTTTTGCAGGTGCTCCAGCTGCTTGCCAGTCTCCATCCACTGGCCCTGAATTTCGAGCCGCTGTTTTTTGTCTTCGGGACCGGTTAGCCGGCCGTGCATAATGGCAAGGTTGTCACGCAACTGCTCTTTGGTGTCGAACTCGCCAATGGCCGCCTGCCATTGCTGGTCGAGATCTTTGTTTTCGATAATGAGCAGCTCTTCTCCCTTCTTCACCCGGTCTCCGCTCTTCACCATGATTACGGCGACTTCGCCATCCCACGGCGCAAAGATGTCCGCTTGGGTGACCGGGATCAGTCGCCCCTGCCCCTCCACCCGATATTCCCACGGAATGTAAACCATGGCCGTGATAAAGGAGGCAATGAGAAGCAGGCAGAGAGCCGCTTTCAGCCGGTTCTTGCCTTCGAGGAAACTGTACGCCTTGCCGAGACCTCGCCACACCGGCATCAGGAACAGCCGGTTATACCGCTTCGCATTGTAGATCGACGAGCCAACGTGATCGGCAATCAGTTCCGATTTCTCAATCGTGCCCGGCTTGGGCTGGCTCTCGGCAATCTGCTCAATCACCAAGCCGCCGACCGGTTTGCGAATCTTCTCTTTCGGCCGAACACGGTCGTCTTCTTTTTCTACGAGCGGCTCCGGTTCATATACCGGAACCACAGCCACCATCCGCGAGCCGCTTTCCTGGACGAAGTCAGCGAGCGCTTTCTCCACCTTCGGCGCGAGGTGATCCACTTTGCCGGTATAGAGCAGTATTTCCTTGCTGCGGATCACTCGCTGCGACAACTTTGTCATTCGCCGAATCAGGTTCGCTCGCTGATTGACTTTCTCCTGGCCGCTAACTCCCCGCACAACGCCTTTCTTTCCGTCAAGCACGACGACACTCAATCGGTCACAGCCAATCAGCAGGCGTCCGTCGTTGGCCGCCGTGTAGGCCACATCGCGAGGGTCGAGACTCTTGTGCAGTTGCAGGACGAACTGCTCAAACTCCTCGGCCACTTTTCCAACCGTTCCGGTTGATCCCGCATCGGCTTCTGCCTGGCCCTGTTGATCCAGGTAGCGGCAGGCGTAGCCGGACATCTGCTCGACAAACTGCAGAAAGCCAGGGCGAGCCTGAGTCGGCGTGTCGTTTCGCTGAAAAATCTCGACGACGCCCACCACTTCTTTGTTCTGCTGTAGCGCTGCCAGGACAAGCATATCCTCCGTCGGCAGTTCGAAGCCGGTGTCGCCCGGGTGGTGAGTGCACGCCTGGCCGTTCGAAAGGACTTCGTTGAGAATCTTCTGATTAACGGCAAGAGCGTTCGGGTTCTCGTTGAATCCCGTAGCCGCCAAGCCGACTTCTGAAATCAGCTCGAGTCGATTTGCTCCGTTTCGGAGCCAGACAGCTCCCGCACGAGCTCCGACAGCTCCCACGACTCGTTTGATAAATTCCTGAAAAAATGTCTGCGGTAGAGAATTCGATTTCGAGAATTCCTCGATTTCCCGCGCCAGCTGAATGATGCGGTCTCGAACTTCCTGCACATTTGAATTCGACATTTCTGGCTCCAGCGAGACTGGTGACTCATCCGGCTGCAGACGAAGTCTGTCCGCAAACGAAATGCTCACGCCACTCCTGACGTCGTACTCGAGTTGTCAACTTCCCTGTGACATCTCTCATTACAGCGGCTCGGTATCCGGCCCACTGATCACAATTCCGCGCACGGAAATCAAAAAGGGCCCCGGAAAAACCGCCAATATTCGGAGTCTTTTTATCGGGTCTGCCTGTTTGCCGGAAGACAAATTGGCGCAACCCACTAGGGAGGCTGGGATTTCGGCGATTTCAGTCGGCCCCGGACTTCCACTGGAAGACTCTGGCGACCAGGAAGACTCTACCAGTCGCTCCTAACGCGCAAAGCGCGTAGACCAGAATCAAGCAGTGGCTGTCGAAGGTCGACAAGGAAATTACGGCTGCTCGCCCCAC